>Ga0116148_1003459_pt1 | contig 14545 bp, 12 predicted proteins | sample AD_UKC055_MetaG_FD_89786 | JGI IMG/M metagenome (GOLD analysis project Ga0116148, IMG submission 89786) | Active sludge microbial communities of municipal wastewater-treating anaerobic digesters from USA - AD_UKC055_MetaG | ecosystem: Engineered > Bioreactor > Anaerobic > Digestate | place: USA... | reverse complement strand
CGTAAGCGTCAAATAGCACCCACACTGCAATCAGGGCCCTGAGGAGCGTAGATTCGGTTAACGGGCTGCTATCTGCGATAGTCGCCATGAGTTGACCGCGGATGTGCGTGCGCGGGCCGCGGCGCTCCACATTGCGCCAGCGGCCCGCGAGCTTCATCGTCGGCGTAGCCTACCATCTGCGTTTCCCCAGGTCTGAGCAGGAATTGAGCAGAAGCGAAAAACAACCCCCACGCGGAAGCGCTGTGGGGGGCTTGGTCGTGCTTGTGTTAGCGACCCGTTCTGCAGGCGTTCGGCAGCGATGGAGAAAACGGTAGCAGCTCGTCGATGGCAGCCGGGTCCTTGACATCGATGTTCGGCATCCTCTCGAACAAGTAGCAGAGGTAGGCGAACGGGTTCAGTTTGTTCTGCTTGGCCGTTTCCACGATGCTGTAAATCATTGCGCTGGCCCTCGCTCCTTGCGGGGTGTTGTTGAATAGCCAATTCTTGCGGCCGATGACAAATGGTTTGATCGCCCGCTCGGCCCGGTTGTTGCTGATCTCGAGGCGACCGTCCAGCATGAACGACTCAAGGTTATCCCATTGGCTAAGGCTGTATGCGACTGCCTGGCCCAAGGCGCTTTTGGGCAGTGCCTTAGGCTCCTGGTCATGAAGCCATGCCAAGAAAGCGTCCAGCACCGGTCGGCTACGCTTCAGGCGGGCTTGATAACGCTCGTCCGGGGAAGCATCCTGCAGATCGCTCTCAATGGCAAACAGGCGGTTGCAGAACTCCAGCCCTTCCTTTGCAGCTACCGGCGCGCCGCGGTTCTGGGTCGGTAGCGCCTTCAGCGCTTCATCCCATTTACGTCGTTCATGAGCCCAGCAACCCACCAACCTTACGCCGGGTATTCCGTGGTAGCCAGAGTAGCCGTCTACATGGAGATAACCCGTAAATCCAGAAAGGAAGTCCTTCGGATGGCAGCCGGCCCTTGTTTCCTGGTAGTCGTACAGCACGATGGGCGAATCGTATCTGCCAGCAAGGTAAACCCACATGTACGACTTCGACTCGGGATCTCGGCCAGGTTCATGAAGAACCTGCACCGTGGTCTCGTCGGCATGCAGGACGTCGTGCCCTTTGAGCAGGTCATGCATCCTTTCATACATTGGCTCTAGCCAGTGTTCGGAGCTGTAGACCATCCAGTTGGCCATCGTCTGCCGAGATAGCTTAACCCCTATTCGCTCCAACTGCTGCTCTAAGCGGTACAGCGGCATACCGTTCCCGTACTTCTGATCCATGATGTAGGCCACGGCCGAGGGAGAGGCCAGGCTATTCTTGATAACAGGGTCGGGCATGGGCGCCGTCACGATGGGCGTCCTCTCCTCATTCCGCTGGCAATTACGGCAAGCGTACACTTGGCGCTCATGCCTTACGAGCTTGACCTGAGCGGGGATGACTTTGAGTTCCTCCCTCGTTTCGACTCGCATCTCATGAATGGGACCCCCGCACTGAGGACACACCTGCTCTTCTTCGGAAAGCCGGTATTCCACCGTCTCTACAGGCAGGTTCGCGAGCATGGCCTCTCGGCGACCCTTCTGCTTGCGCCGCTCGTAGGTGATCTTCTCCACAGTGGGCTCGGGCAGAAGGGGATCAGCTATTACCTCGGCTTCATTGAAAAGCCGCGGCTGATCAGGGTCGGATCGCTCGCTGGAAGCTCCGAACCGGCGCTGCTGACTCAGGCGGAACTGCTCCTCATACCAATTGACCCTGGCAGTCAGTTCAGCAATCAGCTGCCTTAACTGCTCGTTCTCCTTCCGGAGCTCAGCTATTTCATTGGTTAGGGCGGCAAATGCATCATCCATGCTAGATATATTCGACGCCCTCTGCGCTGTACCTGCCGCCTCAACGCAATCCCCGCAAAAATACTTTCGCGCCTCGGGCTTCACACCACTGCCCTAGCGTTTACCGTCGGGTGGGCCTTCTGCTCCAACGACAACCCATCAAGCAGCCAACGCAGCTCGCGCCTGGTAACCGCCATTGCACCGTCACCGGGGTTGGATGGCCATCTGAACCGCCCCTTCTCAAGACGGCGATAGTACAGCCAGAATCCGTTATGATCCCACTCCAGTATCTTGATCTTATCCCGCTCGCGATTGCAGAAGACAAACAGACACGGCGAGAAAGGATCAAGATCGAAACCTTCCTTTACGAGCGCGGCTAATCCATCGATCGATTTGCGCAAGTCGGTGCTGCCGCAAGCCAGGTACACCCGCCGAGCATCCGACTCGCTCAGCATTGCCCGATCGCCCTCACTACTTCTGTGAGCGCCTCCGGATCAAAACCCGGTTTAACAACAATGGTCGCGTTGCCGACCCTAACCTCAAAGGCGCAATCTGAAACAGGCGTTTCACCCGTCTGCAGCTGCACCCACCGAGTCTGCGACGCTTGCTGCGCCTCTTCCTCCCTGAACCGCGCAACCCAGTAGTACATCCGATTGATATCGATGCCGTGCTCCCTTGACCACCTTCTGACGGAAAGCCCGCTGTCCAGACATTCTTCGACTATGGGTCTCCATCTCGCGCGAGGTAGTGTATCGGGCATAAGCAAATCCCCCCAAGAATCAGTGTTCTCAAGGGGGATTATCGCATGTTCGCTGGCTTCACTCCATGTGGGTGCTATTTGACGCTTACCGACAAACACGCAACAAACACGCAACAAACACGCAATAAACACGCAATAAACACGCGCGCGCGATCTGGAAACACGCGCGCGTGTCTATTTTGTTGCGTGCTGAAGATAATCTCCATGAAACTTTGTGCATGTTGAGAAGGAAAACTCCAAGCAATGTAGAATAGCTCCTCTTGAAACGCCGGATCTGTGGAGTAATACTTCATAGCGATGCCGAAGAACCAGGCTATTGATTACTTGGCGGAGGTGAACCGGATGGCCCAGGTCGAGGAGGGAAACGGGATTGTCGAGGCGGGGTTGCCTGTTTCGAGCTGCTCTGCGCGCTTGAGAAGGATGTTCGATTCACTCAGGCCGGCGGAGAAAAAGGTCGCGTCCTATGTTCTTGATAATGGCGGCCAGGTCATATACCAGTCCATCACGGAATTGGCTAGTGCTACTGGCACTTCGGATGCGACGATAATCCGTCTTGCCAACGCCTTGGGGTACAGCGGGTATCAGGAACTGAAGATCGCTTTGGCCAGAGAGCTGGTATCGCCGGATAAGAACATCCACGATGACATTGAGCCTGGCGACACCTTGCCGGTGGCGGTCAGAAAGGCGTTTCGCGCCAACGTGCAGGCTGTGAGCGACACGCTGGATGTACTGGACCTGGATTCGCTGAAAGACGCCGTCGACGCAGTGATTGCCGCCAAACAGGTCTACCTCTACGGTGTTGGGACATCGGCTCTCGCGGCTCAGGACGCATACTACAAGCTGCTCAGGGTCGGAATCCACGCCAACTTCTATGCCGACATGCATATGCAGGCGATGTCCACCGCCCTGATTGGCTCGAGCGATGTCGTCATCGGGTTTTCCCATTCTGGGAGCACGAAGGACGTTGTGGATATCATCGATCTGGCGAAGGCGCGGGGCGCTCGTGTTATATGCATCACCAACCGTGTTCGTTCTCCCCTGGCTAGACTGGCCGACATCATGTTGCGCACCGCCTCTGAAGAGACGCCGTTCGGGTCGGGCGGAATGCCGTCCATGATGGCTCAGCTGTCGGTGGTAGATGCGCTGTTCGTGGGGGTTTCTTTGGCCATATACGATCAGGCCATCGAGTTCATCGAGCGCACGGGCGAGACTGTCAAGGACAGAAAGTACTGACGGAAGAGCTTCAGACGGCAGGCAAGGGCGGTGAGCGCGACATGTTCAACGTGGGCTCGGGTCTTGGCCGAATACAGCTTCCACCGTCGACCCCCCTCGCGGGTTACCAGGCCCGGAAGGAGGCATCGCGCGGCGTGCACGACCCGCTGTGTGCCCGGGCTCTGGCGATCGAATACGGCGGACGCTGCATCACTGTTCTTTCGATTGACATCCTCTACTCCGATGCTCTCCTCACGCGCATGATCCGCCGGGCGGCGGCAGGTTCGGCGCCGGCAGGCGCGGCGCTAGACCCCGCATCGATCATGGTCTGCTGTTCCCACACTCACTCCGGCCCTTCGCGCATCTTCCCGGAATCGGGCTCGTTCGATCCTGCGATCACAGATGCGATAACAGGCGCGGCCGCCGACGCGACCGCGCGGGCATGGGCTGAGCTTCTGCCGTGCCGGCTATACCTGGGCGCAGGGCTAGTGGACGGCGTAGCCAGCCGACGGAGCGATCTAGCAGGGCGTGGGGCAACGGGCCCGATCAGGCAGCGCCTTGCTGTTGCCGAGTTTCGCTCTGTTGCTCAGGGCCCCTCGGGAGCGCCCCGGGCTGCCATGCGCCTGGTCAGCCTGGCCTGCCATCCTACTGTGCTCGGCCCTGATAACCTGGTAGTTTCGAGAGACTGGCCGGGGTTTGCGGTGGATGAGTGCGAGCACGAGATGCGCGCATCGGGGACGGAGCGGGCATTCGCTGTCTTCATAAATGGAGCTGCAGCCGATGTGAGCACGCGGTACACACGGCGGGCGCAGACCTTTGATGAGGCCGCGCGGCTGGGACGGCTAGCGGCATCGGGCGCTGCGCGGGTTGCCGCGGCTGGCCGGTTGTCGCGCACATCGGGCGCTTGCCTGGCGAGCGAGCAGATCACGCTTCGCCGCAGGCCGCTAGTCGGCCAGGAGCAGGCTTTGTCGGCCATAGCGGCGGCCGAGGCCGAGGCTGAGCGACTCGCCAGGTGCGGAGCGGATGAGATCGCGGTTAAGGAATCCCGCGATCGTGCAGCTGCATGGCGGATAGTGCTCAAGCGCGCACAGAACCAGTCCGGCCCGCAGGGCACGCCCGGCGCGGGGCCGGGAGCGGCGCCGGGCGGTGTAGTTGACGCCGAGATAAACCTTGCGCGCGTAGGCGATCTGATGCTGCTTTTCTGCCCGGGGGAGGTTGCCCATGAGACTGGTGAAAGCCTTGTCAGAGCGGTGGCGCAAGGACAGGGCGAGTCGCCGACCGAGGCAATTGCCACTGCCGGTTCAGTCGCCCCGACGACGCCAACTGCCCCGACGACCCCAATTGCCCCAATCGTCCCAACCGTCCCGGCCATTGGGACCGTACCGGCCGGCTCGAACGCTGAGGTCGCCGCAGGCAACATCTGGGTAGTCGGGTACTCCAACGGCCATCTGGGATACTTGGCGCCGGAGAGTGCGGCTCCGGACGCTTACGAGCGAGTGATGTCGAGTGTTGCGTCGGAATCGATACACGAGATTGCGCAGGCAGCCATGAGACTTTCGAGCAAAGGGATGTGCATGGACTTATGCTAGCTCAGAACTACCTCCACCGCGTGCAGCGGATTCTTGATGACATTGGAGATACCCAGCTAGAGGCCATAGGCCGAGCTGCGGACATTGTGACTGCGGCGATACGCGGCGGCGGCAAACTGTATCTGTTCGGCACCGGCCACTCCCACATTATCGCCGAGGAAGCTTTCTATCGCGCCGGCGGGCTTGTTCCGGTGAACGCCTTACTAGAACCCGCGCTTATGCTGCACGAAGGGCCCTTCAAGTCCACAGCCATGGAGCGGCTGGAAGGGTACGCGCAGATCATCCTGGACCACTCGGGAATCGGCCCGGGCGATGCCCTGATGATCATATCGAATTCGGGGCGAAATGCTGTGCCTGTGGAGATGGCCCTGATCGCCAAGGCTCGGAGGATTCCCGTGATCGTCCTGACGTCCCTTGCGCATTCCCGGAGTGTTCCATCGCGTCACTCCAGCATGAAGCACCTGTTCGAGGTGGCCGACGTCGTGATCGACAACTGTGGTGTGCCCGGCGACGCAGTGCTGCAGGCCGACGGCTCAGCCGTTCAGATATGCCCGACCTCAACGGTTGCAGGGGCCGCCATAATCAACATGCTTGTGGCTGAGGTAGTGGAGCGGCTGTGCGCCTTGGGCATTGAGCCGCCGGTGTTTGTGAGCGCCAACATCGAGGGCGGGGATGAGTTTGACCGGCAATGGGCCCATGTAGTAGGCCGGACATCAGCAGGCGACACACACGTTCAGTGTGAGGCAGGTGAGTAGCTTGGCGCCGATCTGTGAGCGATTCGTGGTGATCCCGAGCGGCGACGGGTGTGCGCGTTCGCTCGCCTGTCGCACTATGGTGCGGTTCCTCGAGGAGGAGCTGGGCGCTGATGTAGCGCTCGGGCGGGAAGCAGTGGACCAGGCCGGGCTGGTGCAGCTCACAGTGGATCCCTGCGCGGACGTGGTAGTGGGCTCTGGCACGAATGCGCGCCCGGGTGCGGGATGCGCGGCCAGCCAGGCCGGCCAGGCTGGCAGGGCCGTCGAGGCAGGGCCGGAGGCATTTCGGATCACAGGCTGCGACACCTCGGGCAGTGGGGCGGGCCTGCCGAATATACACATCCTGGCCAGGTCGGAGGCGGGGCTGCTCTACGGCGTGGAGGAGGTCATGGCCCACTACCGCCTGCGCCGAACGTTTCCCATTGTCGACAGGGTTTACTCCCCTACCTGCGCTGTCCGCGGCATGAAGGGGCTTCACTGGAACCCCGATGACTATCTATCTATGCTGGATTTCCTGCCTGCCTGCAAGTTCAACTTCTTGATGCTCTGCTATGGAATGGCGCCTGAGCATTGTCGCAGGTTCCGCGATCCATACTCCGACGAGCACCTGGAGGCGATCGCGCGGATAGTGCAGGGTGCGCAGGAACGATTCGCAACTGTGTGCGTCGCTATCAACCCGTCGCTCAGAGCGGTCCCTCAAGCGAGGTACTCCGGAGATGACGACCTGAAGCTTGTGGTGGACAAGTTCAGAGCATCTTATGACCTGGGCGTGCGATGTTTCGCGCTGGCGCTCGACGATATCTCTCTGGAGCTTCAAAGGCCCGAAGACCGGGTCGCATACCGAAGCCTCGGCGAAGCGCACGTCGACTTCACACGCAGGTTGCACGACGCCCTGCTGTCGATGGATTCACACAACCGACTCATTCTGTGCCCGACCACGTACTTCACGCGTCACGCCCATGCATATCCCGACTATACTCGCGCAATCGCCGAAGGGATTCCGGACGATGTGGAGCTCTTCTGGACAGGTCCTGACTGGAACTCGGTATCGATCACTTACGAAGACGCCTGTGAGTATGCCGGGCTAGTCGGCCGTAAGCCATTCTTGTGGCTCAACTACCCCGTAAACGATTATCTCAGGCCGGAACCGTGGCGCCTCGTGCTGGCGCCTACGGCCATGAGGTGCAACCGCCTGCCGAGTATGGTCACCGGGGTCATTACGAATCCCATGCGGCAGGTGGAGGCGTCCAAACTGGCGCTCTGGAGCATCGCGCGGTACGTTTGGGATCCGGGCAGCTACGATCCTGGCGTTGCACTGGAGGAAGCGTGCGCAGTGGTTTCGGCTGAATACGGATGCCCAGCGGACACCCTGCTTGCCGTGGCGCGTGCGTACATAGGCGCCTACAACCCTCTGACTGATCTGGCCAGCCTGGCTTCAGGTATGACCGATAGCGCGCTCTATGAGATGGAAGGGCGACTGACGCAGGCCGCCTACTCGGTGCGTCAGCTGCTTCCCGGCCTTCGGGCGCAACTGGGAGCGGGACGGCTCTACAGAGAGCTAGATCAGGGATTGGTGAGATTCCTCAACTTCGCCGACGCTTTCACCATGTCGAGATGCGCGGACCGGCTGGGCGGCAGCGTCCGCCGTCACGGCCTGGGAAGCGACGCGCTGGCAGATGCCTCGCACTTCGTCCGTCTTGCGGAGGACGCTGCCAGATCTGTGTGGGCATGAGTGTGGACTTAAGGTCACTGTGCGAGTTCGGGGGTGATGTGCCAAGGATCGAGGACTCTGGTGTTCTTGGCGTCGAGTGGACTGTGTGAACGTTCCTGAGAAAAACCAAAGATATGGTGGGAGGTCTATCAGATGAAGAGACTCATTCCTGTGCTTTTGGCGGTCTTTCTTCTGGCGGTCTTGATTGTGCCCGCAGGCGCCGCGCAGAAGACTACCGTCACTTTCTGGCAGGCCGGTGGCGATGCGACCTCGAGTGGCGTGATTCGCGAGATCATCAAGGACTTCGAGGCTGCGAACCCTGATATCAAGGTGAATTTCCAGGCGATTCCGTGGGCTGAGGATCCTCATATGAAGTTTCAGGCTGCTATAGTGGGCGGCACCATTGCCGACATCTTCACAGTTGGAGATCCGTTCGAGCATGTGCTTGCCGCGAACAACGCACTGGAACCTCTGGACCGGTTTGTCTCAAAAGAGACGAAGGCTGACTTCTACCCGGTGTTCATCGACAGGTGCACAGTCAACGGCCAGTTGATGGCGCTTCCCTGGTTCGGTACCATAAGGGCCATGTTCTACCGTAAGGACCTGTTGGCCGCAGCGGGCGTGCCGGAGCCCACGACATCGTGGACATGGGACGAGTTCGTGAAGTACACCAAGAAGCTCACACGCGACACGAACGGCGACGGTGTGATCGACCAGTACGGCTTCGGAACATCAGGCCGGTACGTATCGCAGTTCCAGCCATTCGTGAGGCAGAGCGGCATGGATTTCGTCGATGAGGACAAGGAGATTGCTCTGGCCAACAACCCTGCGGTGGTTGAAGGCGTCCAGTTCTACATCGACCTCATTCGCAAGCACAAGGTGACCCCGCCAGGCATTACCACAATCAATCTCGAGGAGATCCAGAAGATGTTTGCCGAGGGCAAGGTGGCTCTCTTCATTGACTGTGAAGACACGTCTCAGCGCTTCCTGAAGGAACCTGCGCTTGCCGGAAAGTTCGGCGTAGGGCTGCTGCCCCACAACAAGGCCCATGCGGCCTTCGGCGGCACGGACGTCATAGTCATGTCCAAGCAGTCAAAGCACAAGGAGGCTGCCTGGAAGTTCCTGGAATGCATGGTATCGCCCAAGTCAATGGCGGCTTACTGCAAGGCGATCGGTTTTTCGCCTGCTAGGAAGTCGTTGGCCAACCATCCTGACCTGAACGATCCGATCAGAACCGCGTTCGCCAAGCAGATGGAGGTCGGAGGCTATTTCTACTTCAAGCACCCCAAGGCGTCAGGCATGAGCCCGCTCATCAGAGCAGAGGTTCAGCAGGCCATGGAGGGCACGAAGACGGTCGAAGCAGCAATGAACTCTCTGCAGAAGGGCCTGGAGGATCTGCTTCGCAAGTAGCGAATCGAGCGCGGCTCATAGGTTAGCTAGTGTAGGCAATGTAGCCGGTAGCCCGCGCCGGGATCCGCTCGGCGCGGGCGGCTCGAAACCTGGAGGGATTTGCCCGATGAAGAAACCGGCACTGCGCAAGGTCGGTGAAACGCTCGAACTGTACACCATGGTTGCGCCTGCGTACATGGTTTTTCTGGTGTTCATTTTCATCCCTGTGGCATGGGCATTCTACCTGAGCTTTTTCAACTACAGCATACTGTCGTTGACGAGCCCCAAATTCACGGGGCTCCGGAACTACACACGTGTGATACGTGATCCGGTGTTCAGGGTCGCGCTTTGGAACACGATTCGCTACAGCCTGTACACGGTTGTGCCCCGGATGGTGCTGGGCCTAGTGTTTGCGCTGCTGCTGGATCAAAAGCACCTTGTCGGGAAGAACGTGTTCAGGGCGTGCTACTTCCTGCCCGTGGTAACTTCCATGGTCGCAGCCTCGATTGTATGGTCGCTTGTACTCAACGCCAGTCCAAATGGGCTTGCCAACCAATTCCTCGCTCTGTTCGGGGCGGCGCCCAAGGGGTGGCTGGCAGACTCCCGTCTTGCGATGCCTTCCGTGTGTGTCATGAGTGTGTGGAAGGACCTTGGGTATGTCATGACCATATACATCGCCGGGCTTCAGGGAGTGCCGATGGAGCTGTACGAAGCCGGCGCTGTGGACGGTGTCACCGCATGGCAGCGAATACGCTACATTACGATCCCGCTCCTGCGTCCTACGACATTCTTCATCTTGGTGACTGAGGTCTTGGGGTCATTCCAGGTGTTCACGCAGACTTACGTGATGACTGAGGGTGGGCCCGGATACAGCACTACGACCATGATCAACCTTCTGTACAGCAGAGGGTTCAGGGAGTTCGATATGGGATACGCAAGCGGACTCGCGGTCATCCTGTTTGTCGGGCTTCTGGTTCTGAGCTGGACCCTGCGGCGGGTGTTCCGCGCAGATGAGATCGTATACTAGGCGTCAGTCAGTGCGATGGAGGTGCACACCATGAGTGCAAAACGGCACACGTCCTCAAAGCACGTAGTGGGGCAGGTCCTAAAATACGCGCTCTTGACAGCGGGAGCGTTTGTCATGATAGTTCCATTTCTCTGGATGATATCGACGTCGCTCACTCCCGACTCTGTGATCTTCTCATACAAACTGGTCCCGAAGAGTGTTACGTTTTCGAACTACGTGAAGGCGTGGAACTTCTCACGGAATTTCGATGAGGATGTGAGCCTTGGAACATTCTTTATCAACAGCGTGATAGTGAGTTTCTTCATCACCGTTCCGTCGCTCATCATCGACTCTCTTGCAGGATATGTACTGGCCAGGCGCAGGATTCCAGGCCGGGACTTGCTCTTCTATATGGCGCTGGCCACAATGATGGTTCCGTTCTATGTGATAGCGATTCCCCTATACCTCGTAGTTCGGAAACTAGGGTGGCTCGAGACCTACCAGGGGATGATCGTTCCCTTCCTTGGCTCCGGGTTCGGCATCTTCATGTTCAAGCAGTTCTTTCAGGCCTTACCGGAGGATCTGGAGGACGCGGCACGCGTCGATGGCTGCTCGCCCTTTAGGACCTATGCCTCGATCATGCTTCCGCTGTCCAAGCCGGTCATAGCCACCATGACGATATTCAAGGTCATGTGGTCGTGGAACCTGTTCTTCTGGCCTTTGCTGATCATCAACAATATTCGCCTGAAGACGCTTCCGCTGGCCCTGACGATGTTTAGGGGGCTCAACGTAACTCAGTGGGGCACTCTGTGTGCCGGGATGTCCATTGCCACGATCCCTGTAGTCATCGTGTATCTGTCCATGCAGGACCAGTTCCAGAAGGGCATAACGATGGGGGCCGTTAAGGGATGATGAATGAGGCTTCGAACGGGCCTACAGGCAGGCCAATGGGCGAGCCGACTCCGAACGAGCGGTGCGCGGACCGGATTGTGGCCGGGCTCAGCCTGCGCCAGAAGATCGGGCAGATGATGGCAGTGGGTTTTCCGGAGCATTTCGATGGCCTAGAAGGCAGGCTTCCGGAGGGGATACTCTCATTGCTTGCCGACCCGGGAGTCGGCGGTGTGGGGCTGTTTGCCCGGAACGCGAAGGACCCGGCGGAGATGCTGGCGCTCACGTGCAGCCTGCAGGAGACGGCAAGGGCCGCCGGGGCCCCGGTTCCTCTGTTTATCATGGCCGACCAGGAAGGCGGCATAGTCATACAGGTCACGGCGGGGACCACGGTTTTCCCCGGCAACATGGCGCTTGCCGCCACAGGCGAACCGGCGGCCGCGTACGAGGCAGCGAGGATCATCGGCCTTGAGGCGCTGGCCATGGGGCTCAACGCTGTGACGGCGCCGGATATGGACGTGAACGCCGACGCCGACAACCCGATAATCGGCGTGCGCGCCTACGGGGACGACGCTGCGCTAGTTGGTGCCCTCGGGGCGCAGGCCGTGCGCGGGTTCGGGTCGGTCGGCCTGTTTTGCACGGCAAAACACTTTCCCGGGCATGGCAGGACGGCAGTCGATTCGCATCTGGGGATGCCGCGGCTCGACGGCAGCGCGGAGGATCTGGAGTCGGTGGACCTGCCGCCGTTTGCAGCGGCTATTGCGGGCGGGGCGACCGGGATAATGACGGCGCATATCCAGAGCGCGGCGCTGGATCCGTCTGGGGCATGTGCTACGTTGTCCCGTCCCATGCTTACAGGCCTTCTTCGCGAACGGATGCGATTTGACGGAATAATCGTAACAGATTGCCTTGAGATGGGCGCTATTCAGCAGAGTGTGGGGACGGCTCGGGCGGCGGTGGAGGCGGTGATCGCCGGGGCGGACATGGTTCTACTCGCCCACACCCTGGCCCTGCAGAGGCAGGCCGCGGACATGCTGGAACAGGCAGTGAGGTTCGGCGAGATCACCGAGGAACGCATTGATCAGTCCTGCAGGCGAATAGTCCGAACGAAGCTGGCGCTCGAGGCGGCGCGCTGCGGCATGTGGGGCGCGGACGGCAGGCCCCCGCTGGGGATAGTGGGATGCCGAGAGCACCTGCTTGCCGAGGAGAGGATCGCGCGTCAATCGGTGACGCTTCTGCGCAATGAAGACGGAATACTGCCGCTCGCCGCGGCCAAGGCGCGGCGGATCGCAGTCGTGTACCCCGCCACCATGCCGAGGCTGCGAGCGGAGGACGTTGACGATGACCAGACTGTGCTCGGCCAGGAGATTGCCGCCAGGGAGATGGAGGCTGTCGAGATCGGCGTCGGGTTGACTCCGACAGCAGGAGAGGTGGCCGCGGTATGCGGTGCCGTGGCCGGCGCGCGAGTGGATGCCGTGATAGTGGCGACATCGTGCAAGACTGCGGAGCAGGAGCGGGCCCAGGGCGCGTTGGTGCGGGCGCTGCTGGCGGCGATGCGGGAGGCAGATGCTGGGTCGTCCGCCGGGTCCACAGGGTCCACAGGGTCCGCGAGGCACGGTATACCTGTGATAGCCTGCGCGATTCGCAATCCGTACGATATTCGCTCGTATCCGGACGCGCGGACTTGCCTGGTCACATACGGGTATCGGCCCTGCTCGATCAGGGCAGCTGTGGAGGTGATATTCGGCGAGATAGTTCCGCGAGGAAGGCTGCCTGTGGAGATTCCAGGGCTGTATCCGCGCGGGCACGGGCTCAAGTCATAGGCCGGCGGCCAGGAAACCCAGGATTGCATAGACCGAAAAAGCGAATAAGGGAGGCCCGGGAATCATGCTGAGAAATGCACGTTTGGTTTGCTGTTGCCTGATTGCGTGTATGGCGTTTGCTCTGTGCGCGTCTCGTCCGACGGTGGCGGGCGCTGATCAGAGGCCCAAGCTGGCTGTATGGATGTGGGGAAGCACAGTGAGGTCGCAAGGCGCCGAAGCCATCGCAGGGAAGCTGGCTGAGGGAAATGTGACAGACGTGATTCTGCTGGTAAGGGGGACTTCAGGCAAGGCCGAGTACGCCAGCGCTTTGGCGCCGCCCGCGGAGGCTGGGAAGGATGCATTGGGGGACATGATCGCCGTATGTCGCCCGCTGGGGATCCGCGTGCACGCATGGTTCGTGTTCAACCAGGACAAGGCCTACACCGATGTTCATCCCGAAGCCAGAGTATGGCATCATGGGAAGGCTAACACCGAGTTCAAGCCCTACGAGATAGACGACGGCAGGGTATGCCCGGCGTCGCCGTCTCACCTGGAATACACCAATGCCATGATCAGAGAAGTCATGGAGAGGTATCACGTGGACGGAATCCATCTGGACTACATCCGCTACGGACACATGGTGTACTGCTTCTGTCCGGCCCACATTCAGAAGGCCTCTGAGCTTGGAATCAACGTGGACAGGGTGCGTGAAGTCATGTTCGAGACCTTGTACGCCAACCCGGCCAATCCCAATCGTTTCTTCGAGGCGTACGCGACAGGTGAAAAGGACGTGGCGGCCTGGGTCAACATGCGCCGGGCAGAGATACTCGAGGCGGCGGCCAGCATGCGCGCTGTAGTAGAGTCGATCGACCCCAGCGCGGCGTTCTCTGCGAGCCTGATGCCCGAAGGCGCGATCGATGAGACAGTGCCCTTCGCCATGTGCCACTACGCACAGAGCTACGAAGATGCGGGCAAGCTGTATGACTTCGTGTGCCCTATGGCGTACCACATCGACTACTCCAAACCTGCGGCGTGGGTCGGGGACGTGGCCCGCGGCGCAGCGCGGGCCGTGGGCGGAGTGCCGGTGTACATCGGGTTGCAGGCATATCCGGATAAGTGCACCTACGACGAGCTCAAGGCGGCAGCCCTGGCGGGACTGGATGCCGGCGCCGCTGGCGTGGCCTTGTTCAGGTTCGGCACCATGACTGAACCGCGATGGGCGGCAATCAAGGATGTCATGGAGGGCGCCAAATAGGACGGCCAGCAGTTTGGGCAACTCGGCTCAACAGCGCCCTTGAGGCGAGCTCAGTTGCCTTGGGGGTTCGCGTCATGCGCTGCGCGGGAGTATGAACGGTGCTCAAGAAGCAGGCACGGAGGAAATCTGGGGGTTTCGGTGAACAACAGGTAGTTGGGTGGGCGGCGGGGGCCGCGGGATGACTGGAGTACGACGGAGGAAGACGGAATGGATCTTGTAGTAGGCGTGGACGGCGGCGGGACCAAGACCGCATGCCTAGTGGCAGATACGGACGGCAATCTCCTGGGCCTGGGGTTCGCCGGGCCATCCAACTACCTTAGGCTGGTCGGAGGCGCTCGCGAGGCCGCGCAGGCGGTGCGCTACGGCG
>Ga0116148_1003449_pt1 | contig 14573 bp, 8 predicted proteins | sample AD_UKC055_MetaG_FD_89786 | JGI IMG/M metagenome (GOLD analysis project Ga0116148, IMG submission 89786) | Active sludge microbial communities of municipal wastewater-treating anaerobic digesters from USA - AD_UKC055_MetaG | ecosystem: Engineered > Bioreactor > Anaerobic > Digestate | place: USA... | reverse complement strand
TGGATCTAGGTCCAGTAAAAGCACCTTTTTACCCTGTCTACTCAGGGCTGCCCCTATGTTTATGGTGGAGGTGGTTTTACCTACTCCCCCCTTATGGTTGCTTATGCTTATTATATTACTCATTCCCTCCCGACGATATTCGAGGAGAAATTCAGATTCTGTCATATCGCCGTTACCGTAGATGATGTCAACTACACGCTCGCCGCATACTGGGCACTTTCTCGGTTTACGGGTTACCTCAATGATTCTGGGACGTTCTAACATACTCATACTCCGGTTAAATCAAGTCTTTGAAATATCCAAATTCAGGATCAACCAATGCTCTTCTGTCTAGGCCCATATTGCCTTGTTCACATGAGGTTTCTGAAACCATTGCACAAGAGAAACATGCAGCTTTATTTAGACCATCAGAATTTTCCCAACACAACGGATCTGCTGAACAATCTGTGGCACGTTGTAATGCTGAGAGAATAATGTTTTCAATGAGCTTTGGCTGTCCTTGCCAAACAAGTCCCCCCATACTTCCCTCGGCTCCATCTGCTGTGTAAATTAACACGCCACACATCTCATCAGAATAATATAATCGTTCGCTCAGACTAGCAGTTGGATAGCCACATGAGAACTCCAATTCTTTCATTATAATATGTGAGAAGGTGTGTAAAAGGTAGAACTTTGCTCTACCATACAACTCCATCTCGCTAACAAGAAACTCGCCCATGCTTCCGCTTTCCAAAGTGGTTCTGTAATATTTCTCAAGGCCATATTGTTGTGACCATTGGTTGATCTTTTGAGAATCAAAAGCAAAAAATAAGCCCTCGCCATAAATCTGGTTTGCCGGCAAAACTTTAACATCATTTATGTTACCAGAATATATTGGTCGTATTTGTTCGTTATTATATACGACCTGGCCATTCACCAACTTAGGAGACGGCATCTTAACTCTGCCGAAACCCAGTTGAGTACTTGTTATGGCCAACATTGGAACTTGCTTGATTTTCAAGAATTTTTCCTTCATGTTTGCATGTTCAAATTTATCGATATCAATATCGTTGAACTCAAACTTCGGATTAGGTTCCGGTGTCTTGTCGTTATTTACGAATACTTTGAACTCATCAAGTCGGTATGTTTTAACAACATCAATTTCATTGGAAATGCCAAGAAATTCGTTCGCGATAGCAATAGCTTCACTGTCAGCAATATCGTATCCTTCATCTTCTGCATATTTAACCAAATCTCCGAGGCTCAGGATATAATCTTCCTTCGTAAGTTCAGAATTGCTTCTCAGTTTCCGTGAATACTTATTTTTAATTTCTTCGAGACATTCTAATGCATCGCCTTGTAGCGTTACAACGCCCTGTGAGATCCAGGACAAAGGAACATATAGACTACTCTGACTTGAAGCATAGTATATACTATTACTTGTTACCATAGCTACTTGCATGATCGAGCGTTCATGTCCCTTCATACATTGTTCATGAGTAGGAATCCAATTTTGTCCAGGTACAGGATCCCATGGCCTTTCACCTCGGCAAAAAGGTTTTAGATTCATAATACCGGCTAAAGACACGCTTTTTTGACAATGTTCACACTTCAATGTGCCCCAAGATTCGGATTGATTACGATTTTGAATCCATTTGAGTTGATGATCTTTATCGCCGCCGCAATGATTATCACAAGGATAACCAAATAAATCAAAACCATTTTCATCATCAACTTTTTTACCATCAAGACGGGCACAAAAATACTTATACCAATCTATATCGGACACGTGTCCATTTTCACAAATCAAGACAAGTGGTACAGGAGTTAGTGGGCGATAAATAGTCGGATCATTTAACTGAGCCTTGAATTTTCTGAATGTAGGCGCATGAGGGTCGCGTGGTGGAGCGAAGTACTCTTCCCTCCCATCATTATGTTTACACTTTTTCCCATTTAGGGTAAACTCCTCATATTTCCAAAGTTCAAACCATTTATCAATGCGCTTGAGTTCGGATTTCGCAGAAATAAACCATTTTGGAAAATCCACAGCGGGTATATAGAACATACTAGCATGTAGGTCACGGTTTTTTAGTTCCTGTTCCTTATATAAGGGGTGGTCTTTATATTCAATGTAGTTCGCTCCAGATAGCCCAACATGTGGAATAGCAGCAAAACACTTTAAATTTAGGAAGCCCTTCTTGAATTGAAGAAATTTTACAAATCTCTCATCATCGACAATTTCTGCGCCTGTTTCTTCTTGGTGTTGCTTATTCGTGAACTGAGAATGCGCTGGATTATTTATACTTTCAGTTAAAGCTTTAATAAAAGCCCATTCGTTTATACAAAGTGGCATTATAAAGCCACCCCACTTTGTAGTCACTACCGCTCCAACTCCAGACGTTGATGACAGCATTTTGAACTTGCTGGAGCTAACATTATATTGGCGATCAATATTTATATCCATTTTCCTATTTTATAACATGAATTACAGATTCTGGTTCAATAACACGCAATGCATTTGGCACGAGCCATTTGTCTGCAGGCGTGTCTCCTTCAAAATCTTCAGGAGAAGCGAATAATGCTACTTCTGAAGGATTTCTCCTGCCAAACTTTGAAATATAATATACCAAATCTTGGCCTTTCGTATTTGCAGCATCTAACCAGATATTAATGCACTTATCAATCTGGTCGTGAATAACGGCAAGCATATCAGATGTTAAAAGTGAAGCCTCCTGTTGACGCAACTTTCGTGAGCGTTCTTCTCTGTCGCTAAAATAAGCTTTCAATTCTTTTCTGATTTTATCAGCCATAACTCGGTTTATATTGCTAGCATCTTTACGATTACCTAAACCTTCATATTTTTGACGAATAATAGCAGCTAGATACAGCGGTAGGAATCTTTCAACGGATTTCGGCGAGAATGGAGTAATAGAAATAGGCTCAACATAATAATAGAGTTTCTCATGGAATTCACGGAACTTTTCAAAATGAGAAACATCTCTTTGATTAAATGGACTATGTAAAGTGATGACTAGGCCTTCCTTTTCACGAGCGACACGAGAACTAGCTTGAATGTACTCGGCAATGTTACGAGGCATAGAATTCATAATAATAGTGTTGAATCTTGACACATCCAAACCGACCGAAATCATATTGGTGGCAAGTACCATGTCAGCAGGAAGCTGAGCGTGCTGCCAATTTCCGTGCTCATCTTGGAAAGGAATCCTCTTAAAAGGATCCCAACATCTGTTTTGCGCATTTGCCAACTCTTTTACTGCCTCTTCTCCTGTCAAGCGCCCAGTCAACTCCGACTTTCTGAAATGATCATTATATGAATATAGACACTCAAGCATATTCGAGTATCTCAAAACTCGTTTGAAGAGTCGTCTTGTATATTTTGTAAACTCTTGATAGAACTGAGCATCTGTCTTTCCGACTTCTTTTAAGCTATTAAAGTATGATATGACAGTATAATAATAGTCAGCTGCTTTAGAGAAATCTTTGTCATATAGTTTGTCTATGTTTTTCAATTCAAAGATTGCTCTATGAACAAATAAAATTGCAGCTAATCGAATTTGTGTTGTCATCTGTGTTCGTCCCGTCGGCAACACACCAATATATTTTCGTTTGGCGATATATGTCCAATTATCCTCGCCAGCTTTTTTATACCTTTTGTAGAAAGCAAAGAAAGAATCGTCATAATCAACGCCATTCTTTGGGAAAATGCTAACCTCTCTATCATACAGAGCACGTATTTGCAACGATGTGTTTCTGGTAGTTGCTGTTGAAGATATTATCTTAGGCCGGACTACGTTTCCCTTACTATCCAAATAAGTACATAACTTATCTATTGCACATTCATACAAGCTCACCGCAGAACCCAATGGGCCTAATAAAAGATGTAATTCATCCTGAATAATTAAGTCTGGAGGCAAACACCCATCTCCTTGGAATAGGCGGCGAGAATCTTTAGCTTCAGTGTTATCAACTTTGTGCGCCAGCTGTGCAAATTTATCGACAGTGCCAAATAGCAATGTTGGTGGTGCGCTATAAATGTGTTCATCACACAATCTGACAGGATATGTATTTCTCCCCCCAAACGTGCAATTTATATTACTGCATCTGAAGTGCTGCTCTCTGTTTCGCAAGACAGGATTTATTGGACTACCACACCAAGGACAGGTATCTAGCGGGACTTTTCCATGAGTTTTATCCCAGTTCTGTACTTGTTCTATTAAGTCTTCATTTGTATTTGGAAGTGAAGCACTACCAACATAAAGTCCAATAGATATTTGGCTCTGACCTAATCCATACTCTTGTACATTCCACAAACGGATCTGTTCAAGAGCCATTATCAACCGTAATGCGCGTTGGAATTGCTGTGTCGTGAGCAAGCGGAGAGTGTATCTCATCAAGGCTGCAGTTCCCAATCCTTTTGTACCATTCTCTTTCCTGCGATTTATGATAGTCAGTGCGATAATGCCTAGATACGCTTCTGTTTTACCACCTCCAGTAGGAAACCAAACCAGATCTACTAGTTCGTTCCTCTCATTCCAAGGCTCATTATTATTCCGCCGGAAGATTCCATCAAGATTCAACAGGATAAATGCCAGCTGGAATGGACGCCATGCAGCGTGAATGCCATGGAAAATAGTTGTATCATCAGCTTTGTCTCGATAGAAATCGAAATTTAGTTTTGCTTTATCAGATAATACCTGCTCCTTATTATTCTGTGCATTATGCCACAATTGCATAAACATTGCGGCATTCATGAGTCTGAATGAAAGCATTTTCTTGTCATCTCTCAAAAAATCCTCGATATTATTTCGAATTCTGAGATAGTCATGCTTGCATTTATCTCTATTAGAAACCGCTATTTCATTGCCTTCCGTTTGTAATGAGTCAATCCATTCCCCATAGGAATCTATAAAATCAATGAGACCATCAACGATTTCTTTATTTGAGGCATTGGAGAATACTGATAACCATTTAAACTGAAGACAACAAGGATTGTTTAAATATGGTTTTGCACAGATATTACCATCGTCATCTGTATATTCTTCTTGTTTATTTCTTGGAACAGGTTCGACATCAGGAGTTTCGACTTTCGGTAAAAACTCAGACCAAACGTGCATTATGCCATCAGTCACTCCCCAATCTACAGAACAAAGGTGGCCAACTCCATAGTCTTTTATACCTCGGTATAAATAACGCAAATTATTAGCTTCTAGGTCATTTGCATCATAATTGTTTTCTTTATGATATTCAAGAAGATTAGGACTTGAGATATCTATGGAGACTCCGAAGAAACTTCTCTCGTTAATTGTCTCATTGACGATAGAAAAAAATCGAACATCGCCTGGGTTAATCTCAGTAGAGCTATTAACCAGAAGTACTTTCAGATATAATTTGCCATCAATCTTTATTGACTGAAGCCATACATCTAAAGACAAATAGATTGAATCATGAATTTCAACTCTAACAATGTCTTTCAGAGCATCATAGTCGTCGGATTTGAACACCCTCTTTGAAGTTATATCGATTTCTGATAAATCTATTTCCTTTGTAAAATCGACTGCTTCCCAATAGCCAAATCCTTTACCATCAAAATAAGATATAACATCTTCAATATATGAAATGAAGGTCTCTATCTTTTCAATTTCAGAAATTCTTTTTTGCAACTCATCTTGAATCCCAGCACTTGTATAATTACCCTGTAGGTCAAAATTATTAAGTTTGGCAAACAGTCTCTCTTTGTATGCGCTAAGGAATCTATATTCAGGCTTAAATGAGGGGTCAGAATATATATTGCATATAGAGCCATCTGCATTTGTAGCTATCTTTTGACAAAATAATTTGTTAACTTCTCTAAGCCCCTCCCTAACATCTTTTAATTGAGCGGCTGGGATTCCATGTAAAATCTTTATATAAGAATCCTCAATGGAAACCAATTTCCCGACGTGTTTACAGAATACATCAGATGATATAAAAGAGTTAAATCCTTCTGGATTATCGACTTTAATTCTCAGCCCTGATACTTGTTTTACCTTTTGATAGTATCTACCAGATACTACGATTCTTAATCCATCATTCGCAGAGGATTCTTTCAGGCAACAAGAAATTCCGAATTTATTTGGGAATCTTCTTCCAAGAGAATCTATGTCTTCTTCATGGTCGAAGTTACGTTCTTCTTCAAGTTCATCCTCATTTATTCCACCATCATTATTCTCACCATCTGTATCATCGTCACTACTTGACTCTACTGATTCATTAATGGTAGTATGAGTATCTTCTTTTGACTGACTCGGGAATAATATGGCAGAACTATATATACTTCCAGGAGTCGTATTTAGTACTTCACCATATTGATAGCAAGATTCTAACTGTTCGTCTTCTTCATGTAGAACAGAATAACGATGTTCGCAACCACCAGGACCAATAAGTTGTTCCTGAATGAATTGTTCTAGAGAAGCTCTTTTTTCTTTTATCATTGCTCTATTTTATTTATTGATTCCAACTTTATCTTTTCGTTTACATCAGAAATGATCTTAACAACATCATTCACATCTGAAATCTCGAGTAAATCCTTAGTTTCTTCATTAAGAGCATTGAAAGCATTGTTATAATCGTTTGATAGCAATGTGATATTCAAGAAATGCCTTATAGAAATTGAAATTGACTCCGTATCATTTTTTGTCCTTTCCTTAATTCTTCGAACTAAGTTGATGTAAGGGGGCCTAATACCCAGATAGTCTTCAATTAAGAATTTTTGCATTTTTCTCGCCCTTGGTATACCATAATCTGGGTCAAGCCATCGTTTAAATGAATAAAAACTAATTACATACCTTTCGTTAAAATGGCTCATAATATCGTCATAGACACTCCGATCAGATGTGTGCTGCACACGTCTGGCTAACAATATTTTCCAAAGAGGAATATCAGAATTCATTTCCTCAGCAGTCAAACCATATGATGGCTGTTCCTTGAACATCCGTTCGCTTCTCGTATCCTTTTCCCTCTGTGATTCTATATAATTCCTATATATTAATCGGACTAAAGGACTTAATGGCTGTACCTTTAAGCAATCATATGATTCATATAAGTCATAAAGATCAGAAATGGTTGCAATCCCTCTTGAATTATTGTATTCATATAACATCCATTCCGAACGACTATATGAATGTTTCACATTGTCAGAAGATGTTACATAAATCTGTTGAACTGACCTATTAGTGTTTCTATCCATTTCCTCTTCTCTGGTATCTTCGGGCAATTTTTTAGTTGGCCTTTGATATTCCACAAGAATAGGCTTCATTTCTGATGTCCTAAATTCAGATTTTAAGATTTTTCTAATAGCTTTCCCATAATTATACTTACCCCATTCGTAGTATTGCCTCATAAAGAAATAATTGGATATTTCTATAAGCTTTTGGTCATTATTAATACAGAATGGGTCAAAAGAATTGGGATATTTATGGAATATGCTCTCGGTATAATCATTCCTAAATGAAACAACAATAATCTTCTTTTGCGCTATATTGTTTATGTAAGTTCCATTGACTTGATAGCCACGTAAGTCACCGAATGTCCCAAATGAGATATTTCTCGCTTGATAATGGCCAATAAGGTAATCGCTAAAAATACTTTTTAAATTAGGTTCTATATCATTACCAGTAACAACAAAAATATCATCGTGATATACAAAGTGACGCATGAAAACATCTACAGAATCATGCCAGAGTTTGCTATTAATATTAAATATCTCATTCAGTATACTTTCATCAGTTTCAGTTTCTTCCAAAATTTTAGAAGTATAAAAGTCTCTAGATCTATTTGAAACACACAGCGACATCTCATTTCTACGAGATACATAACGATCCAACCCCATAGTCATATCGTCAAAAATGGTCTCATAATCAATTTGAATATCATCCTTCTCCTTTCCAAGAGGTAGGATAACATGCTCGCCCCCCTGCTTTCCATTTAGAACTAGAGACTCCTCATATGTAAATGAAATAAAATCTAGAGAATCGTCATCAAATAATTGAATACGTTCTTTCATTCTTTGCTTGAAATCAAAAAGTCTTCTAAGTCTATATGGCTTTCTTGAAAAACAAAAGAAAAATACATTTCGCAACCCTGTTCCGGAATTTACGAAATCGTCAAGATATGGCTTTTGTATTATTTCAGAGCAGAAATCAGAATACCTACCATCGGCTGTTCTCATAGGGAATACTACTATATTCTCTATCCTGAAGCCTCTATCATTCTCAATAAGTGTATTGTAAAACTCATCAGCATCATCTGGAGCCAGTTTCAAAGGACATGAAGAATTAGTAATTTTCTTTATATCAGAAACACAGTTAGCAAGATACCAATACTTATTTACTGTTTTCCTGTTCCAAGTTTTTTGAGCCTCACAATAATCGCTGTAGCTTTTGTTTATATTGTCGCAACAGAGCATAGTAGCTCCATTAGAATAATACTCATTGACCGAACGGTTCAATATAGAACTAAACTTTTGCTCGAATCTAAAATTGTCCCTAAAGAGTTCATGTTGCTTTTTTGTTTTGACATCTGATGGGATATACATCGTGTCTTTCTTTAACTTCTGACACAATGATGATTTAAACTCTTGATTTGTATAGCATCCGAACTTTAGACAAACAAATTGTTCGCATAATTCTTGACTACAAGGATTGCAAACTGGGAAATATACAACAGGAATTTTTAAGTCATCGGTTTCTCTATTGAGATAATAATCAATGACTAAATTCACCGTAAGCAAAATATTACGTATAGAATCAACCTCTTCAGGTGCATTCCTGAGTTTCATAATTTCAAGAATACTCTCAAAAGAAGAATCAACAATATTTAGCGCTTTATTGAAATCCATATTCTATTGAACATTGTAAATGATCACATGCAATTCCATCATAGCACGTGTAAAACCGACATAAACCTCGTAGATAAAATTCTTAAAGTCACTCACTGTGCATCTGTTCGGAAGTATTAATATAACTTTATGAGTCTCCAGACCTTTATACTTTAATATACTTGTAAAGGGAATACTTGATCTATCAGGGTTATATATATCGTTTTCGTCAAGACAATGAACTCCAGCCTTACACTGAAGGGAATCGAACACACTCATTCCTGCATCATTTTTTGAGATTAAATGTTTCAATGAAGAATGTGCCAAAACGACAGAGTTAGTAACATCTGTTGTTTGTTTTATCGCATTTCTGAATGCCCTGGAGAACTCCTTGTTAATATCAGCCTTTACTACATGAAGATAGGGTTGTTCATTAAGGCATAATGTCTTCATGAATTCCGAATAGCCATCATTACTGTCAATTGTTAGAATCTGATTGGCAGTTCTTACAATCTCTTTATTTGTGATGACTCTTTTATTTTCGTTAAGCTGATAATGGACGGCGTGAGACAACAAATCCGAAACGACATCTTCGATGTGTCGATATGAACTATTGTACCCTTGCTCAAGATCATAAAAAATCAGGTAGCTGCCGATTGAAAGTCCGTTTCCTGTTTTTGAGCAAAGTTTATCTATAAAAGGCATGATACCTTTATCAGCAATATCTTGTGCCTCATCAATAATGATGTAGTCATAAGTTTTACAGGCAGTACCTAAGAGAATCTGTTTTACTGTTTCAATATCAATGCTCTCTGATTCGGCACTTTCAGCCTGGCTAATTGATGACAAAAAGCGTCCAAACGTATTTACTTCACAATTATACAAATCCTCTTGGATCAAATCCTCTTTAACTCTTGCATGCAAAAGAATATTTTGACAGAGATATAACCCTTTAAGTCCATTGTGCTTTTTGATAAAGGCTTTTGCCATTGTTGTCTTGCCTGTACCTGGTCCACCTTCAATTATTATACGTTTATTTCTTGATAGGCCCTCCAATATGTCAAGATTTTCAATATGCAACCAATTAAGTACCTCTGTCAACGAGGACTGAGAATAACGGCTTTTGTCTTCTATTGTAGGGGATAACACATCGATAATCTCTTCTAGTTCATCCTTATTGAGAATATGTACATAGTGCTGTTTTGAGGAATTCTCTCGTGCATTATCTAAGATGCTCTCGCAGAAATCAGCAAATGAATATGTTTCATCATCATGATATGTTTTATCCCATAGCCAGAAACTCTGATCTAACTGTTCATGAGTATTTGTACAAACCATTGTCTGATGGGGGAAAGCAACCGCGTAGTCAACAAACAACAGATCTCCGTTAATAACATTATTATTTAACAACGCCCATTTATAATGAGATGCTTGGTCGAAAGGAGATATTTTCATAGGAGTTAAAGCTCCGTTTTTACCAGAATAGTAAAACCGACCGCCTATCAATTGAATTGCTCCACCCTTTACTTCTAACACAATTGCACCTTTTTCACAAATCAAGAGAAAATCAATCTGAATCTCAGATTGACCAGCAAATGAGATTGGCAATGACAAATCATACCATACATACCAATGAAGGAGACTTTTCTCACAGTCTTCTTGAATTCTTTTGTACATATCAGCTTCGCCTTGAAGAATAGTTCCATCTTCATGGCGACTTATGACTTGTTCTAATGTACCTGTCCTTCTTGATTTGTTTATAAATGGCATACTATTTTAAGATTTTATTAAGGCTAACACCTTCAATTGAACACTGGTCAATAAAAAATGACAAGACCTTTAAACAACTTGACGCACGTCTCGTTTGCGTTGATTCCGAGAGAACTGTCATAAATTCTTTAAGGTTAGTATCATGACTAATAAGTGATATAATAACTCGTGAATAGAATGGGTCTCGTAACTGTATTAATGAAAGATACTTGTTTTGGACTCTTGCATTAAGGTTTCCAAACACATACCCTATTGCGGTTAGATACCATAATTCATTTTTATATATGGCTAAGCCCAACTGCAATGCTGTTTTTGCGTGATTCTCTCCATATTTCGTCAGAGCTACTGTATTATCCTTGTAATTATTGTCAGCATGTAAGGCCGTTGCAATTTCAATCAAGGACATACCTGGATTGCCAATCTCTTTTACTACACTACAAAAGTTAATAGTGCAATCTTCAATACTACTAAGTTGGGTAATGTCTCTAGAGGTGATTTCATCAGATATAGGGTGTTCAACCAAATAATGAATATAATCCTGAAGAGAGTAGTTTGTCATTTGATTTACATAGTCTTCAACTGCACTCTCAGAAAAATAATGCTTATTGTTGAGCAATATATTGGTTGATTCTTTTTCAAACTGTTTTGAAAAGAAATCTGATATTGTAAATGATGCCATCGTTCAAATATTTAATGTTTTGAGGGGATTCTCTCCCATAATGCTGGATTGACCATTTGTTTAAACGAAAGGTTAAAAAAACTCAGAAACAAATCCTTATGAGAATCAAATTTCACCAAAAAGTCATGCACGGTTTTTAGAGGAAGGCATATTTTCTTGTCATCATAATATCCGTTTTTGAGATCTTCAAGAAATTCATCATAGGTCTTAAGCCTATCGTGCTTAATACCAAGAGTATGTTCCTCCCAATAAGTTTGATTTTTATAGCAAAATTGCCAGAAAGACAGATTCCGATAAAAGCCAGGCTGGTTGCACCATCTAGCTATTTGAATATATATATTTGATATTGGAGCTTTTTTATAATCTTCATGACGCATAATGTAACCGAGACAGCCGTATCTCATTAATACGCATATACGCATAAATATTTCAGCGATATCAAGCTGGAACTTTTTATCATCAGTAAAGTTTTGTTGAAACCCACAGAATAAATAGAATTTAGTTTCTTTCTTAGGACAATAATGCTTCCAAATCTTCAAAGCCTTTTCGATAATATCCCTATCGCGCCAATTATCAAAAGCAAAAATAAAATCACCATGGTAATTAGCATTGGCTAATTTCTTCGCCATTTCTTCTCCTCGTTTACTTTGAGCTAGTAGTCGCTCATCTAAACCTTGGCGGAATTGGAATGGTCTTCCCGTAGCAATTAATTCATCAAGGAGTGGTTCCCAATATGGAGAGGCCAGAAAATTATCATCCCATAAGTATATGTAAGGACGCAACAATCTTCCTTTATCGTCTCTTTCTTGATCAAGAAAATCATTAAGATTCGAATAGGGCACAGCTTTACGTTCTAGCTTGTTCACACAAAAAGGGCACCGACGGAAGCATCCCCTAGTTAGAAATCCAATTGAATACTCTTTATAATCTTTGAAATATTTGGACGATGATTTTTGCAGTTCCATAACTGAAATATATTCATCGTACAAATGATAGTCTGGCATTTGATTGCGCATATCAATGCCGTTTGCTCCAAATTTATTTTTTAAAGTATTTAAGAATGCATCATTTTCTAGTCGATGCATATCTTCTTCTCGTTTTTGTGCAAATCCATTGTCCACGGAAAGGTTAGCATAACTACCAGTACCGCCTAAATGGACTTTTTTGGATAGCTTTTTGTCTTTTAATAGAGTAGCCAAAAGCACAGGTGGTTTGTCAAGAGTAAAAGTAAATACACACGAAACGTATATATGGTCAAGTGTTTGCAGTTCCTCAAAATGACTTTCATTTGTAAGAAGAGTATACGTACTGACATCAGCGAAATCCGATTCTGATGTTCTACGCATAAAACCATTATCTTTAAAATACCCCGCTAATTTCAAAAGAGCAAGGTTTGGATGACGCGTACCATTGCAAAGCAAGTCCGCATCAACTAGACCAACGTGATAGTGTCTATTATGCTTATTATTCACATTCATTTTTCGATAAGTAAATTCGCATCAATTGCAATTGTCTTTGGGATACACAATAGCAAACCCACGGGCACTAATAGAAACAAGCAGTCATTTTCAGTCGACCAGTCATCTAATTCTTCAAATGATTCATGTATATCTGATGTGCCTTTATTGTAGACTCCAACATTTGATACTTTTGCTAAAGACTCTACTAGAGTTAGGCGATTGTTTGGGTTTTCATCATTTGATACTTCTACCAATTCACCACAGAACTGATAAACAACCTCATTATTCTCTACGTATTCAGAGAGTCTTTCAATTATATTTTCAGGAAGTATCATAAACGGTATGTATTTCTTTCCTTAATTTGAGAAATATGAAATTGCGATTTAGAACAATAAATCAGTTAGCTCACCGTAATTGTTTCGTATATTACGCATCTACTTTTCTATTTCTGGCAATTCTTCAAATCTTTTAAGCACATGACAAAATTTTAAAGATATCGAATGGCTGTGGCCTGAGAGGATTCAGAAGCACACTGGCTATATGCTCAAGCCCGTACTTCATGATGCTGATGGCACGATACCCAGTCTTTAGTATACGGATAGCCTTGACCTCTATGTCTCTCTTGATGCCAACGAGATAGGCCCATGTAAAGGCAATAATCATAACCCCAAAGAGTTGTTCAATACGTTCAAGATGTATCAGATGAGTATTCTCAATGTTGAAGCCACTGGACTTCATCCCGCGAAAACAGCTTTCTATCTGCCATCTTTCCTTATATCGGGAAAGAGCCGTTTCAGGCTGGTTAAAGGAAACAAGAATCTGAAGTTCTGGCACATCGTCAGAGTTCTTAAGTCTGGCTCCGGAAAGGTAGCAGAGCTGACCTTTGATGCGATAGATGCGATGAAGCACCAGCTCTTGCTTGTCCTTAAGATGTATAAACATACTCTTGGCTCTTTTCTGCTGACCTGTGCGAGGATCTTCCACCCAGAAGTTCTCCTTAATGCGAAGGTGGTATTCGATGCCCCAGGCGTTGAGCCATTCTATCCACTTCTGCCCGATAAACTCACGATCTGCCACCAGACATCCTATGCTCTCACAACCAAATAACCGAATGAATCGCTGCATGATATCTATACGCTCCTCACAATTTGAATTGCCTCTCTTGTCAAGAAGCTTGAACAGAATGGGGAATGCAACTTTCTTGTATGTGATACCTACCACGAGTGCATTGATGTTGACTTCCCCGAACTTCCAGTTGGTGCGGTCCATTGATAATGTGAACGGGCCTTTGAAGGGCAGGAGTCTTACAATGACCTTGGCAATCAAGTCGGTATTGAGAACGGACTGCGCCATAAACCGCTGTATGCGTCGCATACTGGAGTCCTTTTCTGCCTTATTGTCAAAGGCAGAAGCGAGCTTGGTAAAGTTCACCGTCTGCACTTTGCACATGGCGCAAATGAGCTGTGAAAGACATTTTATACGGGCAAGATTCATAGAAGGTCTGAAATGGGTTAGGAGAACAGATAATAAATCGTTACTTTTGTGGCGACCTCGGGTTTCGTATTGCATTGATTATAAGCTTTTAATACACTTATAAAGATACGAAAATTCGAGGTTTTTTGCAAATTTATTTACCTGATATTCAGGTGTTTATGTGAATATTTTTGAAAAATTGTCATGTACTAAAATATTACTCATATTACTGATATTATCCGTATTACTGAGGTTACTGGGGTTACTGTGGTTACTTGTGTTATTTATAGGTTGCCGGGCCCCTCTGTTCCTTATCCTTTATTACTCCTGTACGCCT
>Ga0116148_1003441_pt1 | contig 14585 bp, 8 predicted proteins | sample AD_UKC055_MetaG_FD_89786 | JGI IMG/M metagenome (GOLD analysis project Ga0116148, IMG submission 89786) | Active sludge microbial communities of municipal wastewater-treating anaerobic digesters from USA - AD_UKC055_MetaG | ecosystem: Engineered > Bioreactor > Anaerobic > Digestate | place: USA... | reverse complement strand
TCACCCGATGGATTATTCCTTTTTCATTTCTTTGATCATAAATCGAACCCTGGGGCATCGGTCTGGTCGTGATGCTTCCCCGACGGATGACGCCATTTTCATCTCTGTAATCATAAATCGAACCCTGCGGCATCGGTCGCACAGGGATGTCTGATTGATGGTTAGATCCTGCACCATCGGCATTTGCCGCAGCTGATGGCGCGGCAAATGATGAGATCGCGATAAGGGACAGACCTGCCGCAGCTGCGGTCAATCTTTGCCTGGATGGTATTTTTCCGACGATCTTTAAAACCATGAACTATCTCCCTGTTTTGATTTTCATGATTGGCCGAATCTGCCTGGTTTGGAAAAATTTCCCGACAATTTTTGAATGAAAGTGGATGCTGAAACGGTCTGTATTTCCTGCCCGACGTGACATGGATGATAAGCTTGGCACCGTCATCTTGCATCCTTTTGAATCACGGCGTCATACCGGTCCAATTCCTCTTGGATAACGCTAATCGCGGCTTCGGCAAGGCGATCCATATATTCATGATAGGCAATCAAATCCCGGATTGTGCATGAAACACTCCCCTCTCGTTTGTCCGCAAAAGCCATATCGATGAACATCATGTGATTGATTTCTAACCGGTTATTTTCACTCTCATATTTTTTAGAGAGATATGCCTTCCCTGAATTGATACGAACAACAGTGCACCCTTCTCTGACAGGAGGGTCACCCGCCCTTTTCAATATTTCATTGCCGATGATCCATTCGGGCTTGCCAGGCTCACTGCGGAATACGGTAAAATATCCACCGCCGCTGACGTATGTTTGCAAGGTTACAATTTCATTCTTTATCTTCTCATTCTTTTGCTCTTCAGATAAACCCGCCAGAGCGGAATACGCATATTTACCGCCTTTCATGTACTCAAGCGGCGAGCGGGTCACAGCCATAGTGACGCCGGATATCCCTCCGGGAATCGCAAGGAGGAGATTATGACCGTAACTTTTTTGTACGTCCGGTCTTGCCCTTGAATATGAAACATCGCGCCGGCCGTCTTTTAAAGATTGCGCTCTTTTTTGTATCAGAAAATTTTCAGTATCTTTCATGGTTTTAAACGACGGCCCACACGAACAGCACATGAGCATAACCAATCCAGCCATAAGGATTCCGACTGCTTTGTTTTTTTTGATTAATTTTTGCATGAGAACCATTGATCTCCTTTGTATGATAAGTCTTCGCCACCCCGGGATTCAGCACAATCCTGGATTTCTCCAGACGACTCCGTCGTAACGGTGTTTGCCGTCCAATACCACCTGTCAACCGCTAATCTTCTATAAAGATATTTCGGGCAACATTGCCAATCACGTTTGTTGACGCTAAATCAAAAGCACCGCCAATCACCCCTCCGAAGACGGGAATGACCTTGCAAAGATTGATAATCCCTTTCTCACCAAACTTCGTCACCAAACGCATGCCGACTTTTTGATTAATTTTGACCAGAATTTCACCCGATATCTTCTTTATTGCCTCTTCGGCAAGCTTTTTCCCAACGTTGATTCCGAATTCCTTGACAATATTCATGGCGCCATTGCCGACGAGGCAGATATAGGCCAGCGTGCGCACACGATCCTCCCGCGAGTCATGGCCGCCCATGTAAGCAATCGCGGCAATCATGCGCAGTTGAACATACCAAACCGAGGTAAGGTTTGCCGGTATAGCCACTGGCAGAGTCAACGCGCCGCCTAATCCGTTTACAAATCCTGAAGTGGCGCATTTGGCGTTCTGCCAGCGGATCAGGCTGTTAACCCGGCTTACAAGCGAGCCTGATCTGATCAGATATTTATCAGCGATTTCTTGCGCCGTGGCAAACCCGGGCACACCGTTGACAGCCTTGTCGTAAGACCAGTCCAATGCCTTCATAATAATGAATTCGTTAAATATTTTTGACATGACCGGACTCCTTTCCTTTTGTTCTTTTCATATAAGAACGGCACTGGTTTCAGGAATCGTGCAACCGGCGCCTGGAAAATGAAAGACAGCCTTGTTGATGTCATAATCATTGAAATAATTATGGAATAAGAACGGGCAGCATCAAAGTTTATCCAGATGCGGTTTTAGGAAAAAGGAAAACCAAGAAAATGGACATCAAGTAAAACATTTTTAAGGCAAGATAAAATCCACCTGCCCCATACCCTTTGTTGTTGCATAGCCGACGCCGGAAAAGAAGCTGAAGCGTCCGAGAAGATGCAATATTTTCAGAATATCCGGATCAGCGCTTCTAGCGGCAAGAAATTCAACATAGCCGGTAAACCCGATTTGACGACCCTTCGGGCCAAAATCAAGCATATGGGTTTTGATGTGATTTGCCGCGGGCATCAAGGAATGTCGAACCAGATCACCGAAAGCCTTGTTGTTGCCATAGGGAATGCGGCACATCTCCGGGCAAAAGCAATTCCATCGGGCGGCAAGCCGGGGAAAAAGCGCGGCCGGCTCGGGAAAAACCACATTTCTACCCTTCGAGTGGATGGCCGTGGGGCTCAAAAACGACCATCCAAACCAGAGCAAAGGTTCTGTGGAAAGACACTCGTTTTGCAAATCTTTGTAGCAAGCCTTTCCCGTTCGCGGATGTTCCGTCATATCCCAGTCGGTGATCCGGAAGGGAATCCGGCGGATTTCCAGATAGTCATTCCTGTATTGTTCAATAATATCGGGAATATAATGACTAACATCAGATTTGAGACCCGTAATCCGGATACGGAAACGGTCTTTGGCGGCCACGAAAATCACCGGTTTTTTCTGATGGTTCTTGTGGCCGTTTTTCTCACCATGGTTTTGGGCGCGTATATCCGAAAGCGTAAAAGGCCTTTCCTCGCTGCGATTGTGCAAGGAATCAGCAAATGGTGGAGAAAAGGACGCAGCCATTTTTAAAAAGGCGGCATGCACCAAATGTCCGTTGGTCATGGGCAAAGCGCCATCCGCCAGAGACTGAAGATGAACCACAAAAGCAGTCAAATCATTGATATGACTCATATTGCTAAATTCTCCCGACACCAGGAAATTCGCTGATTTTCCGGATCAATCCGATCGGCTTCATTCAGCGCGCGGCCGGCGTCTTTCTTTTCATCCAATGCGGCGAATAAGCGGGCCGCTTCCAGCCTCGCCTCAATTTGCTTGAGCGCGGCCAAGTCGGAAAGTTTGTGACGGATAATGTCCAGTAACTCGCGCCGGGCATCCTCTGTCTGGCCTTTTTTGATCATGATTTCAATCAAAGCAAAAAGAACCGTCAGATTGTGACCGCGTCTCCTTTCATAAATCACCCGCAAATGTCGGAGCATGGCCGTCTCGTTACCCCGTGCCTGCTCGCAAAGAGCCAGAGCGTAACCGGCATAATCATTATCCGGCAAAAGACTAAGCAGCTTCACCAGCCGGTCGGCGGCCGCATCGACTTTTCCCAGCAAACGTTCCGCAACCGACAGAGCAACAATCACTTTAGGATTCCAGGGTGCGACGCCTAGGGCGCGTTCAAAATACATCAGTGCCTCTTCCAGCGAACATCGTCTGGTCTCTCCTTCAGCCATAAACATCGCCTTGTCCTGCCTCAAAAGACCGGCTTCCAAAAGACAGGCTTCATTTTCCGGATCATTTTCCAGAACTGAATTCAGATAAAAGGCGCTCGCCCCCCAATTCCCCCTCTGCCTGGCCATATATGCCAGAGATTGTGAGGCATAACTGTTATTTTTGTCTTGATGCAACATATCCCGCCAATAGCGTTCTGCCTGAGCCCACTCTCCGCGCCAGAAAGCCAGCCGACCCAGAAGATGCATCACATGAAGATTGTCGTCAGCCACAACCGCTGCCGCCGCCAGATCGGCATCCGCTTTTTCAATTTGCCCCATGTCCAGATGCATATTGGCCCGCGCTGCCAGCACAAAGACATTCCGGGCGCTCACGGCCAGGGCCTTTTGAAAGCAATATTCGGCCCTTTGCCAGTTTGCCTTTTCCGACGAAAAAACCCCCCAGGCCTGCCAGACGTACACATTATTTTTATCCAATGCCGAGGCACGCTGAAAAGCGGCTTCCGCCTCGCCAACTTTGCCGTCATCCATCCGGCTCCACAAAGCCAGCAAGCGAGCCAAAGCTTGATGAAGATAAATATTGGTTTTATCCTTTATGACGCCTTGCGATAAAACAGAGCGCCCTTGTTCAAAAAGCCCCAGGCGCAGCAGACACAGGCCCCATAAGAGATGCTCCGCCGAACTTCCCGCGGCCGCCACGGATTGCACCTTTTTCCAGCAGACAAGGATAAACTCTCGCAAGGATTCAATATTAAAATTATTTTCACCCAATTGACGGCGGAAGCGGGCGCGCGCCGTCATCCCCAGAAAAAGCTGAAGAAGCGTGTAGCGTTCACTGACCCGTTCAGCGTCAACGGATTCCACAAGCGTCCGATAATCATTCATTGTCAGCCCCTGCTCGCCGGATAGCAACATTACAAAACGACGAGCATAGCTTTCGCTGCGCGTTGCAACCATCAGCGCGGGCGGCTTTTCGCGCGCCAGCCAGTAGAGAATGCCGTCTACCCCCTCCCGGTAAAGTTCCTCCACCAGCGGCGCCAGCTCATCTTCCTCCATTTTCAGGCAGCGGGCCAGAAGCTCCAGAGGAACGGAAACACCCCAGGCATCGCACAGGGCCACCTGCCGATGAATATCGGACATGGAAACAATTTGTTTTTGCCGGGTATGGAGAGAAGCAAGTGTGTTTTGGGCAAAAGCCAGCGCCTCTGTTTCAAGCCGATCAAAATCCGGCGATGAAACTTCAAATCCTTCAAACAGCTTTGCCGGAGCGTTGAATAATGACGGGGAAAGAGACGAGGGAAAACCCGCGAGAATGGCGGCGCGACCTGTTTGAAGCCATTTTTCAAGAATCATCTGCAGATCCGGAAAAGCGTCGGCCTGATAAATCAACCACACAGAACAAGATTGAGGCGGAGGGAAAAGCGCCGGAACGTCCAGAAATTGCGTAAAATGGACCCGCACGCCCTGATGAATCAAACCACCCGCGACAATGTTCAAAAAAATCATGAGCGATCTTTCCGCCTGTCCTGCAAAAGGCACAAGCACGGCGCCGCCTATTTCGCGCATCGCTTCGAGTGTTTCCAGAAAAGCCGCGCGCATTTCACCGCAGGAAACAAAATCATAAAGATGTGGCCCCCAAACCGGGCGACCATTCAAATACAGAGACTGCCGTGGATCCATCTCTTTTCCATCGTCAATGCAGGGGTTTAGTGATAGCATTCTTCATACCTCTCAAGGAAATCCGCATATTTTTTCCGCCCTTCTTCCGTTTCCAGAAACGCCCGCCACTTCGTCTCGATTCGCAATATATTAGAATTATATGTATTTTGATTAAATGCATCTCCCATTTGCTCTCTGGCCTTAGTCAGAAAAGCGATGTGATCATGTCTTTTGGCAATCATTCCCAAAACGGCCATTTTCCCACCGCCCAGATGGTTCGCGCATCCCGACATCAATGCCAAAAAGCGCTGGAGCGCGGGAGATCCACTAGCCCCGATCCAATCTTCAAATGCGTCAAATAATAGGTCGGCTTTTTCCACACACAATTGCAGCACCTGGACTGAACCCGGATTTTGTTCCAAAATCGCAGCCTCGTCACAAAACTTTTCCTCAAGCAGTTCTTGATGACTCGTTGCCTCATGCTGTGTGGGCAAAACGGATAACCGCCTGTTTTCGCTGCAGGAATAATCTCCCTGGCCTCCAGAACCATCCAGCGTATATTTTTCAATCCTTTCCCAATTTTCAGATTCAGGGACAACAACCTTAAGGTGCTTAATGACAGACGATGCCAGATCGCCCGCCGCGCATTTTTTTACATAGCTGATAAATCGGGGCAAATCGGAAAAATCGTGGATATAGTTTTTTGTTCCGTTGACTTGCTTTTCTTTTATGCGTGCCTGCAGCGCCCAGACGAGAAATGCCGACACTTGCATCACATCAAAACCTGTCTCTTCCAGTTTATTTTTATGTTTAGAATGGCCTGTTTTTAATAATCCTGAATAATTGACAGTTGCTTTTCGATACATGGCAACATAAAAGTTGGAATCCTCCCAGACCCGCTTGCCGGCTTCCCGGCTGCAGCCCAACCACTCACGGACATCTTCAATGGTAAATTGTTCATCCATTCCTACATTACCTCCTTAACCACATCGATTAGAATATCCGGCTTCAAAGCGGAACCGATGCGGGGAGACCCAATGATGCCCCCGCCAGCAGGTCCGCCCCATCCCGGTTCCATCAGATTCAAAGCCGCAAGAAGACCATCCATGCTGCCTCTCTCTCCAGCGATGGTGCACATGTTGCCGCCAGACTGTCGCAAACCGGAGGCAATCGTGATCCGGCAACCCATTTTTCGCAAAAAGCCATGAGCGCCGGGAAGCGGGCAAGACAAAAAACCGCCCGTAAGTCCTGCTTTTGTTGTAAATTGAATAATGCTGTTTTCATAATCAAACAAATACAGCCGATGTCGTTCCTTTGCTTCCATATAGGTTGCCCATTCCGGAAGACAGGGCATGACTTGCCAGGGATCAATCTGATATTTTAAAACCGTTCTGAATATTGCAACCCCCGCCGTAAACTGGGCAACAGCTCCATCGACTATCTGTCGCATACCGGAATAAACGCCGGAGAGACTATGACCGGACATTTTCCGCGCGGGCATTTGGCCGCCCGTATCCACCAGATCCACATAACCGGCTAAATCCAGCAAACGAGGATCGGAGCAATGCCGAAAAACACAAGCCTGAATACAGGCAGCCGGCAATGACACATTAGTATCATGATGATCAAAATTGCCCAGATGCGTTTCGCCGGCGCCGCCGCACTCTATACAATAGACCAGCGGGTCTTTCAAGGCATACGGCGGAGCCTTATCGGGAACATGGATAGCGCCGTCGCCTTCTTGCCATCCCAGAATGAGAGCCGTCAAAACTGTATCCATATCCGGTTTTTGAAAATAGCACTTCATATGTTCAATAACAACGATAGTCGATAAAATAGCGCAAATCTCTTTCGATTGCCGGGTCAATGCAGTTTGTATCCTTCCAACCTTCCAACCTTCCAGCTTGACATAACCATGCAATCATTTTGTGCCTTTTATACCCAAAAGGACATCATCTTGCATAATTTTTACGTTCACAAATCTTCCCTGTCAGACGGCAGGATTCCTTCTCGAATGGCCGATCGAGGAATATCCATTCTTTGAATGAAATTCTTCATGTCTGACATAGCTTTTTCATATGCCGAAAAGGTTATAAAACGGGTTTCCATTCCCTGACGGGAATTCTTCATGTCTGACTGATTTAATGACGGCACTAGCCGCCATCCAACATCAGTTCGTTTCCATTCCCTGACGGGAATTCTTCATGTCTGACGCGGCTCATAATAAGCACGCTACAATGGTCAATAATTTGTTTCCATTCCCTGACGGGAATTCTTCATGTCTGACTGAATTACTCATGCGCATGCGGCCGAAGGATTTTGTTTCCATTCCCTGACGGGAATTCTTCATGTCTGACAGGCAATAAAGAGAATGGAACGCAAAGAGCTGGTCTCGTTTCCATTCCCTGACGGGAATTCTTCATGTCTGACTTTGACTTCGGATTGGGCGAGGGGGGTGACATTATCGTTTCCATTCCCTGACGGGAATTCTTCATGTCTGACTTGTTATAGATGTCGTTCGAGAAAATCCTCGGATGGCGATGTTTCCATTCCCTGACGGGAATTCTTCATGTCTGACTTGAGAGATACTTCAGCGGCCTCGGGATTCCCTATTAGTTTCCATTCCCTGACGGGAATTCTTCATGTCTGACCTCACACGGATGATACATATACGTTGGACGGGTACTTGTTTCCATTCCCTGACGGGAATTCTTCATGTCTGACATGAATTTCCCAACCGAAACACAGATAATGATGAAAGGTTTCCATTCCCTGACGGGAATTCTTCATGTCTGACTACCATACCTTTTCCTGTTCGTGTTAAAAAGATTGAAGTTTCCATTCCCTGACGGGAATTCTTCATGTCTGACAGGACGCAAAAATGAAGTATTTTATGATGTTTTATGTGGGTTTCCATTCCCTGACGGGAATTCTTCATGTCTGACTAAATCGGTTTCAAAATCTTAATAAAAACAATATTGATGTTGTTTCCATTCCCTGACGGGAATTCTTCATGTCTGACCTCATGTGTATGCGGGCGGCGGATTTTCCCGGAAGTAGTTTCCATTCCCTGACGGGAATTCTTCATGTCTGACTGTTTGGAGACGATTGTATTTTTCAAATTGCTTTAGGTTTCCATTCCCTGACGGGAATTCTTCATGTCTGACTGGTGCAACAGAACTTGCAACCGCAGACCAAATCTAAAGTTTCCATTCCCTGACGGGAATTCTTCATGTCTGACAACAAGAAAGAGTACCTAGAGGAGAGTATCTGGGCTACTAGTTTCCATTCCCTGACGGGAATTCTTCATGTCTGACATGTCACGCACGGTCGGGAATCGGAGAAAACGAAGTAGTTTCCATTCCCTGACGGGAATTCTTCATGTCTGACAGTCTGCAAGACTAGACGAATTATACGAGGACTGCTGTAAGTTTCCATTCCCTGACGGGAATTCTTCATGTCTGACTTATTAGGAGGTCTGATATGTTTGGAGACGATTGTGTTTCCATTCCCTGACGGGAATTCTTCATGTCTGACAGTTTTACGGGCAGAAGAATATGCCCGTAAAATCGGTTTCCATTCCCTGACGGGAATTCTTCATGTCTGACAATCACAAATGTTGGAATTACTATAACATTTGTTGATTAAAGTTTCCATTCCCTGACGGGAATTCTTCATGTCTGACCGGAAAAGGCGAAGAAAGAAGAGTGGTCGACGACCAAGAAGGTTTCCATTCCCTGACGGGAATTCTTCATGTCTGACAAACAAATTAAAGGAGAAAAATATGAACTACTCATGTTTCCATTCCCTGACGGGAATTCTTCATGTCTGACACTAACCCGTCAGGGGAAAGTATTGCTAAATCTTCATGACGTTTCCATTCCCTGACGGGAATTCTTCATGTCTGACGGCAGTTGCCGATTGGCCGATCCAGCCCCGGATCAGGACTCTGGAGTTTCCATTCCCTGACGGGAATTCTTCATGTCTGACTTTTAAAAGATGGAAGCCCATGGCAAGAGGGGATTTTAGTTTCCATTCCCTGACGGGAATTCTTCATGTCTGACCAGTTGATGATGAAAGATTATGCAAAGGAAATAGCCTGTTTCCATTCCCTGACGGGAATTCTTCATGTCTGACTCCCGGAAGTAGCACTTCCGGGACACGTAGACAGAACGTTTCCATTCCCTGACGGGAATTCTTCATGTCTGACCTGATTTTTTCGGAAGCGGGGCCGGCGAAATTGCTGCGGCAGCAGGTTTCCATTCCCTGACGGGAATTCTTCATGTCTGACTCTTGATGAAGACTTTAAGAATCTCGTTAGCGAAGTGTTTCCATTCCCTGACGGGAATTCTTCATGTCTGACTCCATTCGTATCAGATACTTAACGTTGTTTCCAGCAAAAACCGCAAGAGGGTGATTTCTTGTATTGATGAAATAATTCAAGAACATAGGACGATCAATCCATTTCTTTCGCAAATCGTGGCATTTTGCCTGGTTATTTTTGTCGTTATCCCGGCCAAACTTCTCTAATGTGCCATTTTTATTGACGACTGTCTTTCGCAAATCTTGTGCGAAAAACTTTCTGAGCACGGTTTTTCGAAAACAGCCGATGGGCCGAAACCAAACACATCCGCAACATAATGATATTATTAACAATCAATAGAACCGTAACCGAACCGCCAAGGCATCCGGCGGATTGTTTTCGCAAATGGCCCCGTTGAAACCAACAACATTTGCGGTTTGCGAAAATTCCGGCGACGGACCGGAGCTTTCCCAAAAATGCCGGGCACATTCTAATAATATGATATTGTTGGACAACTTTCTTAATTTCGTCGCGCGGGATTTTGTTCGCAAACCTTTTGCACGATTTTTACCGCCGCCCTCATTATAATAGACATGAAAACAAACAGCCTGCTTTTGAAAAAAATAAGCGATTTTCACAATCTCCAGATGGCATGGCGGAAGGTATCCGGCAAGCGCGCGTCAGGTGGCATCGACGGGCAAAGCGTGGATGATTTTGCGCAAAATGCCTCAAAAAATCTAGCACGGTTGCAACAGGAACTCCTGGAGCAGCGCTATGAACCGGAACCGACCCGGAGCATTGCTATTTCCAAGGGTCCGGGAAAATCCGGCAGTCGGGAACTGGGCCTTTCCACGATAAAGGATAAAATCGTTCAGGAGGCCCTACGCTTTGTTCTGGAACCAATCCTGGAAAAATCATTCAAGGATTGCAGCTATGGCTACCGCCCGAACAAAGGGCCGCGCAAGGCCATTGGACGAGTGGATCATATTATCGACAATCTTAAACGCCGCTGGGTGGTCATCGCGGACATTGATGATTTTTTCGGTTCTATTGACCACAACCTGTTGACAGATCGTCTCCGCGCAATGCTGCAGGATGAAGAGGTGCTGCGGATTCTTCTGATATGGCTGAAAATGGGCACGGTGGATGGTGGCGGCCGCTGGCGTGATGTCTTTTCCGGCGTGCGGCAGGGCAATATTATTTCACCGCTGCTGGCGAATTTTTATCTGACGCCTTTTGATCAGTCCATGGAAGCCCGTGGTTATGCGCTGGTCCGCTATGCCGATGATCTGCGGATTTTTTGCGCCGACCGGGAAACCGCGCAGGCGGCACTCGCCGAAGCAACAGGCTATCTCCGGGAAAAACTCCATCTCCATCTCAATAACAACCTGAACCCGATTGTGCCCATCGAGGACGGTTTCTCTTTTCTAGGCATTGTTTTCCAGGGCGGCGGACATCTCATCGACTCCGGCAAACTGTCAAAAATGAGTGCAAAAATTGACCATATTTGCGCCGGCCGCAACAATATTCCAACAATCATCAAACAAATGAACGAGACGGTTCAGGGCTGGCGCAGATATTATGCCCAAGTTGTTGACGCAGGCGAATTGGTGAAGATGGATGATATTGAAAAACACGGCCTCCTGCGAGCAATGACCACGGCCTTCCAAAGGAAAGAATTCAAATCTCTGGATGAAGCGGAACAGTCACTCTCGAGCCTGGAGCTGATTGTTCAACGCGATGTCAAAGAACGGGAGAATTACCTGAAAGCCCTTGCTCAAGAGGCCCGCCTTTCAGCCCAGAAAAAGAAATCTCCTAAAGATAACAAGGGAGTGGACTGTCTGGTCAGGAAAAAGAAACGAGAACGTTTCCACAAAACCGCGATGGCTGCGGAAGTGGTGGTAAACACCCCCGGCTGCTTTATCGGCAAAGATTCGCACCGGGTGGTTATCCGCAAAGAACGCCGGAATATCGGGGAGATACTGGTCACCCATCTGAATTCGATCACGATTGCCGGACATGGTGTCTCTCTTTCTTCCGATGTCATTATGCATTGTGCCAACTCAAATATTCCTCTGCTTTTCTTAAGTCCAAAAGGCGAAATGAAAGCGCTTTTGACCGCCCCTTTTTCTGCGAACTCATCAATCGGCCTTTTACAGCTCCAGGCCATCAACTATCCTCCCACAGGCCTGAATATTGCCCGCCGTTTCGTCACGGGTAAAATCAAAAACCAGATGAATCTTCTTAAATACCTCAATAAATACCGCAAGAACGTAAATGGCGATTTCGCCGCCGCCGCAACAGAAAATCTGGCGCGCATGGAAAACATTCTGGAAGAAGCGCCCCGCATTACTACAGACGACTACGAAAAAGGCCGGGGGCAGTTGTTCAGCATCGAGGGGCGGGCGGCGTCTTGCTACTGGGACACGATCAAGGTGATGCTGAAAGACCGCTTTGATTTTCCGGGGCGCGAACGCCGTCATGCAAAAGATCTGGTAAATAGCCTGCTGAATTACGGTTATGCAGTGCTTTCCGCCCGTGTGCATCTGGCGATTACCAAAAGCGGCCTTTTCCCCAACATCAGTTTTTTGCATTCTCTTGCCCACGACAAACCCACCCTTGTGTTTGATATGATGGAAGAATTTCGCCCACAGGTGGTTGATCGGACGGTCTGGACACTCTTGAGCCGACGCGAAAATCTGACCGTAAACGCCGACGGCCTGCTTGCGGATGATACTCGCAAAGCCCTGATTGCCGCTCTCCAGCAACGTTTGGCCAGTCTGGTGCGCTTCCGGGGCAAAGAACTGAAACTGGAAGAAATTATCCAGTTGCAGGCCCGCGCGCTGGCGCGTCACCTGGAAGGGAAAACCCCTTACCGGCCATTTCTGGGGAAGTGGTAAAACCAGTTTTACTTTCATGATCTTACGGTTCTTCTCGTCAAAAGATACTGAACCATCAATTTGTTCAATTGGCTTTTATCATCCAGAAGACTCATTCCTATCTCCATCGGATCTTCCCGCGCGGTATCCTCAGCTTTATTCACTGCTTTTTTAGAATCAATGCCGCCGCGGACTAAAACAGGAAGAGCAAATCTTCCCATACCCGTGCGTGTCACCGCTATAACCTCTGCGCTGATTTGTTCCAGATCATTTTCATTTAAACCTATCTTGCAGGAAATACCGATATAGTGACCCATCCAAAGAACAGCCACATCCAGATCATTGCGAAAGTGAACTCCGTCCGGCTTTTTGTGCAGCCAATCCCATTTGAGACCGACTACTATATCCTGTATATCTCTTGCGCCCGCACTTAAAAATGCTCCCGCCACAACCTCTTCAAACCAGTGCCCCATGTTTGGCGGGCTTTTTATCCACCCCGTTTCCACCCTGCCATTATAACAGGCCTCAAATTCAAGAGATTCGCCTGCCGCATTGATTTTAAGACACTTGATGTAATTTGATTCATCATGCAGCAGTCCTTTTTCTCCAGGCTTCCATTCAATTTTTTTTGGCAACCAGCCACCTCTTTTTGCCGCGACAATTTTTACAATCACTTTCCGCATGTTGGTCAGCAAATTGATTTTGCCCTTAAGTTCAGCCATATCCACGCCCACTTCAGCCAATTGCCCGCCCACAATGCAGGAGTGCAAAGCTATCGGGGGATAGTCGAAGGAAAGACCTGATTGCGCCATGTCTCCGGCAATCGGCATGGCTTTTTGCTTTTGATCCACAAGTGTCCAAACGGTGGCAACAGGCAGTCGGGCCAATTGCCAGGTCTGCGCCTTTGTGCCCGGCGTGGCATTCATAAACCACACGTTATCCCGTATATACGCAATAAAATCATCCTCCTGTCGCAAATTCCCCCGCATATCCATGGACCAGAATGTTGCCTTGTGCATCGGCATATCGGCAAATTTCCGTCGAAGTCGGGATGCGTAAGAACAGATTGTGGGATTTTCGGCGTCAATTAAAAAAATGACCTCCCGGGGTTTGTGCGTGTATAGCGCTTTTAATGTAGGACTTGGGTCTGAACCAAGCGCCAATATGAGATTAGCACCGTTCCACTGGCTGTTTTTTGTTTCAATGATCGGACCAGTTGAAAAGTTCATCGGCTTTTCATTGTGTCCCGGTATTCCATCTCCTAGATTCTCTTCTGTTTTTTGAGAAAATCGTTTTTGGGCTTCAAGCTGGTTTTCGGTTTTTTCAATGAAGCGGACACTTGAAGCTGACAGACGATGAAGCGTTTGACCGTCGTTTGTCCAAATAATGAGATCGGGATTCAGAGAATTCAACCAACCGGGTGTTTCCTCGATACATTCAATCAGACGTGCCTGCTGCTTAACACGATGACTTTCCTTTTTTTGTTCAAGCCCCTGTGTGCGGTTATCTTTCCAGATACGATAAAGTCCAAAAAATCTGCCATGCCGTTCACAGGCGTATTCCAGATACAGAGTTTGTTTGCCGCCGGTGATTGTGACGTCTTCTGCAATTTCACCCGGCCCCGCTGGTTCCTTGCCGTTATTTTCTTTCAGGCCGTAGAGTTCAAGCAACTGTTTAAATCCGATATGAGACAGCTCCCATCCTCCGGGATTGGTCAAATTATGGAGTTTGCGGTTGTCCGCGTAGATGGCCTGAAAGCGGTGATCGTTTTTCAGGTGGTAAGAAATAAGCGCCACCTGATAGTTCAGGCCGGGTGAAATATCAAAATAAACCGGCTGCGAAAGATCAGGCTTATCCAAGATGTTTTTGATCACATTCCAGACCAGATCATTGCCGTCGGGCCTGGAAACATCTTCCGCTATGACCCGTTTTTTGATCATTTCAGCCGGAAAACCCAAATCGTTGCGCAGATATAACTCTAAACGACTATACTCTGATGTTGTTTTTTCCGTAGGCAACAGAAAAATCTGTTTTAAATCCGCCTGTTCCTTAAGTGTTTTGGTGGTTGTGGCCACGGCGGCGGGCTGCTGCCCGACCATGCTGATGAGTGTGCTCATGCAAAAGTCTCCCTCTGTTTCATTATCTGACTAGTCCAATCATGTTGATTGCACCGAAATATTTTG
>Ga0116148_1003435_pt1 | contig 14592 bp, 10 predicted proteins | sample AD_UKC055_MetaG_FD_89786 | JGI IMG/M metagenome (GOLD analysis project Ga0116148, IMG submission 89786) | Active sludge microbial communities of municipal wastewater-treating anaerobic digesters from USA - AD_UKC055_MetaG | ecosystem: Engineered > Bioreactor > Anaerobic > Digestate | place: USA... | reverse complement strand
TTTCGGTCAAAAAAATTCATTGCGCCGGAGAACTCAGAAAAAGGCTTGTCGAGATGGGGTTCAACACAGGAGCGGAAGTAGAGGTTGTCAGGGTCGCCCCTCTTGGAGACCCGATAGAAATCAAGATAAAAGGCTTTCATCTTTCGCTTCGTTTGTGCGAGGCTGCTCAGATTGAGGTTGGAGCGAGCGCGCCTCAACGCGAATTATCAGACGCGAATAATCAGCAAGACAAGAAAACGCTGTAAATTGGTAGACATAGCTAACAAACCTAAAAGGATTAACTAAGATATATGAAAGCAAAGGCAACAGACAACAAAGAATTCACAATCGCTCTGGCAGGGAACCCTAATTCAGGCAAAACCTCGCTTTTCAACGCACTAACCGGCTCCAGACAGCATGTCGGCAATTGGCCGGGGGTTACGGTCGAAAAAAAGGAAGGCAGTCTTATTCATAACGGCGCTTCCATAAAGATAGTGGACCTTCCCGGAACATATAGCCTTACCGCTTTTTCAATGGAAGAAATCATTTCAAGAAACTATATCGTCGATTGCAAGCCGGAAGTAGTGGTTGATGTCATTGACGCTTCCAATCTCGAACGGAACCTGTATCTTGCGCTTCAAATCATCGAGCTTGGAACGACGAAAACCGTCATCGCCCTGAACATGATAGATGTCGCAAAATACATGGGGCATAAAATCAATGTTGATTTGCTAAGCGAATTGCTGGGAGTTCCGGTTGTTCCGACCATAGCCCGAACAGAAAAAGGAATGAAAGAACTGTTGGATACCGCATTGGCCGTGGCCGACGGAGAAAGCAATAAAAAAGAAATAAAGATAAGTTACGGAAAGGAAATTGAAGATGAAATAGCCAGATTGGAAGCAGAGATAGAACGCGCGGCTGTCAAGTGCGAAGGTTTCTCTCCCAGATGGCTTGCGGTAAAACTACTTGAAAACGACCTAAAGATTAGAAAACATACAGGCTCGATGGACAATGGCGCTCAACTGCTCGCGGAATCGGACAGGTCTCGCGCTCATATATCTTCGCTTTTCAGGCAGGACGCCGAACTTGTCATTGCCGACATGCGGTATGGATTTATTTCCGGTCTCATTCGGGAAGTCCTTGTGAAGCCTGTCGAGAATGTCCGAACCGCAACCGACAGGATAGATGGCATACTTATGAACAGGATACTTGGAGCGCCCCTTTTCGCTCTTTTTATGTACATAGCATTCACATTGACCTTCACTCTCGGCGATCCTCCCATGCAATGGCTGGAGGCGGCATTTGAGCGTTTGGGGGCATTCGTCTCAGTCTCAATGCCCGGAGAAAGCCTCTTGGAATCCCTAATAGTCGACGGAGTCATCGGAGGGGTCGGCGGCGTGGTGATGTTCCTGCCTAATATTATCCTTCTTTTTCTCGCCATTTCGATTCTGGAAGACACCGGATATATGGCCCGCGTCGCCTTTATAATGGATCGCGCGATGCATTTCATGGGGCTTCACGGAAAATCTTTCATTCCCATGCTGGTCGGAATGGGATGCAGCGTGCCGGCCGTGATGGCGACGAGAACTCTTGAAAACTGGAAAGACAGGATAGCGACCATATTAATAGTTCCGCTGGCAAGTTGCGGCGCGCGCCTTCCCGTTTACATCTTGTTGGCCGGAGCTTTTTTTCCGGGAAAAACATCTTGGGGACTAAGTTCGGCCGGGATTGTCGTGTTCGCAATGTACCTTATAGGGATATTGCTCGCCGCTGTGATGGCGCGCTTGTTTCGCTCGACTATCCTTCGCGGGCCTGACGCGCCGTTTGTGATGGAACTGCCTCCATACAGGCTTCCAACAGCGAAAAGCATTGTGATTCACATCTGGGAGCGCGCTTGGATGTACGTAAAGAAGGCCGGAACGATAATTCTCGCTTTGACAGCCATAATATGGTTCTCTATGACATTCCCCACTTCATATCCCGGTATGAAAAACGACGAAGCTAGACTATCGGCGGCTGTTGAAGCGGCAGCCGAGAAGTGGGCGGAAATCGAGAGCGTTGGCGTTTCAGAGACCGGCAGCGATGATTATGACGCGGTGTATTCGCAAGCGCGCGAGATTGAGGGAACAATAGCGGCAGCGAAGCTAGAGAATAGTTTCGCGGGGAAATTCGGCAAGTTTTTCGAGCCGGTGTTTCGACCGATAGGCTTCGATTGGAAGATTTCCATAGCTCTCATATCTGGTTTGGCTGCAAAGGAAGTGGTTGTTTCCACCCTCGGAACGATCTACAGCATAGTAGACGCTGATGAAGGCGGAGAGACATCGTTGCGGCAAGCCATGATAAACGACCAGCAGATGAATCCTCTTAAAGCGGTTGTTTTGATGCTGTTTGTTCTAATAAGCGTGCCGTGCGTGGCGACTCTTGCTATAATTAAGAAAGAAACAAACTCATGGAAATGGCCGATATTTTCGGCGGCATATCACATGGCTCTTGCTTGGGGGATATGCTTTCTGGTTTACAGAATCGGCATGGCGTTAGGCATAGGAGTAGGATAATCGACATCTCGGTCCGCTCTTGCTCTGCCGAACCCGCATTTTCGCCAATGCGGGTTGAAATCGAAGAAAGGGATGAGATACGAGACGAATCGAGCGAGAACAAGGGAGCATATTGTTTTATATGTGACCGAGTTCGAGTCGATGATTCAACGACGTAGATCGCCCTTTATTCTATTTTTCGGTTTTTTCTCACGAAAAATCCGGGCTAACGGCAACGGAGATAGTTCGAAAGGAGCAACACACATGTGGTACGACTGGATAGCCCTTCCGATAATCTTCGTCGTGGCGTTAATGTTCGCTGTCAAACATTTTGTAAACGAAGCCCGTTTGAAAAAAGAGTGCAGCAAATGCGATTCATGCCCGATGGCGGAACCTTGCGAAGAGAAAAATCACAAAAAATAAACCTGTATCCGCAGTATCGCTCCAGTCAATTGCTCGTCGCATCAAGGCAATGTCATGTCGCAGAGAACGCCCCTGTGATCCATGAAAGGCTTTCTCTTCTTTCCATCCTTTGTTCTGTCTACATCAAGCCGCGTCTGGTCTGAACTGAGAACCTTGCACTTCTTGGATTTCAGGTTCGTTATCACATGATCAAGAGAATTGGTCAACTGTTTGTCAAAAACCAGAAGGCTTACTTTCTTGGTGAACCAAGTCGGCTCGTTCGGACTGACGATTTTCAAATCTGACGCGTCAGGAGCAGAAAACATATCCCCCCAACACACGTTTAAGTTGAAAAGAGGATCGCTTCTGTCGTTCTTCTTGTTGTACTGTTTGCTCTCGTAAACCGGGTCGAAATTAAAATCGCCGCCTGTGATAATAATGAATCCCGCTTTTTGGAATTTCTTCATCATATCGAGAATTCCGCAAATCTGTCCGCTTCGTTTTGAAAAGCCCTTGTCGTCGGCGGGACTCGCTCCGTGAACGTTGAAAAGCTTCACGACCTCGTTCGAAGCCAATGTCCTTTTTGACACGCAAACGTATCCTGATTTCTCTTCGGAACATTTTTCTTCTATCTTCTTGCTATTTAACACTCTGGCCGCGCAAAGCATATATCCCTTTCCCTCCCCTTCGCATTCGCCGATGAACTCAAGGACATCCCCGTTAATTGCCGTGCACATGTCTTCGCTGCATCTGGTCTGGTATTTCTTGCCGAAGATGCGCTTTTCCTGTTGTTTTCCCTTTCCGTCTATCTCCTGTAGAAAAACCACATCGGGATTTATCGCGGCGATATTGTCTTTGAGCACAGGAAGATCGTATTCGGATATCTTGAACTGCCGGTCATGGCTCGCTGAAGATATAGTCATATTTCCCACGTTGGCCGTGAGAAATTTCAGCGGCTTGCCGATGGCAGGCGCTGAAACAAGGATAGCTATCGCCACAATTATCTGAACCTTATTCATTATTCCCATTTACAAGGACTCCTTCGCTCTTAAGAGCGGCTCATTTTCGTTAAATCATACACTCTGAAATTTTATAATACCCTTCAATTCATATATCAAGAAAAACATACGAACCGTTAGCTTTTGCAAATGCTTAACTATCAGCGATGCGCGGCATGCCAGACCCTCAAGGGCAAAAAAAACTCACTCGGACATCAACATAATGGTATTCACTGTTCTTGCCGCGATATCGTCTTCGTTGAACAACATGGGATGTGTTTTCCCTTGAATCCAAGGGAGAAACTGATCCGCATAATTTGGACTATTGCGGTTTCCGGACTGTCCGCCTGCTATTATGTTAGCCGCGCGCGGTCCGCCGGGCGACATTTCGACCGTGAACCTCATATTAGGGCCATGTCCGAAGTTGAAGTCTTTGCCCAGAAGCCCGAAATCGGCGACATTTACGGTGTCTGAACCGCCCGGCGCCGGTTCGGGGCCGACGCTGAACTCACCGCCCAATTGGTGGCCTAATCGTATCTGATGCAGTTTTCCCCAGACCCACTGAGCTTTATCCGGACCGAAGCGGCTCTCAAGTTCGATGACGGCGTCGTTCAAGCTCTGCGCCAGCATCATATTTTTCGTTTCTCTGATGTTCGGCGTTTTGACATTGTCATATACGTCGATAATCGGGTTCTTCTTTCTTAAAATAATCGGATACATCACTTCCGTGCGACCAAGGTTGGAAAATACTTCCTCCGGGATGTTGTCTTTAAAAATGTTGATCGTGCAATATTTGAGCCATTGGTAGAAAATCGAAGGAGCCGTTGCGTCGGGGATTTCCTGAAGGTCCCATGCTTTGAGAATTTCAAGAGCTTCTGCCGCGGAGAGAGAAAGCATATCCGGGTTCTCCGCGACGGCGGAGTATAAAACGGGCAGAAGGTTCTGTCCGGCAAGCGAGTACACATCGTACTGAATGGCCTGCATGTCTTCGAAAGTGATTTTATCGAAAGATTGAATCAGGTCGGATATGCGGCGCGCCCGGTATCCTTTGTCGAATATAGCTCCAATATAATACGGATAGTCGTCTCCCGCCTGACGGTTGTTGGCGGTCGCGACGAAACCCGCCGCCGGGTTCTCTGCGCTCGGCAGTCTGTCATAGGGAACATATCCGCGCCATTCATAGTTGCCTGAAGAGCCGTCGAGAGGCAGATAAGGTTTCCCTTTTCTGAGTGGTATTTTTCCTTGGCTTCTATAGTAGATATTGCCTTCCACGTCCGCGTATACGAAATTCTGGGCGCCGACTTCGAATAGGTCGAGAGCCGACTTGAATTCATCGAGTCCGTTTGACACCATGAAGCCGAAGAAAGCGGCTCCCTCGTGTGTAGGCTCATGGCCTGTCCAGCGAAAAGAAGTTACTGTCTTCGGCCTGTCCGCCTCATAAACAACCGGGCCGTGAACTGTGCGAAGGATTCTTCGTTGTTCGGTTTCAAACCCGGTCTCTGTTTTATACTTAATCGACACTTCTTCGATGTCGAAGGGAATACTCTCGTCTTTGTGCAGATAATGAGTGTCAGGGCGAGCCGGATCGAGTTTTTCGACATAGGCGTCGCTTACGTCGAACCGCGCCTGAGTGACGCCCCAAGCGACTTTCTCATTGTGTCCGATTAGAATTCCGGGAGCGCCGGGAACCGACAATCCGGCCACATGCAACCCCGGAGCTTTCAGATGAACCTCGTACCAGTCGCAAGGCTGAGAAAGCCCCATGTGAGTGTCGCTGGACAGCAACGGAGCGCCGTTGGCCGCCCTTGTTCCGCTTACGACCCAGTTGTTGCTGCCGAAACCGGGGCCGAAATTCATTCGGCCAGTTGTGAATATGGGTTGATCCAGCGTCGCGAGGATATTCTCGTCGAAATCCTCGGCCGGAAAGCTCGAAAGAGAGCCGTCGCCGACGATTGTGATCGGGTCCACGCCGTCCAGAGGCAACAAGTCCATCAGCAGCGCGTTCCCTATGGTTTTTGCCAAAACGCCTAGCATAATCTCAAGACCCAAATCGCTCGAAAGCCCCCATGACATGCCGCGCCCGATAGCCACGGAATCCACAGGCGACCACGCTTCAGGAAACGCGCCTATGCGCGAATACTCTTCAGGAGGCTCGGACATATTCGCGATGTACGCGTTGACGCCGTCTGAGTAAGCTTGATAACTGTCGCATTCTGCGGGAAGACACTCGGCCCATATTTTTTCCGACACCTGAGGAAGTCCGGCAAGATAGGTGTTATAGTCCCCGTTCACAGAGCCTTTTCCGAACAACTCGGCCATGCGGCCCGAGCTTCTGCGGCGGTTAATGTCCATCTGCCACAGACGGTCTTTTGCGTGGACCCAGCCTTGCGCGAAAACCACGTCATGTATTGAGTCCGCTTCTATGCTGGGAATTCCGTTTTCGTCGAATCGTATAATCGCGTTTCCATCAAGTCCTTTGAGTTTGACAACCTCTTCCGCCATCAAGGTTGTGGAGCATACAGCCATCAAACCGATAAGCGCCAAGATAATGTTTTTTTTCATTGTGTCTCTCTCATTTGCGTAATTGCGCGACTCGCGTCATTCACGTTCGGCGACTGCCGACTATTTTAATGCCGGCGATTAAGATAATAAATGAGAATGGAAAGAAAACATGCTCCCGAAACAACTCAACCACGAACTGAAGCTTCTATAGTTATGTTAAACTTATCGATTTTCGCCATTAGAGTCGGCCTTGTAAGACCCAGCAATCTGGCGGCTCGCGTTCTGTTGCCCCCTGTTATCATAAGAGCCTCGGATATCACAATCGATCCGAATTTATCCATAAGGGACTCGTATAAGTCTTCGCCCTTCCCGCGTTTGAGGATCTCCTTGACCCATTGTCTCGCCACGCTCACAGCCTGTTCCTCGTCAGGAATATCCTCTTGATCGGCTTCAACCGCGTGGCTGATGTCTTCGCGACGGACAGGCAATCCGCGACTGAAAATAATCGCCTTCTTCATGGCGTTTGCCAGTTCACGGACATTTCCGTGCCACGGGTGGGAACGCGCGAACAATCTGGCGTCTTCAGTCAGGCCCGGATTGTCTATGCCCATCTCTGCGGAGTATCTGGCGAGATAGTAATCGCATAGGAGAGGAGCGTCGTCTGAACGCTCGCGTAGCGGGGGCACCCGGATAGTGACGACGTTTAATCTGTAGTACAGGTCCTCTCTGAACCGGCCCTCCGCGAGCGCTGTTTCGAGGTCTCTGTTGGTCGCGGCGATAATCCTGACATTGACGGGAATCGGCTCTCTTCCGCCGAGCCGTTCGATGCTTCTCTCTTGAAGGAGGCGGAGAATTTTTGATTGAATGTTGAGAGGCATATCGCCGATTTCATCGAGGAAGACAGTGCCGCCGTCAGCCATTTCGATTTTTCCGGTGCGCCTGCCTGCTGCGCCTGTGAACGCCCCTTTTTCATAACCGAACAGCTCGCTTTCGAGAAGCGTTTCGGGGATGGCCACGCAGTTTATCACAAGGAAAGGCCTGTCGGCGCGACGGCTGTAGTTGTATAGCGCGCGCGCGACAAGTTCCTTGCCTGTTCCTGACTCGCCGCGAACGAGCACTGTCGCGTCTGTCGGGGCGACGCGGCCGATTGCTTTATACACTTCCTGCATGGCTTCGCTGCGTCCGATTATCGCGTCATGGTTGGCTTTCTCCGGGGAGTCGTCCATCTCGACTCTGGATTTCATAACCCGCGAAGCCTCTAAAGCCTGTCTGATAAGCTCAAGAGCGTCCGGGATGTCGAAAGGTTTTAGAATATAATCGAAAGCGCCCATGCGGGTCGCCTCAATCGCTGTCTCGGTAGTTCCGAAAGCCGTCATCACAATCACTGTTTGTTTGGGATCGCGATCTCGAATCATTTTGAAGGCTTCAAGTCCGCTCATGCCGGGCATTCTGACATCCATGATAACCAGATCCGGCGGGTCTTTCTTGACAGCTTCGACGCCTTCCTCGCCTGTGGCCGCGGTCCTTACTTCGTAGCCCTCATTGGCTAGCAGTTTTTCAAAGCTGTTTCTAAGCTGTATGTCGTCGTCCACAATCAGAATAGTATTCATGAGATATCCTCCTTGATCGGGATGCTGACAATGAACGCGGCCCCTTCGCCCTCGACAGAGAGGACGTCCAGCCTGCCGCCGTGTTCATTGATTATCCGGGTTGCTATCGAAAGCCCCAGTCCCGTTCCGGTTTCTTTCGTCGTAAAGAAAGGCTCTGAGATGCTCTCAAGAAGACGCTCCGGAATGCCGGGGCCGTCGTCGCTGACCGCCACTCTGGCGACTCTGCCGAGTTCCTCGTCGTCCGCTGTTTCCTCGACAATTAATATATGACCGCCGTCCGGCATCGCCTCGCAGGCGTTCACCATCAAGTTGACCAACATTTCTTTTAAGAGTTCAGGATCCGCCTCTATCTGTGGCAGCGGGTCTTTCCTGTTCACTCTAATCATAATTCTGTCGTGTTCGAAGCGTTTTTCCAACAGAATCAGTGTGGTGTCGAGAACATCAGAGAGAGCGATTCTCTGCTTGCGCAACTGAGGCGGACGGGAAAATTCGAGAAAATTGATCACAATATTATCCAAACGGCGCATTTCTTCCGCTATAACCTCTAAGTCTTCTTGGCGCGCGTCGTCAAGATTGGCTCCGCGAGCTAGCGAAAAGAGACGCATTTTTATTGAAGTCATCGGGTTTCGTATGCTGTGAGCGACCTCCGCCGCCAACTTTCCGACAACAGCCATTTTTTCGGAAAGTTGAAGCAGTTCCCTGCTCCGCTCAAGCTCGACGCTTGCATGCCCGATTCTGTCGAGCAGTTTGTCCACCCCGTAATCCAGAGCCGCCACTTCATCTTGAGAGTCTTCCTTCAACCTCTCAGGAGGGACTTTCTCGGCGATTCGTCTTATAGGGTCCAGCACGCGCGTTATGATGACAAACGCAAGCGCTATGCAAATAAGAATAGAAAACAAAGCGCCGGCCGCTGAAAGACCCGCCAGCCGCCCGGCTTCTCTCGCTCTTTCGTTCCACATTCGCGTTGTTTTTTCGTTGGCCGCTCCTGAATACTCATTGCACAAGCTTCGGATATCCTCAAACTTGTTTCTCGCGTCGCTATGGAGGGCCGCGCCTTCTTCGATTCTGCCTTCTTGATACATAGCAATAATGCGCTGTCTTTCGGCGTCATATTCTCCGTATAGAACCGCGATCTTGCTAAGTATGGCTAATGATTCCGCGTCGGCCTTCTCCCTAGCCGTTTTCAACCTCTGTTCGAATTCATTTCTGTGGGCGTCAAGATTATCGAGCCATTCGGTGTCGCCGCTCAACAAGAAATATGAGACGACGCCTTTTTGATTCAGCAAAGATTTTTCAAGTTCATAACCTAGAAGGAAAGACTCCATCCCGAATCCAGCGAAATCGCTCATAGCAGAGCGTGCGCGATATGAATGCCATATTGTAACCGCGCCACCGGCCACAAGCATGGCAATCAATGCCCCGATGAGCGCGTACAGCCTTGTTCTCAAATCCGTATGAAGCATACAACCATCACATATCAAGAAGTTTCGCTTCAAAACGCGTCGATATCGGCACGCGCATTTGCTTTAACAAAGTATAACCGCAAAGGCAATCAGGTAAAATCGTCGAGGCGTCTTGTTTTGTCAGATTCAGTTTTCAGGTCCGGCGTCCGCTTGAAAGAAACACATCAAGAGCGGCTGGAAACGGCCGCAGCGCTCGCTCCAAAATACCAAGACTATGAGCGATAACAAGCCCGTAGTTCGATATGGGGACCCCCGCCCTTTCGCACTGCAATATCCTGTTTAGCATCTCCCGTCTGTTCCACATGCAGGCCCCGCAGTGAATGACGAGTTTGTATTCGGCGAGATTGGCCGGAAAATCGTGTCCTTGTATTGTGTCGATGTTAAGTTTGCCTCCGACATACTGTGTAAGCCAGCGGGGTATTTTGACGCGCCCTATGTCGTCGGCGATCGGGTGATGGGAGCATGATTCGGCGATTAGAACGCTGTCGCCGGGCTTGAGGTCGTCAATGGCGAGCGCTCCTCTCGCCTGCTCGGCAAGGTCGCCTTTGAATCTTGCGAACAATATCGAAAAGCTTGTCATGGGTATGTCGTCAGGAGTGTCCGCGGCAACTTTTAGAAACGCCTGAGAGTCGGTAACGACGATAGCCGGCGGTCTGTTAAGCCGGGCCAGCGCGTCTCTAAGTTCTCGTTCTTTCACAACCATGCAGTAAGAGTCTCCGTCAAGAAGGTCTCTTATAGATTGAACCTGAGGAAGAATGAGGCGGCCCTTCGGAGCCTCCTTGTCTATCGGTACAACCAGAACCGCCATGTCTCCCGGAGGAACAAGGTCGGAGATTATTGCGGGAGAATTGATAAAATCTTCCGGAGCCGCGTCAAGAAGAGCGCGGCGGAAATCTTCTATTCCAGTCGATCTCGCGGCATCGGTCTCAACAGTTTTTATTTTGTCTTTCGCGAGTTTTTCAACCAAGTCGGCGTCGGGCCGGGCCAAATCTATTTTATTAAACACCACCACGACAGGAGCGGATCTCGAAACAAGCTCTTTCAGAATAAGCTCTTCGAATTCGCCCCACACGCCGGATTCTGAAACGATCACTCCTAAATCGACGCGCTCGAAAATTGAGCGTGTTTTGCCAACGCGCAACTCCCCAAGCGCGCCTTCGTCGTCAATCCCTGCTGTGTCTATGAAAAGAACCGGGCCGAGAGGAAGCAGTTCCATCGGTTTTTCGACGGGGTCCGTAGTCGTCCCGGCGAACTCGGAAACAATGGAAACATGCTGTCTTGTTATGGCATTCAGAAGGCTGGACTTGCCGACGTTTCGCCTTCCGAATAACCCGATGTGCAGTCTGAATCCTTTCGGCGTTTTTTCCATTTCAGCAGCCATCCCTTTTGTCGTCCCGTCTGTTATTGGCGTGTCCGAGCCTGCAAACCGCTTCGGGGGATATCAATTCGTCGAATTTCTCGACGCTCATAAAACCCATTTCAACAACAGTGTCTCTTATGCTCTTCCCAGACAGCCTAGCAGTCGCAACTGCTTTGCAGACCGCGTCATATCCGATTTCAGCCACAAGGGCTGTCGCCGTCGCGGTGGATGATGAAACAGTCTCGGCGCATCTTGTCTCGTCCGCCTTCATTCCTGATACGCACAAATTGTTGAGAGAATCGCAAGCTTTTGACAGCATGCCGCAGCTTTCCAAGAGGCAGTGGGCCACGAGAGGCAAAAAAGGATTCAATTCGAGATTGCCTGAAGCGCAGGCAAACGCGATGACGGAGTCGTATCCCATAGCGAGGAGAGCGGCTTGACTGGCCGCTTCGGGGATAACCGGATTGATTTTTCCGGGCATAATTGATGAGCCTGACTGCCTAGGTGGAAGAATCAACTCTCCTATGCCGGCGTCCGGCCCGGAGGACAGCAACCGCAAGTCGGAACTGATTTTGAATAATGTCGCCGCCAAAGCTTTGAGGATTCCGGACACTTCTACGAACACATCGGCGTTCTGAGTGGCGTCCACAAGATTCTCAGCGCGAGCGAATCCTATGCCGGTGACTTCTCTCAACTTGTCGACAACGGAGAATATGTACCTGCGCGGAGCGGCAAGGCCTGTTCCGACCGCCGTGCCGCCGAGATTAACAACTCGAAGCCGCTCTTCGCATTTATAGATTCGCCATCTGTCGCGGGACAGAGCCTCGGCATAAGCCGACATTTCTCTTCCGAGAGTGATGAGAGCGGCGTCCCTCAACTCAGTTCTGCCCACTTTGACTATGTGCGCGAATTCTTTCTCTTTCGCTTGAAAAGCCTCCTGAAGTCCCACAACGCTCGCCTCTAGCGTTCGGAGCATCCTCACCGCCGCAACCTTCATCGCGGTCGGAAATGTGTCGTTTGTCGACTGATGGAGATTTATATCGTCTGTCGGAGAGATTCGACCGTAACTGCCCGGCGGAAGTCCTAAAAGCTGCAACGCCCTGTTGCAGATAACTTCGTTTACGTTCATGTTGGCGCTTGTTCCAGCCCCGCCCTGAAGCGCGTCCACAAGCACATGGTCGTTCAGCGCGCCTTGAGCCATCTCGACGCAAGCCCGCTCTATCGCCGATGCCTTGTCCTCGTCATCGCTCCAAAATCCAAGCGATTTGTTTGCGAGAAAACAGGCCAGTTTTACAGAGCCGAAAGCCTTGGATAGCTCGCTGTTAATAGGGCGGCCTGCTATATTAAAATTCTCCAGCGCCCTTGCCGTGTGAACGCCGCAAAGCGAGTCCGCCGCCAAACGGACTTCGCCGATCATATCTTTTTCTATCCTGCGCTCTTCCGCCATCTGCCTGAAGCGAAAACAAGCAACGGCCATCGCGCTCTCAGCGCTCTTACCCGTTGAAAACCATCTTTTTGACTTCCAGTCCCTCTATGGCCTTAAGCTTGTCCTCGAACTCCTTGATTGTTTTTGCGTCGCCGAACATCTCCATCATAAGCAATCCGGTGGGCGAGCAGAAATTCCCCGACACATCGTGGAGACCGATGCGTGTTTTAATATTGCATCCGTATTCGGTCAATAGTTTCTGAACATCTTTCGCTTTTTTAATCCGGTTGCTCACGTTCACTCCGATAATGACTTTCTTGCTCATTTTTTCCTCCTAGTATTTTGTAGGTTTTAACGACCTTAACACAGACGATACAGCTATTGTAACTTAAACAAAACCTATTCATTCCTTGTTCCGAAGATAATCGGGGAATGCCCGTATCCTTCGGAAACAATCCTTCCTTCGGAAAGAATCATATCCCGCGCAGACTTGAAGGGGTCTTCTGAATATGGTTCGTCCCTGTCCTTATTCGGATATATTTTATACAACTCTCTAAAACTGTCGGGCGTCGCATTCACCATAATAACATTCGCCCCGAACTGAAGCGCGCGCGCGCGCCCTCCGTGTCTCAGAACTCCGGTCGCCGTAGTGGCCGGAATAAGGAGATGGGGCATTGTCAATCGAGCGACGGCGAGAGTCCGCATGGCTAAATCGAAGTCGCCGGCGGCGGCATTACCCAGAGGCGTGTCAGGATCGGGAATGAACGGGCCTATGCCGGCCATGTGTACTCCAAAAGATTTCAAGTAAAGAATGTCATTGGCGATGCTGTCAATTGTTTGACCGGGCAGGCCGATCATCATCCCGGCCCCAGTTTGAAGACCTGCATCCTTAATCCATTCAAGACATTTCAGGCGGTTGGCGAGCGACGAGTCCGGATGGAGCGCGGCATAAAGGTTTTCGTCCGAAGTCTCATGTCTCAACAAATACCTATCCGCCCCCGCTGAACGCATGGAAGCGTAATCTTCGCGCGAATATTCGCCGAGAGAAAGTGTGACCGCTATGTCGAATGATGACTTTATTCTTTCAACTAAACGGCAAACGCGCACAATGTTAAGGGCCGGGTCTTCGCCGGACTGAATGACAGCGGTCTTAATTCCGCTGTCGGCCAAGCGCGCGGCGACATCAATTATTTCTTCGTCGCTCATTCTGTATCGCGGGACTTTTTTATTGCCGCGTCGCAAACCGCAATACATACAGTCGCGCCTGCAATGGTTGGATATTTCCAATAGTCCGCGGATGTGAACTTCATCTCCGACGCAAGTCTTTCTGGCGTCGTCTGCGGCGCGCCTAAGCCGTTCGCAACTCTCAGCGTCTGAGGAAACCAACATGTCGCGAACTTGGTCAAATGACAGCATCCGGTCTCCGGAGTTCGTCGGGCGGCTAGAAATAAAAATCTCGCTCTCCGTTCTCAATCAGTTCAAGCCTGTCAGAGGTCTCTTTTCTTCTAGTGTGGTTTGCGACATCCTGAATCTGATCCGAGATAGTGGCCGCGCCCGAAGCTTTGGTGGCGTCCGACGCGTAGTCGACAAGGTATTCCTTGAACGTCATCAATGCGTTCGGCAGACAGAACTCCTTAATGAGGCCGGGTTTTGCGATGGACATGAAATCGCCCCCGGTTCTGCCAAGCCTGTAACAAGCCGTGCAGAAGCTGGGCACATAACCCATGCGGGCGATATCATTGATAACTTCGTCCAACGGGCGGGTGTCGCCTAAAGTGAACTGCTCTGACTCCGGAGCATGTTCACGGGCATCATAATATCCGCCGGGATTCGTTCGCGAACCGGCGCTCAACTGGGAGACTCCCATATCAAACAGTTCCTTGCGCATTTCGGGAGATTCCCTAGTCGTGAGTATCAATCCGGTGTACGGGACCGCCAGCCTGAGTATGGCGACAACTCTCTTCATGTCGAAATCGCTAACAGGATACGGCGGAGAGCAGGCAACGTCGGAATTCAAAGCCGGCTCCATTCTCGGGAACGAAATGGTATGCGGGCCGACGCCGAATTCGGACTCTAAAGCCTGCGCGTGCATCAGCAACGCCAGCGTGTCAAACTTCCAATCGAAGAGGCCGTAAAGAACGCCTAATGCCACATCGTCGATGCCGGCCTGTTGCGCTCTGTGAAGCGCGTAAAGCCGCCACTCGTAATTCGATTTATTGCCGGATGGATGCATCTTGGCGAATGTTTCACTGTGATATGTTTCCTGAAAACATTGATATGTGCCGATTCCAGTCGCTTTCAAAGTCTTAAAATCATCG
>Ga0116148_1003429_pt1 | contig 14621 bp, 11 predicted proteins | sample AD_UKC055_MetaG_FD_89786 | JGI IMG/M metagenome (GOLD analysis project Ga0116148, IMG submission 89786) | Active sludge microbial communities of municipal wastewater-treating anaerobic digesters from USA - AD_UKC055_MetaG | ecosystem: Engineered > Bioreactor > Anaerobic > Digestate | place: USA... | reverse complement strand
TGAGTTTGCAAGCCGTCGACTCATTGACGTCATCAAGGCGAACAATCTTATTATGATACTCGATGAACCGCACAAAATGGGTGGAAAAGCGACTCAGAAAGCAATCACTAACTTTAATCCGTTATTTACGATCAACTATTCGGCAACGCATGCCAAAAAGCATAACCTCGTTTACGTTCTCGACGCGCTTGATGCCTACAACAAAAAACTCGTCAAGAAAATCGAAGTAAAGGGATTCCAGGTCAAGAACTTCCGGGGTTCCGACGGATATATGTATCTTGAGAAGATACTCATATCGCCTACGAAACCGCCAGTTGCCCGAATGGAAATCGAGATTGCCTACAACAAGTCCATCAACCGCGAATTCCGCCTGTTGAATGAAGGCGACTCATTGTATGCCGCTTCGGGAGATATGGAGCAGTACAAGGGTTTTACCATTACATCAGGCGGTATTGATCCGATCAGCGGAACGGTTACCTTTACCAACGGCGAAGAGATCAGGGCCGGTGAAGTAATCGGGGACGTATCCGAGAAAGACATGCGGCGGATACAGATACGCGAGACCATACGCTCGCACTTCCTGAAGGAAGAGCAGCTATTCAATAAGGGAATCAAAACTCTTTCGCTTTTCTTTATCGATGAAGTGAAAAAGTACCGCGACTACGATGTTGAAGACACCAATGGCGAGTATGCGCATATTTTTGAACAGGAGTATCGGGCTATATTCGAAGAAAAGCGAAGTCTTTTCCCGAGCGAGTATCTTTCGTATCTGGAACGATGGAACATCGAGCAAATCCACAACGGATATTTCAGCATCGACAAAAAATCCGGACGAAGCGTGGACAGTGACGTAAAGCGCGGCGAAGACTACAGCGATGACGTTTCTGCCTACGACCTCATCATGAAAGACAAGAAGCGGCTCCTCAGTTTTGAGGAGCCGACCCGGTTTATCTTTTCCCATTCCGCGCTCCGTGAAGGATGGGACAATCCGAACATCTTCCAGATCTGTACGCTCAAGCACAGCGATTCGACCACCGGGAAACGGCAGGAAGTCGGACGAGGATTGCGTCTATGTGTAAATAATGACGGTACACGCATGGACCTTGAGGTGTGCGGCGAGCAGATTCACACGCTGAACAAGCTGACTGTTATCGCAAGTGAAAGCTATTCGACCTTTGTAGACGACCTGCAGAAGCAGATAAAGGATGTACTGTATGACCGGCCGCTGAAGGCAACGCAGGAATACTTTACCGGAAAGACTGTTCTGGTAAATGGAAATCCGCATGTGGTCAGTGAGCTGGAAGCCCGACAAATCTATAGATACCTTTTGAAAAACGATTATATCGATGACGCGGACAAGGTGACCGATGCGTTCCGGAATGACGTTGAGGATGCCACGCTGGCGCCGCTCCCTGATGAGCTTAAACCCATCGCGGAAGGTGTGGTAACTCTGGTGCAAAGCATCTTCGACGAATCAGTATTCAAGAAAATGATCGAAGACGGAAACGCAACAACTGTTGACGCAAATGCGCTCAACGACCGGTTCTACAAGCAAGAATTCCAGGAATTGTGGAACGAGATTAACCACAAATACGCATACACCGTCAGTTTCGACAGTGCCGAACTGATCAAGAAATCGGTGGATTACTTGAACGAGAAACTCTATGTTTCGACTCTCCAGTACACCGTGACCCGGGGCGAACAAAAAGCACACATGAATGAACATGAACTGGCACGGAGTGATTCGTTCCGGGTCGCTTCTACAAGTACACAGGAACTGAAACAGGCAAGCAGGAGTACAATTCCCTATGATCTGGTAGGAAAAATTGCGTCTGGTGCCATTATTACCCGGCGAAGCGCGGCTGCGATTTTAAAACAGTTGAGATGGGACAAGCGGGTGATGTTTGCGCATAACCCTGAAGAGTTCATATCGAAAGTAGTCCGAATGATCAAAGAGCAAAAAGCATCGATGGTTGTGGATTACATTACATATAACCGAATTGAAGGTTCGTTCGATTCGACTATTTTTACTGCGCAACAGCATGCTCAACCGCTGGAGAAGGCGTTCCGGGCAAAAAAGGCTGTCCAGGATTATGTGTTTACCGACGGCAGCGCCGAAAAAAGCGTTGAACGACGGTTTGCCGAAGAGCTTGATACTGCAGAAGAAGTGTGTGTGTATGCGAAACTGCCGAGAGACTTTAAAATTCCGACGCCGATGGGCAACTATTCGCCGGACTGGGCTATAGCGTTTAACAAGGATAGCGTGAAGCATATTTTCTTTGTAGCTGAAACAAAAGGAACTCTTGAGTCTCTGGAATTGCGAGGTATTGAAGCGGCGAAAATCAAGTGCGCACGCAGGCTGTTCAATACGCTTTCATCTGGAAAGGTGAAGTACCATGATGTGACGTGCTATCAGGATTTGCTTGATAAAATGAGGGCGTTGTAACGTATACTGCGCCATTTTGAAATCGGCTCACTGCCTCTGCATTACAGTATCAGGCGACAAAAGATACGGCAGGAGAAATACTCAGGTCCAAAAAAAAAAAAAAAAGGTGTTTTTCTGGTAAGTATTGTAACGATTTCTGTATTGTCAGCCCGGGAGCCGATCTTTTCGGATATCCCCGGAAGCTACGCCATATATCATGACAGGCGTTTCGGAACAGAGGCTTTTATCGGACTCTGTTATGCAGGCGAAGACACGCTGCTTGTCAGGACTTTTGAACCTGGTACAAATACGGAAATGATGCTGTTTATACCATTTATCAAAACACCAGAAGGACTTTCGTTAGGGGAGCAATTGAATATTATCAAGGGCAGCATGACGGCAAGCGATTCGACGCAACGCGTACTTCCCATGGTCTTGAACTGGTCTGCTACCTGGTTCAGGGAACAAAAAAACATACAGGAAAAGATCACGCATTCTGCGTCCACGGACGACGATTTTGTATATGAATCATGGATTCCGGTATTTAATATACGGACAATCGGGAGCAAGGACGAGTTTACCGTCATTACTGCAGGTAGGTTGACGGAAAATACTGGTATCCGATTTTTTGAATTCACCGGTCTTGCAAAGGCGGTTCCATCCGAAAGCTTTACCCTTAAACAAGGCATATCGTCAACATTGACAATCGATGGTCTTTCCGTAATGCTCAATGAAAACTGGAAAACAGAAGACAACCGTGTGTTCAGGATTGCGATATAATCACCGCAAGATTCTGTCTTTACTGTCGAGACAGTAAATTACAAAAATGCAGGCTTTATCTCTATTGAACAACTCGCCCACATTATCATGATCAACAACCAGGGTGTTATCCTTCTCGCTGACGGCACCAGGGAAACCATGCAAAACGGCACGCGAACCATTTTTATGAGGATGCTTGATATAGAACAGAATAAAGGGCACCTCTAAAGTGTCGGTGCAGACAACACGTTTTATTGAGCGCGATGAGGATATAGTCAGCCTCGAAACGCTCGCATGCTATGAAACGCTCTACAACGAAAACAAGACGTTCTTTGAAAACATCCTGAAGTGATTTTTCTGCAGAGGACTTGAAAAGCGTGAACGCGGTCCGAAGAATTAAGTTCAGAGCCTGAGGGCCCTGTCGGGCTGCTGCAAGAACGCAGAAAAGAACCGTCTTCGTTCGGAGAGGAAAATGTCGTGAAGAGTTACAGTAGCTTCGATGTAGCGCCATTGGTGTGCCATAGCTTTTCAGCATCGCCTCTGGAGGCGCCTTCGGCAAAAATGCTACTATGTAACCCTGATTCGATATGCAAGGGAGAACATAATCATGGACGGAAAAAACAGATCCGCTGTACATCCAGGACTCAAAGTTTCGATTGTACTTAAGGAAGACCAGCGCACGGGAAAGAGAACTGAAGGGGTTGTGCAGGATATTCTCACGAATTCACCAAACCACCCGCACGGGATAAAGGTGCGTCTGGAATCTGGTCTTGTCGGACGCGTTCAGGAAATTCTGGATATGTAACGACGAACGCGAAATCAAACAAGATGCTGCAAATCGCAGCAAATCCCGAAGTTTCCGTCGACTCATCTACGGAACTGTTTACCGCCAGCGGGACGGGCGAAAACATCGGTTAGGTGCTGGACCCGAAGACCGCGGCGCTGCGAGTAAAGCTGCGTGCGGCTTTTCCTGTCGGTCCGTGCGACTTCCTGACGGCCAGTGCTACTGTTTGCCGTACACCCGCACGTAGTCGACTTTCATAACCGCTTCTTTCAGGTTCCGGTCAATCCCGTTCTGGCCGCCCCAGGAGCCGCCGATTGCAAGGTTCAGGATCAGATGAAAGGGCTTGTCGAACGGCCATTCCTCCCAGCCTTTTCCGGTATTCTCGAAACGGTGGAAGGGTTTGCCGTCGACATACCACTGAAGATACTGCGGATTCCATTCAAGTCCGTAGACGTGATACTTTTTCGATACCCCCGGGACCACATCATGCCGGTTCGGCTGTGTGCCAAGCCGGTGATTGAACGCTTTTGTATGGGCAGTCGCATGTATTACATCCTGGTCGAAGCCGACGTGCTCGACGATATCGATTTCGCCCGAGCGCGGCCACTGGCCGTAGGATGAATGGGTCGGCAGCATCCAGACTGCCGGCCAGGTGCCAATGCCTTCGGGAAGCCGCGCTCGAATTTCAAAGTAGCCATACAGCCAGTCTCCCTTATACTGCGTCTTGAGCCGGGCGCTGGTCCACTTACCGTTGTCCAGTTTTGCAGTGATAACGAGATTCCCGTTTTTCACAATCGAATTATCGCGGGTATCGGTATAGAACTGGAGTTCTGCGTTACCCCAGCCGTTTCCTCCGGTGGAGTACTCCCATTTTGAAGCATCGGGCGCTCCGTCGGTTTCAAATTCATCAAACCAGACCAGTTCCATTCCCTCCGGCACGGACGACGCGGTCTTTCCGGTGCAGGAAGCGAGCAGCCCGGCAGCCATCACACAAAAAGGTATCAGGGGTAGTTTCATATCGACAGTCTAAAATCTGATATACCGGGTGTCAACTCATCTTTTTCAAAAAGCCGGGAAGACGGTTCCGCAAACCGGTACCGCATAATGGGTAATTGTATCGTATACTATTGAAGGGCGCCTCGTAACAAGCGAGGATCTTTCAAAACTCGGAAAGTTTTGAAAGGTGCCCGGAACAAGGAGCTGCTATGATTAGAACGGCGGAGGCCGACAAGGGTTCGGTTCTGTATGTGTCTCACGGCGGAGGCCCGCTGCCCTTATTCGGAGATCCGGGCCATGCAAAAATGATCGACTTTATGCGCGGCCTTTCCGGTAAGATCGGCAAGCCCGATGCGATCCTCGTCTTCAGCGCGCACTGGGAGGAATCTGTTCCGACGATTCTGGGAACTGCGAATCCCCCGCTGCTCTACGACTATTACGGCTTTCCCGACGAAGCGTATTCGCTGCAGTACGCGCTTCCGGGAAATCCTGAGCTGGCGCGGCGGATACACGCGATGTTTTCCGATGCGGGAATAGACTCAAAGATAGATACGGTTCGGGGGTTCGATCATGGCGTGTTCGTTCCCCTGATGCTGATGCAACCTGAAGGAACAATTCCGACCATTCAGATTTCCCTGATCAAGGGACTGGATCCTGCCCGGCACATCGCCATGGGAAAAGCCCTGAAAGGGCTTCTACAAGAAAACATCCTGATTATCGGTTCCGGCTTTTCTTTCCATAATATGCGGCAATTCTCCCGGAACGCAGGCAGCATTGCCGACCCAAAGAACGACCTTTTTCAGGATTCGCTGATCGAATATTGCACAAAGCGGACATCGGCAAAAGACATTGAAGCAGGTCTTGCCGGCTGGGAACACATTCCGGGAGCCCGATACTGCCATCCCCGCGAAGAGCATGTGCTTCCGCTGCATGTCTGCTTCGGTCTTGCGCAAAAGCCGGGAACCCTGGTGTTCGACGATTACATTCTGGGAAAAAGAGCCGTCGCATTTTCCTGGGACTAACAGGCGGTGTTGTCCGGACAAGTCGGTCTGGAAAAAAACAGCCGCCATGCATAGAATGGTACTGTAGGGGGTAGCATCCATGCACGACTGGAACTGGTTTTTTTTACGTCGATATCGCAATCGGCGGCAGCAATTGTCGGAATCCTGGGCGGTTTTATCATCAGCAAAATACTGAACAGGGAAACTGATTTTAATAACAACACCATGCTGATCGACCAGCTGGAGCAGAAAGTCGCGGACCAGAAACGAAATATTTCCATCCGCGATTTTGAATGGTACAACAATCAGGTCCGGATCGCCGTTATGGAATCCAGAGAATACGACGACCTGGTCCGCTCCGGGAAAGAAGGAGCCGGTACAGAAGAACTGTATACCGCCATGCGCTTTAGCCCGTACGATTCGGAGAGCGAAATTCTGGACATGTACAGAAACGACTGCTCAGCCCAAAAACCGGGGTATATCGGTTTTTTGAAAAACGTGAAATTCGAATCTGCGGTTTTGTCCGGACAGAAAGAAAGCAAACAGGAAAACAAGCGGGAGCTGCTCGATACGGCGTTTGTGTCGACAAAAGCACTGATCGACGAGATCGAAAAAGCACTCCGCAAAATCGGCAATTTTCCAAAAGAAGATTCTCTGATCAAGCGAACGCTGTATGCAGTCACGATTATGTTTTTGGCGGGCGTCATTTTTCCGCTCACCTTTACTCCGTGCAGCGCTGAAACGGATTATGCCGCCGGTCTTACCCCGGAACTTGTACAGGCCTACCTCAACAGCCTTTTCAGCATTAAAGACGTCCTGCTGTGCATTGTTGCGCTTTCTTTCATGTACATAATCATCACGTTCCTGAAAAAAACAATGACGATGAGCATTCCCCAAAAGCGGCTCGACGACCTCAGGAAAGAAACGGTTCTTGGACACTACAGCCCGTACTTTGTCAATTACGAACGAAACAGAGTGCATACGCACTGGGCCGATTAACAAGAAACGTATCGCTTTAACGAGGGGCGAACGAATGGACTTTCCCGGCAGAGGGCGTTCACCGGGGCGCACTCGTATTTCGCGGAGAAATCGAAGTTCAAACCCGCCGGGTCCTGAAACCGTCAGGGGATTTTCTGACTTTCGAGGGATGCAGGTATCGGTGTAGGTTTGATTATTTTATAGTATACCCGGTTGACAAAAAAAAACGGATACGATATAACAAATAACCGTAACGGATGCACACGATGCTTTCTGGAAGCATCAAATGCGAACGGGCCATTAGCTCAGCTGGTAGAGCAACAGACTCTTAATCTGTGGGTCGAAGGTTCGATCCCTTCATGGCTCAGACTGAAATTGAAAGGTGTTGACACTTTTGGTAATTTCAGCTAATCTGCTCAGGTCTTGCGAAAACCCTGACGGGCAACGTAAGCGAGAGTGGTGGAATTGGCAGACACGCCAGACTTAGGATCTGGTGCCTTGGCGTGAGGGTTCAAGTCCCTCCTCTCGCAGGTTCCATCGTCCAGGAGCAGATTGTACAGTTTGATTTTGCGGGAATAGCTCAGTGGTAGAGCGCGACCTTGCCAAGGTCGATGTCGCGGGTCCGACTCCCGTTTCCCGCTCTTACTCGGCAAGCGATTCGGTAAAATCCGGATCGCTTTTTTTTTTAAAATTGCCGGTTGTCTTTGTTCCGGCAGACACTAACCAAATCAAGAGGCTTACCATGAATCTTACCAAGAGCTTTACCAAGCTTGAAAAATCGAGGGTTAAACTCGATGTGACTATTGTTCAGACAGAAATTGCAGATGCCTATCAGAATCTGCTCGCAAAATATGCAAAATCTATCCAGCTTCCCGGTTTCAGAAAAGGAAAGGTTCCTGTCAGCATTATCGAAAAAAAATTCGGGGAGGGGCTGAAGGCCGAAGTTGCAGGAGATGTAATGGAAAAAGCGCTCGGCGAGATATTTGAATCCGCAACCGAATTCGAACGCCCCCTTCCCTATTCCCAGCCCGCTTTAGATGAGGCGCCCGATCTGGATTTGACCAAGGATCTCGTTTTTTCCGTAACCTACGATGTGTTTCCCGAAGTAAAACTCGGTACTGTCGACGGTTTCAAGATTGAAGTGCCGCAGGTAACTGTCGGCGACGCCGAAATGAAGGAAGAACTGGAGGCAATACGCGAGCGCAATGCGATTGTGGTAGACTGCAACGACGACGACAAGGCTGCCAAGGGCAATATTGCTACCGTGAACTACTGCGACCTTGACGAAGCGGGCAATCCGGTGGAGGGAACCGAGCGTCAGGATTTTGTGTTCACGATCGGTACCGGCCAGAATATATATAAGTTCGACGACGAGGTTGTCGGCATGAAGAAGGGCGACACGAAGGATTTTACCAAGAAGTTCCCCAAGGACTTTGAGGACAAGGATCTTGCCGGAACCAGCAAGAAGCTCCGTGTGACGCTGACTGCGCTCAAGGCGCGCAATCTGCCCGAGCTGGACGACGAGCTGGCACAGGATGTCAGTGAAAAATACAAGACGCTCGATGATCTGAAGACCGATATTAAAAAGAACATGGAAACCGCTTTGGAGAACAAGCTCAAGGAAATCAAGAGCAATACACTCCTTGAGAAAATCATGGAAAAAAACGTCTTCGATTTGCCGGAATCAATGGTTGCGGCCGAGCTTGAATCCCGCTGGCGCATGCTTGCCCAGCGTTTCCGCACCGACGAGGCACAGCTTGAACGGCTCTTTGCATCCTCCGGGCAGAGCAAGGACGGAATGCTTGCCGAATGGCGCACGGAAGCGGAAAAGATGCTCAAGAGCCGCGTGATTGTCGAACTGCTGCTTAAAGAGCGCGAGATCACCGTTACGCCGGAAGATGTTGAAGCCGAATACACCCGAATCGCAGAAGGTGCCGGAGTCTCTGCAGATGAAGTAAAAAAACACTATGCGGACCCACGCAATAAAGAGTATCTTATTGATGACATTAAGGAGCAGCGTCTGTATGCGCAGCTTCTGGACAAATGTACGCTAACCAAGGGCGCTAAGACAGCCTTTGCAGATCTCTTCAAGAACGAGAAGTAAGAATGAATGAGCAAATGAACAATCTGGTTCCGTATGTTGTAGAGCAGACGGGAAACGGTGAACGGTCCTACGATATTTTTTCGCGTCTGCTGAAAGACCGGATTGTTTTTGTCGACGGCGAAATCACCGACGCGACGGCGGATCTTGTGGTTGCACAGCTGTTGTTTCTGGATTCGCAGAATCCGGAGAAGGATATTAATCTGTATATCAATAGTCCCGGCGGTTCGGTAACTGCGGGGCTCGCCATTTACGATACCATGCAGCTGATTCGCTCCGACGTGCAGACCTTCTGCCTTGGACAGGCTGCGAGCATGGCGGCGATTCTTCTTGCAGGCGGCAGCGCCGGCAAGCGGAATGCGCTCCCCTCCTCCCGAGTACTGATCCATCAGCCCTGGGGCGGAGTTCAGGGGCAGGCGGTGGATATCGGCATTCAGGCGCGGGAAATAATCCGCCTGAAAAAGCTGACTATCGAATACTTTGCCGCTCATACTGGCAAGACGGAAGAACAGGTAGCCAGAGACATGGAGCGGGACTTTTTTATGTCGGCGCCGGAAGCCATGGAATACGGTATTGTCGACCAGGTTATGACAAGGAGAAAGCATGGCGCGATTCAAAAATGAAAAAGAACAGGTGTGCTCCTTCTGCGGAAAGAGTGCCGATAGTTCCCGAAAGATAATAGCAGGACCGGGCGTTTCGATTTGCGATCATTGTATTGATGTGTGCAAGGGTATTCTCGACGAGGACAGCCAGCAGCTTTCCACCGAGTTTACCGACGAGATTCCTACTCCGAAAGAGATGAAGGAATATCTTGACCAGTTTATTATTGGGCAGGAAACGGCAAAAAAGACGTTGTCGGTTGCCATATACAATCATTACAAGCGTATTGCAAATCCGGTTAAGGCTCCGGACGATGTGGTAATAGAAAAATCCAACGTTCTGCTGATCGGACCGACCGGCTCCGGCAAGACACTGCTTGCCCGTACGATCGCCCAGAAGATGAAAGTACCCTTTGCGATTGCCGACGCGACGACGTTGACCGAAGCGGGCTATGTTGGCGAGGATGTTGAAAACATTCTGCTGAAGCTGATCCAGAATGCCGGAAACAATATTGCCGCTGCGGAACGCGGAATTGTCTATATCGATGAAATCGACAAGATTGCCCGTAAGGGCGAGAATGTGTCGATTACGCGCGACGTTTCCGGCGAAGGCGTGCAGCAGGCGCTGCTCAAGATTATAGAAGGAACTTCGGCATCCGTGCCTCCGCAAGGCGGCCGCAAGCATCCAAACCAGGAAATGCTGAAGATCGATACATCGAATATTCTCTTTATCTGCGGCGGCGCATTTGTTGGTCTGGACAAGATGATCGAATCGCGCGTTGCGGAGCATCCGATGGGATTCGGTGCCGATATAAAGCTGCAAAAGGAACGGTCTCTTCGTGAGCTGTTCGAGCAGATTGCGCCGGACGACCTGATTAAATTCGGCATGATTCCCGAGTTTATCGGTCGTTTGCCGATAACCGTCGCACTCGACGAGCTGGTGCTTGACGATCTCAAGCGCATTTTGACCGAGCCGAAAAACTCGATTGTCAAGCAGTTCAAGGCTTCGCTCGATATCGACAAGGTCGAACTCGTTTTTGAAGACGATGCAATCAACGCAATCGCTGAAAAGGCGATCAAGCAGAACACTGGAGCCCGCGGGCTTCGTGCTATTGTCGAAAAAATGATGATGGAAGTTATGTTCGAGATCCCCTCGATCGAAGGCCAGAAGAAGGTTGTTATTACCCGCGAAAACGTTGAAAATGCCGAAAAGCCGGCGATTGCGCAAATTTCGCAGAAAACAGCGTAAAGAGCCGAAACGGATGCATCCGCGTTCGGCCGATACAGGGCAGTACCGAAGCACATACAAAAAAACCGGAACCATGTGTTCCGGTTTTTTTGTGTTCTGGGCACCGAACGATACTGTTAAGGGCACCTCTAAAAACTGAAGTTTTTAGAGGTGCCCTTAATTCGGTTCGCTTCTGAAGTGATTTGTGTGCGGACTAATCTGATGCAGGTGCATCACACGATTGAGACGAGGCAGTCCAAGGTTTCTTCCGCGCTGTGTTTCCAGCTGTAATTCTTGGACCAGGACAGGCCTTTTGCGATTAAATCATTTCTGAAGGCCGTATTGTCAACGCCGGGAAGGCGTACTACTTTCTCTATTGCACCGGCAATTTCTGCGGGACTGGAATGATCAAAAAACACAGCGCAGTCTCCGGCAATTTCAGGAAGCGCGCCGGCTCTGGCGCAGGCAACGGGAACTCCGCAGGCCATTGCTTCCAAAACAGGGATGCCGACTCCTTCCACCGATGAAGGAACTACGCATGCATCTGCGGCCGAATACAGTTCCGGAAGGCTCTGATGCGGGAAGTAGCCGGTAAGCAGGATGTCGGACGACACTGATGACTTGAGTACTTCGCGATGAACAACTTCAGCGTTCAAGCCGTCGGCGCCGGCTAACACCAGCCGATGGGGAGCGCCCGTTTTTTCCTTGAAAAGGGTAAAGGCTTTGATAAGTTCGACATGGTTTTTGGAAGGATATGCAATACGCGATGCGTATAAAATGTAGGGTCTGCGGATCGAAAACGGATGAATGAGTACTGCCTCTCCCTCAGGCTGCAGGCGAGGGTAAAAAAGGTCGGTGTCGATTCCGTGATGAATGACCCGTATGCGCGATTCGGGAATTTTCATGTTTATCAGGTCGTCCCGGATGCATCGGCTGGCCGCGATTATGCAGGAGGCTTTTTTTAGGCGCGATTTCAGGTAGCCGTCCATCAATTCGTCGTCTGTGTTGCGGTATGCGTTGGACAGGATATCCTGAACAAGTACCGCTGACGGAACTGTAAAAGAAAACGGCAGCAATCTGATTCCCGCCGGAAATAAAATTGCATTATATTTTTGCTTACGGACGAACGATGGAAATCCTGCAGTGTGCCAGAGACGCTCTGCGAAAAAGTTGTCCGGAATCGAAATGCCGGAATAGGTAACGTTGTCAACGCCCGAGGTGTAGGTATAGCGATCAAGTTCCGGGCCGAACAGTTCGACATCGAAACCGGAATCGGGCAAATTATGAACAAGCGACAATATATACGAGCCGAAACCCGATCGACCATGGTCGCAGCCAAAAGCATCAATACCGATTTTCAAAAAATAAACCTCCGCCGGTATGCGTAGTATTCTAACAGAATAGCACTTTTTTACTGATTATGCTATCCTGAATCTAATGACTACATTTTCCGATCTATCCGTTCCGCAAAACATCTGTGAAGCGCTTGCCAGAAAAGGCATTACAGAACCGACTCCGGTTCAACAGCTGGTAATTCCCCGGATTTCTGCAGGAGAAAACATTGTTTTCCAGTCTGAAACCGGAACAGGAAAAACGTTCTGTTATCTGCTGCCTGCTTTTTCACGTTGTATGCACTCTCCCGCAACAGTGTCGCCTCAAGTACTGATTATTGCGCCAACCCATGAACTTGCTTCCCAGATTAAAAGTGAAGCCGTTTCTCTTGCGGCAGAATCCGGTATTCCGCTCAAAACAGCCCTATGCATCGGGGGGGCGCCGATCAAGCGTCAGGCTGAAATGCTTAAGGAAAAGCCCTCTATTCTTGTCGGCGGTCCGGCACGGATAATCGAGCTGATTCGCCTGAAAAAGCTGAAAACCCAGGGCATCGAGATGCTGGTGCTGGACGAATCGGACAGAATGCTCGCGCCGGAGATGCGCGATATGGTCAGGGAGCTGTTTTCTTTGGTACCGCAGCGCACGCAGTACATTGCCTGTTCGGCAACAATGAGCACCTACCATGTGTCTCTGCTGGAAAAAATGCTGCCTCCCCTGCCCTCGGTTGAACCCTCGGTTGAGCCCACCGCCGAGACTGCTGCTGAACCCGCCGCCGAGACTGCTGCTGAAACGCCGGCTCCAATTCGTTCTGCTGCCGTTCGGACTTCGGCAAAAAAAACAGGCGAGCACCGGTTAAAACTGGTTCAGCTTCCGCCTGAAAATGTTTTAAAAAGGAATATTTCGCATTGGGCATTTTGGTGCGAAGGCAGGCATAAGATAGAAACGCTCAGGAAATTTCTTGTCGCTGTTAATCCCCCGAAAACACTTGTTTTTACTGCTATAGCCGGTCAAGTTGAAAACATAGCGGCTCAGCTTGCCTGGCGCGATATTAAGGTAGCGTCGCTCCACGCAAAAATGAGCAAGCAGGAGCGAAAACAGGCAATAGATTCGTTCCGTTCCGGCCGTGTCCCTGTGCTGGTAACCAGCGATCTGTCGGCACGCGGACTGGACATTCCCGATGTGACCCACGTGGTGCAGCTTGATGTAAACGAAAACGAAGATTTTTTTATACATCGGGCAGGACGAACCGCGCGCGCGGGAAAATCGGGAATCAATGCCGTTTTTGGAGACGAAAAAGAATTGCGCGCCCTTGCCCGAATCGAAAAGAGGCTCGGCATTGTCATCTATCCAAAAGTTCTGTACGGCGGTGTTGTGCGCGCTCCGGTAGAAAGCGAAGGCGACACGGAACCCGCAGCCCCCTGATTTTTGCACCAGCCGCCGGCAGGCCACCGGTGGCGCCCGCACTCAACGGGCGGCGGAACGCCGGTTCACAGACCGGCGGCAGGCGGCAGGCGGGATGCTGGACACGGTAGCGGGACATAAAGTGTATGCGCCCGCTAAAAATAATACTCAAATCCTGCGGTTATGCAGTTTCTGATTTCTGTTCCCTTTGCATTTTTCAACCAGGTTTCGTATTGCAAAGCGGCTTCGGCATCGACTGCAGCCTTATCCGCGTCGTTCAGCTTGTTAGCATCCTCGACCCCGTAATAGGTTCCGGCATAGGTATAAATCGATTTCGAAACGCCGGGATTAATATCAATTTCAAAGCGGTACCCGAGCTTGAACACCATGTAACCGCCTGTTTTCAATACGGGCAGCCTGCACAGGGCGTTGAAACCGGTCTGCACTCGGTGGCGAATTGTATTCTGCTTCATGAAGGGATTCGAGTAGAAAAAGGCATGGCCAACGTCAGAAGCAGAATTGTTGTTGATCGATCCGTCCGAAAGATAGACACCCTTTTTGATAAGATATTCGCGCACCCATTTTTGTTCGAGACCTTCGTTCACATTTCCATGACGAGTATACATGCCAACCAGATCGATGTCGAAGTCTTCGAGGGGCCGCAGGGTAATTTTCAAGTTAAGACGATCCGAATTCGGTTCAAGCGATGCCCCGAATGATGCGCCGGCATGGGTATAATTCTGATAATTGATCTGGGCCAGGGTCTCGTTGTCGCTCCCGATCCGATGAGTATAGGTATAGGGCATAACTGCCGTATAGTCGAGCGAAACATGCGAAACTATTCCCGACCGTACAGGTGCCCAGGATGCTCCTACCTGCGCACTGAATCTGAGCTTGGTGTCAAAATCCAGCTTTACCAGATCATTGAAGCTCAGGTCGTCGGCATAAAACACTGCGTCAAGCTTGAGCCCGTCAACCGGACGGCCAGAGAACATGAGCCCAAGCCAGCTGCTGTCT
>Ga0116148_1003424_pt1 | contig 14628 bp, 7 predicted proteins | sample AD_UKC055_MetaG_FD_89786 | JGI IMG/M metagenome (GOLD analysis project Ga0116148, IMG submission 89786) | Active sludge microbial communities of municipal wastewater-treating anaerobic digesters from USA - AD_UKC055_MetaG | ecosystem: Engineered > Bioreactor > Anaerobic > Digestate | place: USA... | reverse complement strand
GTTCGGACCGAGGACCGGGACATCTACCTCGCCTGCGGCGGCGGCTTTGCCGAGGTCATTTCCAACCGGGTGATCATCCTGGCAGAGACGGCCGACATGGCGGAAGACATCAAGGCGGATGAGGTGAAGGCCGAGATCGAGCAGGCCCAGGAAAAACTGCGCCAGATCGGCAAGGACGACCCCGATTTCGAGAAGTGGGAGAACCGTCTGCACCGTGCCGAGATCAAGCAGAGGGTCCTGGAGAACTGGGAAAAGTCAAAGTAATCGATCTCAATGCCGGAACACATGAAGAGGGGCCTGTGAAGGGCCCCTCTTTGATTATCAAGACATATTGACTCGGGGAGAGATTCCTTTTATAAGCAGAGAGTTCAAATTCCGTGTGCGCCCATAGCTCAGCTGGATAGAGCGTTGGACTACGAATCCAAAGGTCGCAAGTTCGAGTCTTGCTGGGCGCACTTGTTTTATCATAAATAGATAGAAAGCTGTCCCCTGTATCCCCGTTCGGAGTTATCAAACAGAGGTTGCATTCAAGAATTATCCCTGAAGCCTATAGAATTCGCATGAAAATAATGCTATGATATCTTTAACTTGATTGATGCTGAATGCATTGACTTTGAGTTTTTTAAGAGGAGCCTTGGTTTGTGGTCCTGCCTACCTCTCAGGGGTCAATTTGTTTTTTTAATTATGTGGTTCTTGTTCAACAAGGCAGATGCTGTGTAACATCATGTTATAAAAGGTTATTACATTGATATCTGAAAAAATAACCCTCTCACAGCTTGAATCATTTCTCTTTAAGGCTGCCGATATCCTGCGGGGCAAGATGGATGCCTCGGAGTTCAAGGAGTTCATCTTCGGCATGCTGTTCATCAAGCGGCTTTCCGACGAGTTCGACCGGAAGCGCGAGCAGCTGCGCAGGATGGACTTCGCCCATCTGAAGGACCAGCCTGATCTGGTGAAAGAGCTGCTGGAGGATAAGACCTCCTACGGCGAGACCTTTTTCGTGCCGGTGCGCGCCAGGTGGCATGAGCCCTGGACCGATGAGAACGGCGAGTTGGTCCCGGCACTTAAAGACCTGAAGTACGACATCGGCAACATGTTGAACAAAGCCATTGCCGCGGTTGAAGACGAGAACGACGCCCTGGCTGGTGTGCTGAAGAACAACATCGACTTCAACGCGGTCAAGGGCAAGACCAAGATCCCGGACCAGAAGTGGAAGGAGCTGCTGGACCACTTCAACAAGCCCGGCTTCGTGCTGATCAATGACAACTTCGAGTTCCCAGACCTTTTAGGTGCTGCCTATGAATACCTGATCAAGTTCTTTGCCGACAGCGCGGGCAAGAAGGGCGGAGAGTTCTACACGCCCGCCGAGGTGGTGCGCCTCCTGGTTCAGCTCACAAAGCCCGAGGCGGGCAACACCGTCTACGACCCCACCGTGGGCTCCGGCGGCTTTCTGATCCAGTCGCACCAGTATGTGGAGGAGCAGGGACAGGATCCGAACGACCTCGCCCTCTATGGCCAGGACTCCAACGGCACGGTCTGGTCCATCTGCAACATGAACATGATCCTGCACAACATCACCCGGTTCACCATCGAGAACGGCGACACCCTGGAGGACCCGCTGATCCTGGAAAACGGCCAGGTGCGCAGATTCGACCGGGTGCTGGCAAACCCGCCATTTTCCCAGAACTACAGCAGGGCCAACATGAAGTTTCCGGGCCGCTTCCGCGAGTGGTGCCCAGAGACCGGCAAAAAGGCCGACCTCATGTTTGTGCAGCACATGCTGGCAAGCCTCAAGCCGAAAGGCCGTATGGCCACCATCATGCCCCACGGCGTGCTGTTCCGCGGCGGCAAGGAAAAGCTGATCCGCGAGATCTTCATCAATGACGACGTGATCGAGGCCATCATCGGCCTGCCGCCCGGCCTTTTCTACGGCACGGGCATACCTGCCTGCGTCATCGTTGCGAACAAGAACAAACCCGATGAGCTGAAGGACAGGATCCTGTTCATCAATGCCGACCGCGAATATGCAGAAGGCAAGGCCCAGAACAAACTGCGGCCCGAGGACATCGAAAAGATCGACTTCGTGTTCACCCACAAACTTCAGATACCCAAGTACAGCCGCCTGGTTGACAAGACCAAGATCATGGACGTGCACGACTGCAACTTAAACATCAGGCGCTATGTGGACAACACCCCCGACCCTGAGCCCGAGGACGTGCAGGCCCACCTGATCGGCGGCATACCCGAGGCCGAGGTTGAGGCGCAGGCCTTCGACTTTGCTCGCTTCGGCATAGAGAGAGGCTCCTTATTCAGACCCGATCGAAAAGGCTACCTTGCATTCAATGCAGACATCCCGGCCAGACCCGCCATAAAGAACGTGCTCGAAGCCGACCCGGCACTGGTCAGAATCCTGTCCGGCCACCATGATGCTCTCCAGGCCTGGTGGGTGGTGGCGCAGGTCGATTTCGCCGGGCTACGCGAGGGCAGAAAGATGCCGGAGGTGCGCCAGGAGCTGCTGAAGACCCTCAAGTGCAAGCTCACCCCCTTGAACGTGCTGGATGAGTTCAAGGCCGCAGGGGTGTTCGTGAACTGGTGGCAGCAGATCCGCTATGACCTGAAGACCATTATCTCAATAGGCTGGCACCATGGCCTGATACCGGACGAGTATCTCATCGCCGAATTCTTCCAGTTCGAGTCCGATGAAATCGACACGCTTGAGGCTTCGATCAGCGAGGCCCTCTCAGAGCTGGCGGAAGCGGTGGAGGCTGCACAGGAAGCGGCTGCCTATGAGCCGGAAGAAGAAGAGAGCGTCACGGCTTCTGTCATGAAGAAGGCCCTGAAAGACCTCATCGACGACCTGAAAGACGCCAAGGGCGAGTCCGCGATCAAGGAGCTCGCGGTCCTTCAGGGTCATGAAAAGGCCATGCTCGCCATTGAGAAACGCATCAAGGAAAGCAGGGCGGCTCTGAAAACCAAGACCGACGAGCTCGACCTCAAACTCCAGCTCAAGCGCCTGGGCAGCGAAGATTTTACAGCCGAGAGCAAAGACCTGATCAGACAGGTGGACGATCAGCTCGCAAAGCTTGATGCCACGAACAAGGACGACAAGAAGAAGATAACTGCCCTGAACAAAGACAGGGCTGCCCTTCAATCCCGCCTGGCAAAGACCGACGCCATTCTTGCGGCGATCGGCGGGCAGCTCACGCCAGAACAGGCCCGCACCCTCATCCTGAAAAAGCTCTACGATATCGTTGCCGGCGAGCTGAGCCGGTATCTGAACGCAGAGAAGCGCTCTCTTATTGCCGGGGTGGAGAAGCTTTGGGACAAGTATGCCGTGTCCAGCCGGGAGCTTGAAACACAGCGGGCAGATACCCTGAAGACATTGAATGAATTTCTCCGGGGGCTCGGTTACCTCGGAGCTGATATGAAGGAGGAGTAATGTGATGAGCAAGGAAGACAACAAAGGTGGCGAATTCGAGACCTATGGATCACAGACGTGCATGAACAGTTTCCCTCTCATGCCGTGTAATTGCTGCAGAGCAAGCTTTCAATGAACAAGTCCCTATTGAGAGAAAGTGAAACAGTAGAGCTCAAGAGGAGCCTGGCAGAGCTCAAGGAAGGTATCATCTCCATTGTCGCCATTCTCAACAAGCATGGCGCAGGGGAGTTGTGGCTCGGTGTGCAGAACGATGGCACCGCTACAGGGTTGAACGTTACTGCAAAGACCCTTCGAGACCTTTCACAGTCCATCGCTGCACATATCGAACCCAAGATCTTCCCGCACATCACTACGGAAAAGCTCGGCGGCAAGACCTGCGTGAAGGTGTCATTCAGCGGCCATGAAGCACCCTATTTCGCCTATGGCAGAGCCTACAAGCGCGTAGCCGACGAAGACCGCCAGCTGTCGTCAAAAGAACTGGAGATGCTGGTTCTGGATAAAAACCGGCATGCCCTACGCTGGGACGACAAACCGTGTGCGCTGGAGGTGAAAGATCTCAATACCAGGAAACTGAAAAGCTTCATCGCCCGTGCCTCTCTGGCCTGGGACAGCGTACCCAATGCCCTTGAGAAACTGGAACTGATCAGAAGGGGCAGGCTTGTCAATGCTGCTCCGCTCTTTTTCGGCAAGACACCCCCCATGCAACTGAGGTGCGCGGTTTTTGCAGGGACGAGGAGCGACAGGATCATTGACCGTCATGATTTCGATGGCGATATCCTGGAACTTATCGAGGAGGCGCAGAAGTATATCCTGAAAAACATCCACATAGGCATGCGTGTGAAAGGCCTGTATCGTGAGGATGTACCGGAGATCTCGGTGGAGGCCCTGCGCGAAGCGATCATCAACGCCTTCTGCCACAGGGATTACAGCGATCCTGACTATATCCACATTGCCGTATTCAAAGACCGCGTCGAGATCCGCAGCCCGGGAGAGCTCTACGGCGGGCTCACCATCAGGGAGATCCGCAGAGGGAATGTCTCAAAACGCCGCAACCCGCTGATCGCCGATCTTTTCCGCCGCATCCATATGGTCGAAGCCTGGGGCCGCGGCATGCCTCTGATACTGGAAAACGAGCCCGGTGCTAAATTCAGGATGGTCGCCAAACTCTTCATCGCCGGTTTCGACAGGCCTTCTTATGTGGAAGGTGAGCATGCAATCCCGGACACTACGGATAAGACTACGGATAAGACTACGGATAAGACTACGGATAGAGAATTGTCCATTCATGGAAAGGCCATCCTTGAACTGATTGCGGTGAATCCGTCCGTTACTCAGAAGGAGATGGCAGTCCGATTGAAGCTGACTGAAGACGGCATTTACTACCATATCGCCAGACTTAAGGCCAGGGGCGTGCTGGTGCGTATCGGCGGCAAGAAGGCCGGTCATTGGGAGGTGAAGGGATGAGTCGGATTTCCATGGACAGGGCCCTTGAAGTCACGGGAGCCCAGTCAAGGGCCCAGTCAGACCAGGTACTGTTTACCAACAGAGAGCTAACCCAATGAAGAAGGAAAGGTGATAATTGGTATGAATGCCGTTGAAGGGTGGATAACCAAAAGCCTAGATGAAATCGGGCTAATCTTCTCTGGTTCTACACCTTCGACATCAGTTCAATCCTTTTGGGATGGTGATATTGTTTGGGTGACACCCAATGACTTAAGCAAACTGAATACCCCGTATCTGAGTAACTCGAACAAACGTATTACAACAAAGGGACTCAAAGGCTGTTCGGCACATCTGCTTCCCTCTGGTTCAATCGTCATGTCGTCTCGTGCTCCCATCGGATATGTTGCGATTCCTATGGTGGAGTTTTGCACAAATCAAGGATGCAAGAGCATAGAGCTCAAAGATGACTTCAACGCAGAATTCACTTACTATAACATTCTTTTCAACATTGATAAGGTGAAGAACCTAGGTGAAGGAACGACCTTTGCTGAAATCTCAAAAACTGCGCTCTTGAAAGTCAAACTTGATTTTCCATCATCCAAACAAGAACAAACCAAAATCGCCGAGATCCTTTCGACTGTGGACCATGCGATTGAGCAGACCGAGGCATTGATTGCCAAGCAGCAGCGCATCAAGACCGGCCTGATGCAGGACCTCCTCACCCGCGGCATCGACGAGCACGGCAACCTCCGCTCAGAAGAAACCCATAAATTCAAAGACACCCCGCTGGGCAGGATTCCAATAGATTGGAGAATTCAAACTCTAAACAGTTGTGTCCGACCAGACGCACAAGTCTGCTATGGAATACTTATGCCTGGAGCCGGATATGATAATGGCGTTCCAGTAATAAAAGTTAAAGATATAACAGGCGGTAAGATTAATCAGGATAGTCTGCTTCTTACTGACCCAAAGATTGACAATCAGTATAATCGTTCTAAGCTTAACAACGGTGATATTGTTATTACAATCAGGGGGACGACAGGTAGAGTAGCTATTGTCCCGCCCGAATTGGATAAAGCCAATATCACACAAGACACAGCTCGGATAAGGTTGAAGGAAGAACACTCTAACCAATTTTTTTATTTCCTGTTGCAATCTAAGGGAGTCCAGGATCAGATTTTGCTCCATACACTAGGGCAAGCTGTCAAAGGAATTAACATAGGTGAAGTAAAGAAAATCTTCTTCGGCCTACCTAAGGAGACTGAACAACGAGAAATTGCCAAGCGATTGAACAAGCTCGAAGAGTTAATATGCAGTATCAACAAAAAATTAGATAAACTTTGTTTGCTCAAAACTTCCCTCATGCAAGATCTGCTCACCGGCAAAAAGCGCGTTACTTCCTTTTTGAGCGAAAAGGAGATGTCATCCTAATGAAGCAACTCCTCAGACCTTCTATAGATGACCTCAGGTTGGAATGTGTTCTTGTACAGGCATGGAAGAAGACATCTGCGTATCTACGCTCTCATAGCTGGTATGCAGACACTCTGAGAATAGATTACGAGTCGCTGAGATTGCCTCAGTTTATAAAGGAAATCCAGGAAAGGTTAAAAGAACCTGAAAACTGGAAGCCCGAGCCTCTTGAAATGGTACCCGCACCTAAAAATCAGCGATGGACGTATTTTAATGAAAAGTGGGTGCCGGTGCCAAAAGAGAAGAAGGTAGATCTAAAACTTCGTCCCCTTGCACATCTTGACTTGCAAGATCAGGTGGTTGCTACTGCTATCATGCTCTGCTTGGCTGACAGGGTAGAAACAGCCTTGGGGGATCCACGGCTTTCAATCTACAAGCCCGATAACCGCCGAAAAGTTCTTGCATATGGACATCGTCTTTTTTGCGATTTGAATGATGACAACGAACTTCTTCATCATTGGGGAAGCACCAAGCTTTATCGTCAGTTTTTCCAAGACTACCAGACATTTCTTGAAAGACCCAAAATTGTGGCAAAGTCAATTCAAGATAGTGAAAGCTATGAAATCGCTATCATCCAAAGTGATCTCTCTAAATTCTATGACCGTGTCCGGCCCACACTTCTCCACGAGAAGCTTTACAAGTTTAAATACTCATCTGATGAAGATGCCTTCTTCAACTTTGCAGAACGTGTTCTCGATTGGCGATGGACTGATCTTAACCGTGCAGAACGCTATTCGAAAGATCATAATATTCCCAACTTCAGGTTAATTGCTTTACCACAAGGTTTGGTGACAGCAGGTTTCTTTGCAAATATAGTACTTCTTGATCTGGATATTGCCCTTCGCAAAGCAATAGGAGAAAAATTACCTGGTAGTGAAATCGTTCTTGAGGATGTCTGTTACTATGTTGACGATTTCCGTATCGTTCTGAAGATACCGAGGAACATGCATGAAGATGATATAAAAAATGCATCAATGGCATGGTTACAGAATCTATTAGATAAAAATGTACCAGGCTTAAAAATATCAGATGATAAAACAATAGTAACCGTAGAAGGACGAGACAAGCGTTTTTTAGTTATGCAATCCAAGGAGGCAAACCGCATACAGAATCAGGTCTCTGATACGTTTGACATGCTTCATGGGACGGAATTAATAGCAGCCATTGAAGGGTTTTTCCATACACAGCAGCGCTATTCAACAGAACCAGCTTCAGAGAAAAAAGAGCCAGGGTTATTGGTCGGTGTACCTGACATGAGAGATGATACAGCTGCCCGGTTCGCTGCAGGAAAGTTTCGTAGAACTTTTCGATCTCTGCGCCCGCTGCTAGCTGACGAGACAGAATCATATACACCTGACGTTGATGATGAAGAGGATACACTCCCTCAACAATTTGTACTTACCAAAACCCAGCTGGATGAGCGGGCGAAGTTCTTTGCTGCTCTACTGATCGAAGAATGGATTAGGAATCCCGGAAATGTTCGACTGATGCGAATAGCTTTGGACATGTACCCAGATAGTGTGTTCCTTGATCAAATATTGAGAATTTTACGTCCCGGATGGGAGTCCACCTCTTTCAGAAAGGCTAAGAGAGAAATCCGGATCTACTGCCTTGCAGAATTATTTCGTGCAGGTGCAACGGAAACTGGATTCGTTCAAGAAGATGAAAGATTGCCTTCAACCATCTCCCTCGATAAATATCATAGTAGGCTTATTAAAGAGGCGCAGGACCTCGTAGAAACATATCTGGCAACAAAAACACCTAGATCTCGTTTCCCATGGTATCTGATGCAGCAGGTGTTTCTATATCTTGCTGCTCGGAACGCCATTCCAAAAAATATACTTATTAATAAAGCAAGGGGAGGAAAGCTCTTATCACATTATTGGAAGCTTGCTAAATTCGTCTCGGGAGAAATCCCTGAAAAACTCGAACAACGCTCTATCTTACTTGTTATTGCAAAGTCCGGGTATGGGATTTCGGGCTTTGACTTCCTCAGTTCTAAAGCGCGCCTATCAGATAAATTTCTTATTGAAGTGGATCGGATATCGCCTAAGGTTGCTCGTGAGTTATGGATACACTTCAGCGGCAATGCAGGGGATGAGGTGCACCATACTGCTCAAAAACTAGGTCTTTATAACAATTCGACTTTATTCAATGAAAATACGATAGCAGCTGTTTCCGGACGAACGATTAATCCGTTTTATGAGGAAGAGAATCTTTTATCATTAGCACACTGGCTCCTTTCAAATTCTGAGTATTTCAAGGGTACAGTGACACCTTGGAACATTCAATGTAGTGTATCTCAAGCTAATGGATTTGAATTTGGTAAAATAGAACCTGAAAGTTTTGAATTCATAAAGGCAAGCGAGGCGACTCATCTTTTCAAGCCGCCTGACTGGTGTGAAACCAATGAAGGGCGACAAAAATATCAAACAGGTCTTCTTCTCCGTTATGCCCTTCGTGGGTCAACTGAGTTTTATTATAATTTCAATCCCCAAAAATCATCCAAGGGATTGCGATACAAAAAGCCTATTTCACATTGGGAACAACAAAGGTATTCAAGCTATCAAGGACGTGATGCTTTTGGCCCTCCATGGTTACCTATTTCTTCGTTTACTGAAGATCTACTTTTTCAACTACTTAGATGGCCAGGCTCAGGTGTCCTCAAATCACATCCAACAATAGATGAACTACTAAAGAGAATTGGTAAACGTCTGGACAAACTCCGCAAGATACGTGGCGAAGTCACATCAGCGACTTTTTTAGAACAGAAAGCAACTTATCCAAGCATTGAACCAAAACAGACTTGGGAACGTCCTTTACGAATTGGAATTGTTCAATCACTAATTCCAAACTTTGATGATTACAGTCAGCACTTGAATGACCCGGAACTAATTAATGATCCTCATCTCCGCACTCGACAGCGAGCACATCTATCAGCAGTTATGGAGGGTGTTGCACAGATGCTGCGAGTCAGAGATACGCATCGCCAACAATTACGAAACGATAATCGGATAATTGATCTACTTATTTTTCCTGAGTTGGCTATTCATCCAGATGATATAAGCCCAAGGATACTACCCTTTGTCCGAAAGCATAGATGCCTTGTATTATTTGGTCAGGTCTATCATCCCAAAGATTCCATGCCTTGTTCACCTCTCATTAATAGTTGTCTGTGGATGATCCCTGAATGGAGCTATACCACTGGGCTTCAGATTCGCCAAGTCGAGCAAGGCAAGCAGAATCTCGCTTTACGAGAGCAAGGTTTCACACCACAACCAATTGGTTTCAGACCAGCACAATGGCTGATAGAATATCAGTGGAATAGTGATGTAAAAAGTCATCGTCCCTTGATACTCTCTGCATCAGTCTGTTATGACGCAACTGATTTGGCACTTGCTGCAGATCTTCGTTCGAGAAGTGACCTGTATATTATTTGTGCCCTTAATCTTGATGTAGGAACATTCGATCGCATGTCTGAAGGACTCCATTATCATATGTTCCAAGGAGTTATAGTCGTTAACAATGGACAATATGGAGGAAGCAGCTTCTTAATGCCTTTCAAGGACACGTTCCATCGTCAGGTGTTCCACCTGCACGGTCAACCACAAGTCTCTATAGCATTTGCTGAAATCTCACCCCAGAAGTTGATTGAACGCCCAACAGAAAATGCTGGGACTGCCATTTCATTTCCAGAAGGAAAATGGAAGACTCCTCCAGCGGGATGGGGTAATCATGATTGACTCAATATCTTACCAATTTTCTGAGACTAGGTTGGGTGAACAATTTTTCTGGGCAAAGGTTGTATTATGATATCTGACAAGACACCCCATCACATCAGACTCGACGAACGTAACCACGTGGAGAAGCCTCTCCTCGATCAGCTCCAAGGCCTGGGGTGGGAGATCATCGACCTCGACAATAAACAGAACCCCGCCGACACCTTCCGTAAGAACTTCACCGATGTTGTCATGTTCCCGGTGCTCAAAGACCGGCTCAAAGTCATCAATGACTGGCTGGAGGACGACCAGGTCGATGAGGTGGTCAAGCATCTCACTGCAAGCTTCCCCGGCATGGGCCTCATTGCGAACAACCGCCATGTATTCACCCTGCTGCTGGAAAACACCAGTGTCAGCGAGAACCGCAAGACCGGCGAAAAGAGCCCCACTGTACGGTTTGTGGATTTTCAGCACATTGACAACAACAGTTTCATCGCCGTGTGCCAGTTCAAGGTGCGCATCTTGGGTACCGAGTATCACATCATCCCTGACATCGTACTGTTTCTCAACGGTCTTCCAGTTGTGGTGATTGAATGCAAATCGCCCAAGGTGAAAGACGCCATACCCGAGGCCATCGACCAGATGCTCCGCTACGGCGAGCAGCGGGGCGCCAAGGGGGAAGGCAGCGCACCACTTTTCTATTACAACCAGATCATGATCGCCACGTGCCGGAACGAGGCCAAGTTCGGCACCATCACCACACACTCGGAAAAATACTTCTACCGCTGGGCAGACCCGTATCCCCGCACCATTGACGAGCTGAAGCACGGACAGAGCGGGCCCAACGACCAGGAGCGCCTGGTGGCCGGCATGCTCGACAAGGCAAACCTGCTGGACCTCATCCGTACCTTCACGCTCTTCTCCACCAATGACAAGGGCGAGACCATCAAGATCGTGGGCCGTTACCAGCAGTTCCGCGCCGTCAAGCTGGCAGTGAAGCGGCTGCTCGATGGCAAGAATCCCCGCGAGCGCAGCGGCATCATCTGGCACACCCAGGGTTCGGGCAAATCGCTCACCATGATGTTCATGGTGCGTGAGATGTACCGCCATGCAAAGCTCTCCAGCTGGAAGGTGCTCTTTGTCACCGACCGCACCCAGCTGGAAGGCCAGCTTAGCGAGACCAGCCAGAGCATCGGCTTTACGGTCAAAAAGGCTGAAAGTATCAGGGAACTGAAGGAGCTGCTGAGGTCCGACTCTTCAGACCTGGTCATGGCCATGATCCACAAGTTCCGCGAAACGGATCTAACCGAGACATTTCCGGAGTTGAACACAAGCCCCAACATCCTGGTCATGACCGACGAGGCCCACCGTTCCCAGTATGCCATGTTGGGCGCCAATCTCGACAAAGGTATCCCCAACGCAAGCCGCATCGGCTACACCGGAACACCCATTGACAAGACCGAGCGGGTCTTTGGCGACTACATAGACAAGTACACCATGCGGCAGTCCATCGACGACGGCGTGACCCTGGAGATCGTCTATGAAGGCCGCACCCACAATGCCGAGGTGACCGATCAGAAGGCCATGGACACCGCCTTTGAAGACGTTTTCAGCGATTACAACATTCAGCAGCGGCTCCAGATTCTGGGCTATGGCTCCCGGGACGCCTACCTTGAGGCCGATCCCACCATCGAGGCGAAGGCGAAGGACATGGTAAACCACTACCTGAAGCATGTTTATCCCAACGGTTACAAGGCCCAGGTGGTCGCCACATCACGCGAGGCAGCGGTGCGCTACAAGAAGCACATCGATGCTGCACTGGCGGACGCATTAACCTCTTTGAAAAAGGGTAACCCCAAAAAGCTCGATCTCGATCAGCTGGAAGAAATGGAGACGGATGTCATCATCTCGGGTGATCATAACGACCTGCCGCACATCAAGGCGTTTTCCGATTCAACACGGCATAAGAACAGCATCAGGAGCTTCAAACTGGCCTTCGGCAATGTTGAAGAGGGGATCACCGGCGACATGGGGATTCTCATCGTGAACAACATGCTCATAACCGGATTCGATGCGCCGGTGGAGCAGGTCATGTATCTTGACAAGGTGATTGTCGACCATAATCTGCTACAGGCCATTGCCCGGGTGAACCGTGTTGGAGGCGAGGCCAAGGAAAAAGGGTTTGTAGTGGATTACGTTGGCGTGGGCCACCACCTGAAAAAGGCCATCGACTGCTATGACGAGCGCGAGCAGAAGGAAATGATCGATTGCCTGAGTTTCCCCGAGGAAGAGCTGCAGAAATTGAATGCCAGTCATGACGCTGTCATGGAGCTTCTCAGAAAGAACGGCCTTACAGACTTGAATGATCATGATGCGTTCTTCGATGTGTTCTATGACGAAGACCTGCGTTTTGACTACATGCTTGCGTTCAAAGAGTTTACGAAGTGTCTGAACCTGGTCTTCCCTTCACGCAAGGCCCTTGACTTCATGGCCGATTACCAGGCCCTTGCTGCGATCAACATCCTGGCATCGAAACACTTCCGTGACGAGCGGCTGAGCATGAAAGGCATCCCGCCCAAGCTGCGCGGCATCACGGATACCTATCTCGAATCGAAAGGCATCGAGGTCAAGATAAAACCCATCTCCATACTGGATGCGGACTTTCAGAAGCAGGTATCTACACACAACCGCACCAAGACCAAGGCGGCGGAGGTGGAGCACGCCATACGCCACCACCTGGATGTGGAGCTGGATGACGACCCAGACCTGCAGGCTTCCTTTGCAGAAGCCCTGAAGGCGATCTTTGAAGAGTTCCGCAACAACTGGAACAGGATTTACGAAGAGCTGGAAAAACTCCGCGCACGCATCATCAATGCAAGCAAGGAACCCACCTACGGACTCCACCGGAAGAAGCAGATGCCGTTCTTCCGCATGTTCAAGCGAGAGATCTTCGGTGAGGCTACAGCGGAGCTGCCTGGCGATGCATTGATGGCTGCAGAACCCCATGTTCCCTACGGAATGAGCGAGGACGACAAGATCAGCTGTCTGGTGGATTTGACGCAAAAGGTATTTCTGGTCGTGGAGCGGGAGCTGAAACTTACCGGGTTCTGGGAGAGCATCCCTGCACGGAACAAACTGAGGGCGGAGATTCAGAACATCCTCTTGGCAGAGGAGTTCAGGAAGCTCCCTTCCCTGGTGAAGAACCGGGCCCACATCATCTCCCGCATCATGGAAATTGCTGAGAAGAAAAACGACATAATCCTCTATGCAGAGTGATTCCTCATGGACCTGAACTATACAATCAGAAGATCTCCCAGGCGGCGCAAGCTTACCATCACGGTGGAACGGGACAGAAGCGTGGTGGTCCATGCACCCCAAGGGATGTCAGACGAGAAGATCCGGGAAGTGGTGGAGTCGAGGCGGCAATGGATCCATGAGAAGACCGGCCATCCTCAGAAGTATAAAGATCTTCCCCATCCACCGGGCAAAGAGCTGGTGAGCGGCGAATCGGCGCATTATCTGGGACGGCAATACCGCATTGAGATTGTGCAGAAGGGGCTGATGGAGGCCCGGTTTCAGCAGCGTTTTCTTGTCCCGGCATTCCCAGGTGGGAAACGCCGAGAGGCCCTGCGGAAATGGTATATTGCCAGGGCCCATGAGAAGATCATCCCCCGGGTGAGGGTTCACGCCCGTGAACTCGGTGTCGATGTGGGAGCAATAAAGATCGTGGACAACCGCTACCGCTGGGGCTCATGCACGCTGCACGACAATGTGAATCTCAACTGGCGCCTTATCAAGGCCCCCATGTTCGTCATTGACTATGTCATCATCCACGAACTGGCCCATCTCATCGAAGCTAACCACACCCCCCGGTTCTGGAACATTGTCCGCACCCAGTCCCCGACTATGGAAAAAGCAAAAGTCTGGTTGAGAGAGCATGGTCAGATGCTTGAACAGGCAATATGAAAATACTGTTCACAGAGTAGTGGTGTGATCATAGGATATCTTTAAACCTATCCCCTCCGCTCCACGCCCTCCCAGAACCGGTCCTCTATCTCCTTCTTGTGCATCTTGCCATCGATGTGACGGGGCAGGTTGTCCACGAACTCAACATGATAGGGTATCTTGAATCGTGTAAGATTGAGGCCCTTGAGATGCTCGATGATCTCGTTCGCTCCTATTTTCTGCCCGTCCTTGAGCTGGATGACCGCAGCGGGAACCTCGCCGAGCTCTGCATGAGGGTAGCGGACCACTGCCACGTCCATGACCTTGTCGTGGCGCTTTATGGCGGATTCGATCTCGTTGGGAAAGATGTTCACGCCACCGGTGATGATCATCTCCTTCTCCCGGCCGGTCAGGTAGAGGAACCCGTCCTCGTCCATGTGGCCGAGCAGGCCGTCGTCGAACCACAGTTCGCTGTCGATTTTCTTGAAGGCTCTCTCGAGCTTCTCGGGCGAGCCCACGTAGTTCAGGCTGATGGTGGTGAGGCTCCGGGTCAGCACCTTGCCGTCCCTGCCCGGCGGGCACCAGGTGCCGGACTCCTCGTCGAAGATCTTC
>Ga0116148_1003423_pt1 | contig 14635 bp, 12 predicted proteins | sample AD_UKC055_MetaG_FD_89786 | JGI IMG/M metagenome (GOLD analysis project Ga0116148, IMG submission 89786) | Active sludge microbial communities of municipal wastewater-treating anaerobic digesters from USA - AD_UKC055_MetaG | ecosystem: Engineered > Bioreactor > Anaerobic > Digestate | place: USA... | reverse complement strand
TATTATTACCATGTTGCGAAGCTCCAAGGCCCACTACAAAAGTAGCGAATTGTATCCGATTCTGAACATGCATTTCGGAAAAAGTATGAATTTGGCAAGAATCAAGGCTATGAGCCTGATGATATGTGCCCTCTGCAAGGTGCAGCGGGTGGCATATACCAAACTTGCATCTGCGTTGGATAATCCGGAGCATACCCACCCAGTTTCCGGCTAAATATCCAGAATTCAGAAAGTAAGTAATTGCATTAGAAATAAATCGTTAGGTTATTTATTCGCGCCATATGCTTGCAAAATGCAAAGAATGAGTGTTGAAAAAAGAGGTAAAATAGGGTCTCCGACACCTTTTCCGGAGCATATGCACCCAGTCTCGTTGCGAGGTGCAAAAACACAAGGTATTCCGGAGCATGTGCACCCAATTTTTCGGCTTAACAGTTTCACAATGTGATTGATATTTTTAGCACTTCCTGCTTTTAATCACTTTTCGGATTCCGGAGCATACCCACCCACTTGTTAATTATTTTTGATATGATTGTGTGATGTTTAATCCAATCACATGATCTTATGGCAGGAAAAATAATTAACATGAGTAAAGTAAAACAAGTATTGCGTTTACACACGCAAGGCGTTTCCAACCGCCGCATAGCCCTTGATTTAGGGTTATACAAAGGGACTGTAAATAGCTATATACGCAAAATTAAAGACCATGGGTACGACATAGCGGAGTTGTTGGAACTGGACGACCCTGTGCTGGAAAGTAAACTGTTTGCAGGCAACCCGGCTTACAAGGACAGGCGTTTCGAGGAGTTCAAAGGCAAGATCCCCTATTTTGAAAAGGAGCTCGAAAGGCCCCATGTGACACGTTATCTATTATGGGAGGAATACAGGCAAGATAATCCCGAGGGTTACGGTTACAGCCAATTCTGTTTCCATTTGGGGCAGATCCTGAGCGCCCGCAAACCGGGAAGCATCCTGGAGCATAGCCCGGGAGAAAAACTTTTTGTTGATTTTGCAGGAGACACATTCCCGTACGTTGACCGCGAGACCGGTGAAGTGAAACAGGCCCAGGTGTTCGCCGCCTGCCTGCCGTACTCCAATTATACATTTGCAATGGCTGTCCCCTCCCAGCGCAGCGATGATTTTTTATACGCGCTCACCTGTTGTCTGCACCACCTGGGGGGATCCCCCCAAATATTGGTCACCGACAACCTGAAAGGATCGGTGATCAAGGCGGACCGGTACGAACCCGACCTGAACAGGCTCATGGAAGACCTGGCCAACCACTATGGCTTCGCAGTAATACCTACCCGCAGCCGCAAACCCCGCGATAAGGCTTCCGTGGAGAATGAGGTGAAGATCGCCTACCGGCGGGTCTATGCCAAACTGCGCAACCATACATTTTTTTCCATAGAGGAAATAAACAGGGCTTTTTTCGACAAGGTGCGTGAACATAACCAAACCCGCCAGCAGCAGAAAGAGTATTGCCGACAGGAGAAATTCCTGGCCGATGAGAAACCTTTGTTAAAAGAACTTCCCCAAAATGCGTTTGAAGTAAAATATTACACCCGGCTGACTGTAAACCAAAACAACTGCGTCTACCTTGGGCGTGATAAACATTACTACTCGGTTCCCTACCAACATATCGGGGAGAAGACGGAGGTCATCTATACCCGGACCCTTGTCCGCATATATGTCAGGGGAGCGTGTGTCGCCACACACCCCCGCACGATAGGGTTCGGATATACCACCAAGAAAGAACACATGGGATCCGCCCACAATTTTTACAGGAACCGCAGCCCGGAGTTCTATATCAGGCAAGCGGCGAAGCACTCTGACACCCTGGCTGAACTGTTTTCCGTGTTTTTCGAAAGATCGGAGATACCCGAGACACAATACCGCAGGTGCGACGGGCTGCTAAGCCTCAGGCGGAAAACAGACCCGGTGGTTTTTGAACGTGTCTGCCGTTATGCATTGGATAACGACATACTGACTTACCAATCCATCAAACGCGTGATTGACACCAAGGCCTACATGCAGGAAATGGCAGGCGAGGCTGACAAGGTCGGCGATAATAAAAACATCAAACATGTAAATATCAGGGGTAAGGAGTATTACGCCGGATAATAATAATCATCTTTAAATTAAAAAACAATGGAACAGATCAAATCAGAACTGGTGTCCCTGCGGCTCTCAGGCATGGCCGAGGCCTTGAAAACATTACAAGAGGGCAGAAAAATCCATGAACTCACTTTAACTGACGGTCTCAGGCTGCTTGTCCAGGCAGAACGTGACCAAAGGGAGGCGAACCGTTACAAACGGCTTGTCAAGAACGCTTCGTTCCGCTACCGGGCTTCCCTCGAGGAATTAAGCTTCGACACGGCAAGAGGGTTGGACAGGACGCAGATCCTCTCACTGGCCAACGGAAGTTATATCCGTGATGCGGGGTCAATACTTATCACCGGGGCCACCGGCTGCGGGAAAAGCTTCGTTGCCACGGCGCTCGGGCATCAGGCATGCCGGCAGGGGTTTAGCGTAATATACTACGGCATGCAAAAACTGATGGCCAAACTTAAAGTCGCAAGGCTGGAAGGTGTAGCCATCCGATTCTTTGAAAAGTTGGCTAAAACGGATTTGCTCATAATCGACGACTTCGGGATCGGAACAATGGATCTGCAACAGCAGCTGGATTTTATGGAAATCATCGAAGACAGGCATGCCAGGAAATCAACTATCATAAGCAGCCAGTTGCCACCTGTAGACTGGTTCGACCTGTTTACGGATGAAACAGTGGCTGACGCATTTATAGACAGGGTAATTCACACAGGGCATAGAATCGAGTTAAAAGGAGACAGTTTAAGAAAAAAAGGATAACTTTGTCAAATTGATAGTTTAACAAGTGGGTGCATTTAACCGGAATCAATGGGTGCATATCACCGGAATATCCATCTTTTAATAGTCTTCGTGCTAAGCGAAGCCTTTTACTCATAAAAGAAAGCCATTTGCTATGGCGAAACCTATCTTCTTTGTCTATATAATCATTGTTATATCTCCAACTTTTGTTTCCAGTATTATAAGGTGGGTCAATGTATATTGTATCAATTTTACGTTTATGAGTAAAATTTAAAGTGTAAAGTGTATGGTAGTTGTCGCCTTCAAAAATGAAGTTTGTCGGTTTTGAATGGTCTTTAACTAGTTCCTTTGTTTTGTCTTCTGTAAGAACTGGAAGCTCTCTTTCACACTGGTCTGCAATTTCTTCTGGTTTGTCTTCCCAAACTAAACCATATCGCTGTTTCTCTAATAGTTTGATTTTGTCTATTAGTTGCTCTTTGGTGTAGTTTTCATATTTACTTTTTGCCATCTATATCTTTAAAATTTCAAGTCGTTTTTACAAGTCGCTAAGTTAAGTTTTTAATCCTTTTAAGGGTCGAAAGTTGTCGTCAAATTGTCAATAGTCCGATAGTAGGGTGGTGGGTGGGCTTGAGTACGTTGGGCAAAATAAAATGTGCTGCAATTTGTGTCGGCTTGTGGGTGGCATTGCAGCTCTTTTTATTTTGCGAAGGGTTGGCATTTTGTCTGTCGTTTTAATGTTCGTTTATCGTCTGTCGTGTCGTCTTTTAGGGTTGCAGCTAACGGTCACATGTGTGAAACGTTGGGGATTGCGGACTTCGTCACTGTCTGCCGTTGAAAAAGCTGATGCGGGGCAGAACACTTCAATTAACCACCTAAACCCCAATGTTTTACACATGATGTTGTGTGCCGTATTTATTTAATTCTCCCGTTTTTAAGGTTTTTGTCAAATAATTCGTCAAGAGTTGATGAGTGTTTATTTACAATTATCAACTTAGTCTTGTCTTGTAAGTCTGTTGTATAAACAAACTCATTCTTTACTTTGTACTTCCATTCTTTTAGTTCAGGAAATATAGTTTTTATTAAATTCAAAGTGTTGTTATGGTCGGATGAAATTACAATTACTTTTGTATAAGGGGTTTCTTTCATTCTTTCCAAACTATTTTGATTTACAGGTGTCATTGAAGAAACGAATCCTGCAGGGCGGTAGTTTTTATTAAAAAAGGACAACTCTTCCCTGTTATCCGCAATTACAAAGCGATTGGAAAATAGATTGTCCAACTCGTTAATCCAATCAGAAAAATGATTGTCGTACAAGGCAATGTATTGGTCAACGAAATTCTCATCCATTGATTTTTTTTGGGAAATGTACTCTTTTACGAGAGGGTACATTTGCTTTGCCATTAAGTTGATATATTTCATATTGTACCAATCGCTTTCATCGGGCTTTCCGTTCAGTTGTTCATATACATAGCCATTGCCCAACGCAGTTGCCAATGCTTCATTTAGAAGAAGTAATGCGTATTGGCTATTTTGGGAATTGTTGTTTTTAAACCAAAATTGAATTTTTTGTTTTAATTCTAATGGCTGCCCATCGTATATGTTGTGATAGATCTCGTGCATTAATACGCTGAACAAAATATCGTTTCCCTTAAAATCAATAGGTACTTCACTGACGGCATTGTTTAAAAACGCTGTTGCCGTAAATCCACGTTTTTTGATTGATGGGATAATGGCAATGTCAATCGGAATGGAATAGTCCCAGGGTGAGCCATAGAAAGTCAATCCTGTTTGAAAGTAGTCTGAAAGGTTAGATTTTTGAACAAAATCCTTGAGTTCGTTTAGTTGCTTTTCAAAATTATCCTTGTTAGGACTGTAAACTAGGCCGTCATAAATTGGCTCAAATTCAGAGAGGATATAGGAAAAGGCAAATAGTTCTGTATTTGGGATAATCCCAAAAGTTTGTTTTTTAAACTCTTGAATTGATAAAGAGTTGATTAAATTTTTCTTGATTAGAAAAGTTGTTGTAAAAGGTATTTTTTGTCCTGTCGGGTAGCCTTGAAAGTCATACGATTCATAAATGTTTAATGTGTCAAGTTGGTTGACCAATTCCGAATAATGCTGTGTGGAAAATTCTGAAGATTGAAATGTCTGTTTATACTCGTTGTCAGGGTAATTGTCTGAAAGTTTCTGTATAAAGTCGTAAGTCGCCAACAACTTTGAAAAAGTGATGTTGATTATCGGCTCTTTTTGTCCAAAAACTGTGTTAAAGAGTAACAGAAAAGTTATCAAAAATGACGTTTTTATTTTCATTGCTGTTCGGTATTTAATATGGCACACAACGGCTGGGGGTGTGGCTAGTGTGGGGGTGCGGGGTACGTTATCGTCGCAAGACGATAGCGACCGAGCGGGAGAAAACGCCCCGAACCCCTGTGTCAACCCACATTAGCTACACCCTTTGTTAGCGGTTCGGGTTTATAATTCTAAGTAATAATTTGTTTTAATTTCATTCTATCAATTCCTCCTCCAGATTGGGATATATCTCCTATTTCTTCAGAACTTCTTATTAATCCAGTTTGAATTAAAGTGTCAGAAATCAATTCCTGAAAGGTTTCCTTTACTCTTGAATATCGAAAAAACACTTTTATGTCAGGAGATTTCTTTTGCTGTATTAAAACTAACTTTTTATTCAAGTATGTTTTCAATGTATTTTTTACCAGTTCTTTATATTCAGTTTTATTCAGTTTCTTACTTCCATTTTTGTTCTTACCATAATTAATTCTTGTATCCACGGTATTCAATGGAAATGGGGAAATGTCAACAACTAATAATCCAATTTCGTTACAAGTCGTTATAAAATCTTTTTTGTCAGGTATTCGTATGTTTAGAATTGTTTCTAAGTCACTTCTATAGAAAAATTGCGAGTTATTTGTCTTGGGATTATAAATATATTTCTTCTTATGACCCCAAAGAGGGGCTTCTGCAATCATTAAATATTTTACTTTTTCAATATTTTGAAAGTTCTTTAGCCATATTTCATTTATTTCATTAAAAGCTCTTTCCAAATAAATGTTGTCTTTATCAAATTCATTGGTCAGTCCTAATTTATTATAAAAGGATTCTATTATTTGTTTGTTTTCGTTGTATTCAAATATCATAATCTGTTTTTTCATTCAACCTGACCGCTAACGGTTACGTGTATGGTGTCGTTTGGCGATTCGAAGCACAAACCTGTCAAACCGCTACATCGCTTATTATGTGTAACACCCTTAATATTAGCACTATCCGCCAAATGCACTATACACGATGTTACCAACTGGCCTTTATTCATCAAAGTATTAATAATCATCTTGTTGCACCGCTCTGTCTCGGTGTTGGAGCGGGAAGGGCTTGAAGGCTCTTTTGGCATTTTTGGATTGTGAGCAAGCCTTGCGGGAATGCCAAATGTGCCTGAGAGCGAAGGGATGGTGTGTGTCGGATTGGTTCTCATGCTACAATTTTTAATAAATCAGTCCGTATGTTTTGCCAATCTTGATTTAGGTTTATTGATATAATCCTTATTTTATGGTTCTCATATTTAAATGAGTGCACAAAATCGTTTTGGATTGAAGGATAAAGTAAAATCCCTTCACAATTTTGGGTTAGTTCAGAATCAGTCTCTTGATTTTTTAAATATGAGAAGAGCTGATATAAATTACTCGAATTTATTTTTTGCTTATCAAATCTAGTTTGGAATGCTTCCTTGTAATATTTTGTGTCAATTATTACTTTTTGACTTTTGCTTTGCAAAGTTATGTCAGTAAGCATTGTAGGCAACATTTCTAAATCCTCTGCATTATCTGACTCAAACTGCCATGTAATAGAATCACTTGAAACAGAAAAGTCCGTTTCAATTTTATAAAAATTCTTTACAAAAGCTTCAAATAATCTTGCCATCGCCTTTTCTTCACGAGTAAAATCCTTGAATTTATAGTTTCCTTTAGACTCGTCAATAAATAGATTTTCATTAACAATCTGGCATACTTTTAAAATAAAATCATAGTGATAATTATTGCGATGTAGTCTTATTTGGTTGAACATTGCTTTCCGAATAACTATCTCAGAAATTGGAGGTAATTTCAAATATACTTTATGCAATTCATCTTTGATTGATGAATCCAAATTCTTTGTTCTTAATAATTTCCCAATTGTCGTTTTTAAAATTTGGTTGTGCAAAATGTCATAATCAAACTCATCATAAATGCAAGCAGTTTTGCTAAGAGGAAGTACATTCTGTTTTATTGTTGCTGAGAAATTGAATTTACCTTTAATTCCCATGATTACATTCTCATGCTCAATGTAATACCTATCAAGTCCTTGTTTTAATAGGCGAGAACAACTATTTGAAAGAACTTTTGCAAATAAGTCTATCAGTTCAGTTGAGTCAATTTCATTTACATTTACAATCTCACTTTCTTCAAGCTTGTTCCATGCATAGCACAACAAATAATAGATATTTTGAATTGGGATTTGCATACTTATGATAAAAGTAGGTCTATTTCGTTTCTAACTTTTTCGCTATCATCAAACCAATATTCTTCCAATAGCGGACTTATTTCAAACTTGACAATATTTTCAAACCACTTTCTTTCATTTTCAGAGTTTGCGTTACAAAAGAAACTATGCCCAATTAGAAAACCTGAACCTAAATTTTTATCCGATTTAATTTTATCGTTTAGCAATTTAAGTTTTGATGATATTTCCTGAATAAAGTCACTTGAAAATCCTTTAGAATTAAGGAAATCTTTAAATCTATTATTGAATTTTGGCTCTAATGTAATAAACCTAAACCGCCTACGTAAAGCATAATCAACGATTGCTAATGAACGGTCGGCAGTATTCATTGTGCCAATCAGGTATAGATTTTCAGGAACTGAAAATAATGCATCATCTTTATCAGAGTAAGTTAATGGTACGCTGTATTTTCCTCTTTTATCAGATTCAATAAGCATCATTAATTCACCAAATATCTTACTGAGATTGCCTCTGTTTATTTCGTCAATTATAAAGAAAAACTTTTGGTCTGGTTCTAATTCCGCCTTTTTACAAAATTCATAGAATATGCCGTTTTTAACTTTAAAGCTCTTTTCTGATGGTCGGATTCCCTGAATAAAATCTTCATATGAATAAGATTGGTGAAATTGAATCATCCTGATTTTTGTATCATCAGTATTTTTCACCATTTCATAAGCTATCTTTTTTGCGACAAAAGTTTTCCCTACACCTGGAGGGCCTTGCAAAACAATATTTTTCTTTACTTCAAGAGAATGAATGATTTCAGCGATTTCTTGTTCTTCTAAAAATGGTTTGTCTGGGTCGGAAGAAAATGAATATTGTTTAATCTCGACTTTTTCGATTTCTTTTTCAGAGACAATATTTTTCTCGTCTATTAAATCTCTTATTATATCGAATTCATCAAGAGTTAAGCTGAATAAACTACCCTGATTATTTATAAAGACTTCACAATTTTCAAGTCCTTTAGTTTCCTTTAATTCATCCCATGAAATTGGGTCTTTGACAATTTCTTTAATTTCAAAATTTATAATCTCTCCTTCATTGTCATCGATGTGCAATCCTTCGGTTATTTCAAAAATTGCTTTAATTTGTTTTACCGGAGTGCTTTCATAACCAATTACTAAATCACCGGGTTTTGCTTCTTCAAAATATTTATAAATCCTGCGTTTGTTTCCTTTGTCGTTATGGGATGTATAAGATTGAATATCTCCAAGTTCGTAACTGTCAATTCGCCAAATTTTAGGATTTGCATTTAACCACCAGAAATTCTGTGATTCAGAGTCTTTTGGTAATGCTTTCGGAGGAGGTAGAATTTCTTTTCCTGTTTCTAAGTCATTGAATATTTTTTCAAATGCAGGATTACTTTGAATGTATTTTTCTTTTATGCTACTCCATTTTAAAGTTGGCGTAAACGTATCAGGTCGAAAAATGGTCTTTTCAAAATCAACTAATTGGTTTATCAACCATTTTACTTTTCTAATATGTTTGTTTTCTTTTCGTTCAGGTTTAAATTCATATTCACCAGTAATTACGCCAATACCAAGTGCTTTACTTTTTCCTTTGTTTGCAATGACAACGTCCCCGATACTTGCGTCCCTAAAATTTTCAATATTCCATATTTGATTTGAGTTGTCGGAATCTTCAACGCCTAAATCTTCTGCAAGTGATTCGGTTGTATAAGTTTTAAGGTCGGTTAAATCGTCCCAACCAATAGCTATAATATTCTCTTTATAAAATTCATCCCAATAAATCCCGTTTTCTCCTGGTGCGAATCTCCAATAATTAATTAAAGCATTGTTTTTTTTCTCAACGGTTTGTTTTGAAGCTTTAAGTTTTTCAATTACTTCTTCGATTGTATTAAAATCCTCAAGTGTATTTGATGCCTTATCATTAATATCCCAGCCAGCTAAAATTCCAGCTTCAATTTTTTCTGCGCTGATTTTTAGAAATAATTGATAAGCTTTTCGGTGGGAAATTTTATTTTCTGGAAATCCAGCAATCCAACAATATGATGTTCCGTAATTTTGAGGGCCATTAAAATCAACAATATGGCTTTTGTAGTTTTTTAGCTTTAATGCTTTATCAAGTCCATCAACTACTTTATCTAAGGCAGAACTTGTTTCATTCTTTATTGGATTAGTGTAAATAAATGGAAAGAAAATACAGTAATTTCTCTGCCAATTAACGAAAGGAGATTTCTTCTTTTGAGGATAATTTTTTAAGGCATTTACTAATATGTCACCGTACTTTGAAAAATATTCTTCGTCTTTTTCAATTATCTTAGTCTTAATGTTTTCAACAGTTTCCGAACTAATTTGTGTTCCTTCTTTTAATAAGTGAAGTATGTCGAAACGCAATAAATTCACAGGTTGAAATCGTGTTGCAGAAAAGTCTGAACGCACAAAACTGAAATCATTTATCAATCCGTCAATTTCTGCTTTGGATTTAGAATTCAAAGAGTCAAAGAGATATTGTTCACTTTGTTCTAATTTCTTAAGCTCTTTAGCATGTCTTTGAATTATTTCAATTTCTTTCTGCATAATCTTGTTTTTAAAAGTCTATCAATTTAGCACATAATTATCAACGAAGCGGGTGCGCTGGCAAAAAAAGCATGTGTGTGGTTGCGAAGGGATGGTTGTAGGGACGGGCAACCACACTCTTGCTTTTGTGCGGTGGCATTTTCCTTTTCAATCTCTATGCAACAAATTTTCATTGGTACGGTCTCTTTTAGGCTTGTTGGTAACGGTTACGTATATGAAACGTTTGGCATTTCGAAGCACATTCCTATCAAGTTACAACTACTTTTGATACGAGCTGAAACGCCCGACAACCTACTGACTGCCAAATGTTTTATATACGATGTTGCCTGTAGTGCTTTATTCATTTGTAAATATTTTAGGAGTTTCACTATGAGGTAATGGGTCTGCATCAGCTATTCTAATCAAGGATGAAAATGCAAATGCTTCTCCTAAAACTAATGCTTGTTGTTGTTTTAAACTTGTCAGAAGGTCAATTTGACTTTTGTCGTCATATTCAATCGTGTTTCGGATAAAATCTAAATCCCGATTATTTGTAATTTTATGAACTATTAGAGAGTTACATTGAGAAATAACGGTATGAGAAACTTCTGAAGGTCTTTGAGTTGAAACCATTAAGTTTACACCAAACTTCCGACCTTCACGAGCTAATTTATCAATGTAATAATTGTTCATTTGGTCTGTTGAATCAGTAGAAATATATCTATGAGCCTCTTCAAGTACCAATAGAATATTATCTTTTCTCCTGTTGTCAATATTTGTTTTATAATTAAAAATACTTTTACTAATCATATAAACAAAAAGAGCAAGAATATCATTGGCAACCCTAAGAGACAAGATTAACACTTGCTCTGTTTCAGAATTCAAAAATTCTTCTATTGTGTTGCCTGTTTTATTGAAAACAGCATTAAATCTTTCATCTGAGGAAAAGTGTTTTATCCTCATTATAATATGCTTAAGAAAACCAATCGTAAAGGTGTCTTGTACCATTCGCCCTCTATTCTCGACTAGTGGAACAGCATTTTCAATCTCATTTTGGAGTTCAGAAAATTCATAATATATTTTCTCGTCTACATTATCAGAACCTTTGAGAGTCTTTACGGCGGTTTTTAAATAGGGAATTACATTAGGGGAATCTTCCTTTAATAATTGTGTTAGTTCATAAAAACTCAAGTCTTTATGGGATAATTCTAAATCTGAATAATCTTTAAGTGAAACCCAATCTGGTCTACCATTTGCATCGTTTAGAATATCGGAATATTCTTCATTTGAATCAATGATTATAGTTTTAAGAGATTTTGAATTTGCATTCATTAATCGACCTTTAGAAAGATATACTCCCTGTAAAATTGAAGTCACAGTGCAAGATTTTCCACTTCCAGTATTACCAAATACAGCACAATGTTTCCCAAACAGAATATTTGGGTCTGCAAAAATATTTACTCTATTAAAATATATATCATTTCCGATTTGAAGTGTAGCTTCATTTGGTTTAATAGTGGAATTATATATTGCTTCAAGTTCTTTTTCTTCAATGGTGAAAACATCACTATCTAGTGTTGGGAAATAATCAACTCCCCGTTTAAAGCTCTTATTTATGGGATTGAATGTCCCAATAAGCCTTATTTTTGAAATAATGGTATCATTTTTAGGATTAAAAAGCCCTTCTCTTTCTTTTGATGGTTCAAATTGTTCAAAAATAATACCTATAGCATTTTGAGAATTGTAAAGTGGAATTGAAACGTAACTATTTAACATACCTACGATATGAAGTCCATTTCCTGAAGACACTGGTTTTGAAAAAATATCCTTGTTATGGATTATTTCCAGATATCTATTTGTAATTCGATATACTTGCCCAATTTTAAATGCCATACTCAATTATTTTACAAGTTCTTTAAGTGTGTCAATTATTGTGTCTTTAGGTGGTATATATGAATTTAGAGGGATTAGATATTTTACAATGTTTGTAAAGTCTCCAACAAGTGAACCCTCAAAAATTACAATTCTATTGTCGCTTATTGCTCTAGCTTTAAGAGTTTGAAGAAATTTCGGACTATTTTCGTCAACAATTAAAAACGAATGAACTATAAGAGTCAAATTTGGATTGTATAGTCCAGTTCTGATAATATCATTTATATGTTCGTCTAGAAAAGAATAACCAATTATTACAAGTGTATTTTGGGATTCGGTAAGACATTTTGAAAAATTTCTAAATAGTTCACTATATGGCAAGTCTAGCGAATATGATTTTTTCGTTTGAATAGGATAAATCATTAAACTTTCAAATGCAAAATCCTTTTTATTTGAAGTGTCAGAAATCTGTATTTCTTTCAAGTTGTATAAGTCGTTTATACTCTCGGCATATTGCCATGAAATACTTCCATGTAATTTGTAAATATTGAGATAGGTAGCGATTCGTTTTCCTCTATCTATTGAATCTTGTTTAATGTAGGTTTCGTTATGAAATGTGTCTGGGTCAAATTTTCGCATGTGAACTCCCCTAAAACCATTATTATAACTTACACCAATTTTTTCACATGCATTTTCAAAAGCTAAGTCATAATTTGGAGTAAATATTTTTGGTCTACTTAAGGTCTCTTTTCTGCTAATTATTTTATTTATAAATAATTCATGAGTTCCCAAATTTTCAGTAACATATTCGTTGGGAAATGGTACATACTTATCAACGAATACTTTTAGGGCTTTATCAAGATAAAGTTTAATTTCAGTGGCAGAAGCTTCATCTTCTTTATTATTAAGATAATACAGATACTCTTGATTAATCTTATCAAATTTCTTTTCAAGCAAATCGCTAGATTCAAAATATTTGATTAATTGTTTTATGTGTTCTTTTTCAGGTTTTATAGCTTTTAATTCTGTAATGATTGAAGCAAATGGATTTTCACTTTTATTAATAGTTTTTCCGCCAATTGCAACCGAAGTTCCAGAACCACATAAAAAATTCAAATTTTCATTTAAGTAGTATTTTGCAAGTTTATTTAGAGGAATTTTCTCATCATCTCTTAGCAAACTTGCAACGTCCGAATCAATTATTCCTTTTTCATCTTCAAGGTCAGCTTGAGTCGTAACTCCATCAATTGTGATATAATTTGTAATCATATTTTCAATTTAATCTGGTTTTTATCTGGTACGGTGCGTCTTAGCATTACAGGCAACGGTCGGCGGTATGGCCAGTAAGGGATTGCGGGCGAATCACCTATCAAGTTACAGGAAAGCTGATGCGGGCTACTGCGCTTCGCATACCGATGAAACCCTTATTGGCTATACCGCATGTTGTGTGGCGTTTTTATTTATTAGTCCATATCTGTATTCATCACATATCTTGTCATTTTTGAATACCGATTTCTCAAATATACACTCTAAATTAAATCCAGCTTTTTCAAGCACTCTTTGCGAAGCTTTATTAAAATCAAAAACTCCGGTATAAATCCGAACTAATCCAAGAGTATTAAATCCGTATTCCGTAATCAATCGAACTGCTTTTGTGGCTATTCCCATGCCCCAATAGGGCTCTCCAATCCAATAACCAATCTCGGCAGACAATTTATAGACATCTGTTTGCCTTACCAAGCCGATACTGCCAACAAATTCACTGTTATATTCTATTGCAAATGTGAATTGAGGGCTCTCACTTTGACAATATTTAATAAAGTCATTGGCATTGTTCTCTGTATAAGGAAATGGGAGATAATCTCGCAAATTATCCCAAATCCTTTTATTATTGCAGAGTTCGGCAAGTTTTTTTGAATCAGAACCCCTGAAGGCTCTTAGTTTTAATTGATTGTCTGTCAATTCCATTTTCATCAATAATTTACGCACCAAACTGAATAATCATCCAGTAATAGATAATTCTTAGTGTTTTTATCTAAAGCTTTTAAATCAGCAAGGGGAATCTGAAACGTCTTTTTATCGCATTCTCGAATGACATTTGCTATTAGTCCGAAATGTTCATCATATTCATCATCTATTGAATCCAAAATATATTTATCAGTGTATGATGGTCTCGTTTTCTTAAGCCTTTCATATTCTTTTTTACTTCCAGGTCCAAGAACATAAAATTCTTCCCAATCAAAATCCTCAATACCTGTCACTTCAACAGGATTGTCAAGTTTACTGATAAGAAATTCTCTATATTTTTCAAGAGTCTCTGAACATTTAAATATATCCTCAATCTCTTTTGGAAATATCTTTGCTATTCTTTCTTTCTGTTTATTAATATCTTTATCCATGTTGCGATTGTCTTTCTAAAATGCCACACAACATCTAATTTACGCAACAAATATACAACATTCGTATATATTAAACTTATAACATTCGTATATTATTTTTTGATTTAATTCAAATAAATATTATATAATCCAATATATCATATAAATAACTAAAATAAAAAGAAGTAAAAATATTTGTATTTACGAATGTTTTGTTATATTTGCAAAAAATATAGTCTTATGCAAATTGAAGCCTTATTAGCTGTATATGAAAGAAAGTTAGTACTTCAAAGATACAGTAAAAACTCTATTATTAACTACAAAAGTGCAGTTAAAAGTTTTCTACCGGGAGTTTGACACTTCGTTAGCCTAGATTTTTTTTACAATTATTTGATAGAGTTTTGGTTAAAACTCTTTTTTTTGTCAAATGTTCTTTCTATCTTTGCACTAATATATACTAATATTTAG
>Ga0116148_1003422_pt1 | contig 14635 bp, 25 predicted proteins | sample AD_UKC055_MetaG_FD_89786 | JGI IMG/M metagenome (GOLD analysis project Ga0116148, IMG submission 89786) | Active sludge microbial communities of municipal wastewater-treating anaerobic digesters from USA - AD_UKC055_MetaG | ecosystem: Engineered > Bioreactor > Anaerobic > Digestate | place: USA... | reverse complement strand
TCAAAGTCATTGGAATGGTACTTAATCTTTTGAGGTCTTTCAGCACCTCAATCGCTTCATTCAGTTTCATTTCGCAATCCTTTCATAATTTTAATTATCGAAATTGATCTTATAAACGAGTTATCGGTCATTTCGTTTTCTCCTTCCGCCTATTCTCGTAACCGCACTCAATCCCCATCATATACGCTTTGACGACATCGGAGATATACCTCCCCTTCTGCTCTGGCGTCATTTCAAGACGGTATGCACGTTTGAACAACTTGCAGAAGAACCGACCCCATTTGTAACCCTGGTTTTTCATTGGTCAATTCAAGTTAGAATGGTAGGTCGTCTTCCTGCGGGGTCAACGGTTCCTGATCATTTGCCTGGGCCCCTGGCTTCACCCAGGGCTCACTCAGTGACACGGAGAAGTACTTCATCCCCGATTTGCTTTCCTTCAGCCACAAGGCGATTTCCATCTCCTTGCCGTTGGCGTTCACTACTCCCCGGTAATCCGGGTGACTCTGTGCCGACTTCTTCTCGTTTTTGAAGATGGCGCCGGTGTTAATTTTGTTCTCGCTCATTTTGTCTTGATTTAAAGTTATTGCTGTTGATCGTTACGTTCTTCGGTAGTTTGTCCGCCCCTCGGCTGCGGTAGTAGTCGAATACCCAACCGATCGTGCCCGGTGTTGCAGGTTCGCGGGGGTTGAGTTCGATGCGGGGCGGTTGCTTTTTCATGTCGTTACGTTTGCTGGTTTCTGTAATTCGCTTTCGCGTTTCTTGGCTTCCGGTGAGTGATATTCCCGATGATGGCAGTCCCTGCAAAGGGATACCAGCTCAAATTGGAATTCCCTGGTAAAGTGCGCGTATGTCAGGTGGTGGACGTGGTCCGCAGGTTCACCGCAAATCTGGCACAGTCCGCCGTCGCGGTTTACGATCATGGACCGGAGTTTATACCACTCTTCGGATGTTATGTACCGGTTGTAATCTGCGAACATCACGCATTCCTGTTTCCTGCGCAGCTCTTCGATAAATGCCGTTATGTCTTCCGATTCGCTTTGCCACAGGCCGGAGTAGAATTTCTGGTATTTGCTTTCCTTCCGCCTCCTGACGTTGTTCAGGTCGTGTTCATTCTGTTTTAAAATCTTCTGGTCCCTGCCGTGGCATTTCGGGCAGTAGTTGCGCAGTTGCTCTGATCCGTTGTCAAGTTCAAAGAGGATCAATTCGTATTCGTGTTCGCATTCCAGCTCGGTGCGCTTATACGCTCCGCACTCCTGGCAGTAAAAAACGGCGCATGTTTTAAACTTCCGCACGCTCATGGGAAGCTGGCATGATTCGCAGTATTTTGGTTCAGAATGGAACATCTTCCCTGTCATTTTTTGATCCAAACCAGTCTGTTTGTTCCACGCGTTTTGCGCTTCCGTTAGTTACGACCTCCGGGATTCCGTCGCCGTTCACCATGAACTGGAACTTTGCGAAGTCGATCCCGCGGCTCAGGTCGCAGTTCACCTCTGAATAGGCGGTGTTCACCGGGTCTTTGACGATCGACAGGATGATCTCCGACTTCTTCATTATCGCGCTGCCGAGGTGGCCGGTGGCGAAATTGTCGTTTTTGTTCTGGTGGATTACTGTGGTGATGTGGCAGTTGTAGACCTTCGTCAGGCGCAGCAGCATGGTGGATACCCTGGTTGCTTCATCCTCTTCGTTTATTCCGATGGCAAGGTCAGCGATTCCGTCGATCACGCAGAATGCCGTTTTATCGCCGTACTTTTTGAATGCAAACTCGATGATCTGGCAGCGCTCCATCGGGCTGAACTGGCGAAGACTGAAGGCGTAGACGTTGGTCAGGTGGCCTGCCATCCGCTTTATTCTGGCGATGGTATTGTGGCAGTCGTAGTCTCCCTGTTCCGTGTCGAAATACATGATCACCGGCTTATTCTCCGGCATGTGTCCGACGAACTTGGAGTGGTAGTCGCGCGGTTTCAGCAGTGACGCCGTCACCATGGTGATAAAAAACGTCTTCTTTGACTTGGCCTTCCCGATGATGCTTGAGAAATTTCCAAGGGTCATCATCCGCTTTTGGGTCAGCGATGTGGCGCCGTCGCTCTCGGTGATGCTTACGATAATCGGAGGCTTCTCTACCTGCTTGTTAACATCGATGGTCGAAAGGCGCAGGATCTTCTCCAGTTCCGGTTCCGGTAGTGTGCCTTTGTTCTCGGTGACGATGCGATCCGGCTTTGGCAGGCTTTCGGCAGCGCGGCTGAAGTTTCCGTCGTATTTCAGAAGGGCCAGGATCTGGAACGGGCTGTACCCCTTCATGGCTTCAAATGGCCATCCGTTGGATGAGAATACGTAAAACACTCCGGGAGCTACTTTGCCGAGCGTGGCGCTGATGCCTTCCTTTTTGCCAGGTCTGCGCCATCGTCCCGGAGATACCTCGGTCCATCCGGCATCCTTCAGAATCATGGAGCTCTGACGTTCACTGTCCGGGTCGTCGTTGTACATGTCTCCTGGCCGGTCCTTATTTTCGTGCTCGGTGCGGATCACCGGATAAAATTCGTTAAGGCTGACGGCATTGTCGATCAGGATGGCCCGCTCAACTTCGGTGATGGTTGCGATTTTGGTGATGTCGTTGCGTATCACCGTATATCCCGGTGTCGGTGCTGCTGCGAAGTATCCGCCTTCACCACGCGTTTCGATCAGGGCTTCCGGGCGTTTGTCCTGGTTAAGGCGCTGGGCCAGCTTGCGGTTGCCTTCATTCTTCTGGCAGCGGAACAGGAAGTGGTACCCGCCGCGCTGGGTGCTTTCTATCGGCAGGCGGTGTTTTTTATATATCTCGGCGACCTCCGGGATCTCAAGGTAAGAAGCCATGATTTGTTTTGCATCTCCGAAGTGGTTATCAAAGTCGAGGCATTCAAGCCCTCCGGATGCCTTGCCGCAGATGATGCCTATCCCTTCCGCCTGGGTGAACACATCGGCGCTGAAGCCCTGCTTCCAGCTCTGGCTCAGGAGCGGTGTCTTATCCCGTTTGATGGGAAGGCATGCGAAACCGGCGGCGTTGTATGTTTCAAAGACCGTCTTCATTTGGAGAATGGTTTTAACCAAGTTGTCATGGTTCTGTCAAAGTCAAGCCGTCCTTTTACGTTTGGAGAGTTTTCCATGGCCTCCAGTTTGTCATAAACATTAACTCCTATTTCCTTTGCCCTTCGTATTTGTTTTGCAAAGTCTATAAACCGGAGTTGATCGCGGATTCCAAGTAAGTTTTTTCGTGGTCTGCAAAGCGTCAAGCCAGCCGGATCAACCTTGTCGATGTTTGAATAATCGTATAGGTATGCGATGAATTTTTTGTATTCCTTGACGTCTGATTCTGCTTCCGGATTTTCTTTTTCGTATAGTTCGGCTACGTGTATTTGTTGGCTATAAAAGTCAGAAAGATGTGGTATTTTTTTAAAACCATTGATTTGCGTTGGTATTTCTATATCTTTTATTTTCTTTCCTTTTATTTTATTTGCTTGATTTTGCTTAGCAATTGCTAACTCCTTTCTTTTCTCTGCTCCTAACCTACCTGCCTCTCTGCGCTTTACGGATATTTCATGGCGTGTTTCAATGTTGCGCAAAACGCGGTCAATCCAAAAATTTACACCATCAGAATTTATCAATTCATAATCGTTTATGCATGCTGTTAGCATTGCTTCAATTTGCTCAACATTTGTTAGCATTTGCTTAGCAATTGCTAAATAGATATATTTTTTCAGTGGCAGGGTGTGTGTATTTGCGCTGTGGAGCATCTCGACAATTCTCCAGTATATGCCGTACCCCGCCGCTCCATATTCTCCAATCAGCGCCTGAATTTTCGGGTCGTTTGTTGCGGCGTATTCGTGAGGGAAGTATTGACTACCGTTACCCATCGCACACCTCCGTCTGTATTGGTTCAACGGTCGTAACGATGTACATCGGCGCCGGTTTTTCAATCGGCACGGCTGGCTTTTCTTGTTGGTTAAGGTCGTGGATTCTCCGCCAGTATTCTACCTCGGCGGGCGTTGGTGTAAATTCCTTGCGTCTCATATCATGCAGATTTGAAGTTGAATAAAAAAGGGAGGTCGCTGCATGACAACACAATTCATTTTGCGAAGACTCGGGACTCGCACCCGTTCGCCTCCCCCTGTATGGTGACACAAATTTAACCGGATTATAAATACTTGTTGTCATGCACTTCAAAGTTACGTCATTATTTTTCAAATACGCAAATATTTCACGAATTATTTTCGTACTCGACTGCATTATCCAACACCTGGAGTTTGTCGATCACTCCGTTGGCCTTGCGCTTGAACTCCTTGTCCATTGCCATCAGCGCCCGGACGGTCTTCACGGCATGGATGGCCGTTGCGTGGTCCAGTCCGTAATGTCCTGCGGCTGTGGCGTAGCTGGACCGCTCCCTGGTGACGTGTAGGTACATGGCCATCTGTCGGGCTTCTACCACTTCGCGCTTTCGTGTGCGGTGGTACAGTCTTTCGCGGGGGATGCCCCACTCGTTGGCGCACATGACGTCGATGCCGGGGATGCCGGGGATGATGTACGGGTTCATTGCACGGGTGTTTTGCGGTAGAGGCTGATCTCCGGGTCCACGCACCGGTACTGGTATGCCATGCTGTCGGCGCGTGCTTCGCGCAGGCGTCTGAGGATCGTGCCGTCCATCAGTATCGGGCGGTTGCACTTCTGCTTTACGGCCATGCAGAAGAATGGTGCGTAGAAGTGTTCGGGCATGGTGTCGAATACGATTTCTACGGCTTTGCGGACGGTGACGGGTGATTTCTGTCGGGTCATGGGTTATACTTTTACGATTTGATTTATCTCCTCAAAAACCAGCGCCGCCCGCTGGCACTGGTACTGTTCTTTCAGCGCCTGCCGGTACGCCTTGATGTCGGTGACGTGGGTGTCGGTCAGCCAGCTGAACCGGTCGGTGACATGTCCGTCAATGGTGCGGACAAGGGTCACCTTCATGATGTGGTAGGTCATACTCTCTGTGAATAATAGTGTTCGTACTGTTCAAATGCCAGGTCGCCCGGCATGGGTAAGACGATGCCCAGCGTAGTGGACGCGAAGGGCACGACCTTCTCGATGTAGGCCGAGAATTGCACCGTGTCCAGCCTCGATGTGCTGATGGGTCGCACGACGGTTTCACCATATAGCCCTGTGACGCTCTCAGAAGGCAAATAAAGCCGTTTGAGTTCGTTGTGGACTTCGTCACGGTCTGAACCCGTTTCGTCGGAGAGACAGGCGATATGCAGCCAATACAGACGATTTTGCGGCACGGTACGATTACGGCGGCGCGGTGTTATCGTCACGTCGTAGGTCTTGCCGTCGGGCAGCTTTGCCAGGTATGCGGTCACCGCGGAGCGGGTGTCGGAGTTGTGGATGGTGAATTTCATCGTCCCCACCTGTTACGTTTAACCTTCCCCTTCTTCACCGCATAGTACGTCTTGCCCTTGGCTGCTCGTTTTACGGCGTGCCGGGACTGTCTTACGGCCAGCTTCGCCTTGGTTCGCCCTGCGAAGGGCTGGGCGGAGACTTCCCCACCACAGCCCAGAGCAAAGCAAAACACTATGAGAAATGCAATCTTCTTCATTTGTCGATCGTTATTGAGTAACCTTCTTCGGAGCGCTTCTCCGGGCGGATGGTCTGCACCACTTCGCCGGTCAGCGGGTCCACCTGTGTAAATCCCTCCAGCGGGATCATCTTCAGAAACTCTTCGCGTTCCTTCAGTGCGGCGGCGGCGATGTCTGCGTTATTCTTCAGCCGTTGCCAGATCGGATCGTTGCAGGTGCTGTAGTCGTACTTCGTGGATACCGCCTTCAGCTGGAAGGTGACGCCGTTGTATTTGACGTTCTTTGTGCCGTAGCGCTCCAGTTCGGCCTTGACAGCGTCTTTGACCATGATGTTTTTGGTGACGCCTTCGACCAGCTTACCGACGGCGTGCATCTTGACGATGGTGTCCAGCGGGTTGACGTCGCCGTCTTCGATCAGTTGCACGAACCGGCGGGTGGCACGGTCCAGGTTGGTCTTGCTGACCAGATCGCTCATAACGATCGTATCTTCGATTTTTGTCAGTGTGTCCATTATGCCGGGATTTTTTGAAGTTCAGCTTTCTTGTCGTTCACGGCCTTTTTGAAGGCTGCGATCTTCTGGAATACCTGGAATGTCTCCCAGATCTGCTTCAGGTGGTCGGTGTTGTCGGCGGCATCGATCATCTCTATCGCCTTGGTGAACTCCGGGGATGTCTCGACATTGCTGGCTGGCAGCTTGGCCTTGACTTCGTGCGCCACGGCATCGGGGTCCTTTTCCTCTTCGGTGGGGATCAAAAACATCTGGAGCAGGGCGTATTTGAGAGCGATGCTCATGGCCTTGGTGGTGGCCTTGTCCCCGCTATCCATCGCTTCGCCGTAGACGGTGATGTCAGCGTGTGATCCGTCGCTGTGGGTGAACTGGTACGTGACGTTGATGCGGACGTAGAACAGCGCTGTGCCGCGCTGGTTGGTGCGCTCGGTGACTTCGACCGAGTTGACGGTCTGGAGGATGATGATTTCGTTTGCGGCGAACAGGGAGTGCAGTTCGTTCATCACGTCGTCGATGCCGCGAAACTTGAACCCCTGCTGCTGGTTGGTGCGGTCTTTGCCGATTGCCTTGATCGACTTATTGACGGCTGCGAGTGCTTTGTAGATTTCTGCCATGGTCAGAAGAAATAAGCGTTACATTTCTGAATGATGTCTGCGGTGTTTTCAATGTGGTTGCGCGCGGCTTCCGTCTGGATCCTGCAGTAGTAGGCTTCCATGCGCTTCTGCTCGCAGTCGGGGCAGTATCCGTCATGGGTGAGGTTGCTGGTCAGCGTCGGCTCTTCGCAGCCGATGCAGATCCCGAATTTTGGAGTAACTTTGTGATGGTTCATAACTGGTATTTTAATTGGTTATTGACTGGCCGTCGTCCGGTGGTGCGGGTGGCGGCTTTTAATTTTCGTAACTTTTGTCGAATCCCTGCGGGGTCGGGTAGCTGTGGATCTCCTCCTCCTGCTCCGGGGTATCGTCGAAAATGGCGGCATAGGTCAGCACCGCCAGAACAACGAATCCGATCAAAGAGAAGAATCCGATAAGGATTGATGCCCAGCTGAAGCTGGCGCCCATCCAGCCGATGATCAGGCCGACGCCCACGCAGAACCCGGAGAGCATCCAGGTGCCGATTGATTTTGCATTTTTCATTGTCATGTGAGTAGAATTAATTGGTGAATAATAATGATCGTTATTGTCGATATCGCCGCCATGGCCGCCCACCACCAGTTATGCCGGTTTTGGGCGTGCAGGCGGTTTAGTCGATTCGTGTTTCTTCGTGTATCCATTGATCAAAGTCTTTTGTTGCGTTGTGGCGGAACTTCTCGGCAACGTACCGGCAAGCATCAAAGAACGCGTGGTACTCGCTGGGGCTTTTTGCTCCGGCTTTTTTCGCCTTCTCGGGCAGTACCTGTTTGAATGTGCGGGTAGGTGTCTTTTCCATGGTTGCTTTGTTTTAAAAGTGCGGGGACCGGGTATGGTGGTCCGAATATACCCCCGCGACATCACATCATTATTTTGCGTCGTGCGAAGGGTGGGTTTCGCTCCCACGAGGTCGTCACCTGCCGGGTCTGGACTTGTGTGCATGCCAACATTCCAGAGACCGCGCCCCTATCATTTTGGGCACCTTCGCTATCAATCTGTTAAAGAACTGTTCTGGTAAAAGGGACCGGCGGGATTAAAAGTGAGTGAACTGAGCTGATTTGTCATGGAAAGGATTTGCCGGTCCCTGTATTTTACCGCTCGTCGCGGTGGTCAATCGTATAGTCGGCTGTGCCGAAGTACTCCTCAATCCTGTATGGGTCAAATGTGGTGTCTACCCTGTTATCCTCGAAGTCCAGGACCTCGAAATCGTCAATCGTCAGACTGGTGGTCGATGATCCGGCGGGTTCCTCGTCGTAGGAGTAGTGGCAGTCATTGTACTCCCTGCGGAAGGTGTAGTGAACCCAGTAGGTTAGTCCGCGGTGGCGTACTTCGGCTTCCCCGGTCGTACATTCCGCCCCGGATGTGTCCGCGTCAAATCTTTTTGCCAGCATCCGATATATTTTCGGCAGGTCTGGTTCTTTTCGTGTTTTCATTTTTGATGTCTTTGGCGATTTGTTTCAGGGTTTCCAGTTGTTCGAGGGTCAGGTTTGCATAAAACCATTGAAGCAGTTCGATCTTCTGTAACTCGGTCATATATTACTGATTTTAATGATTCGTGCCGTTCTGCCATGCGGATGGCGTCTTCGATAATGGCGGGATCTCCGGACTCCTGCCCCATGATGACGCGGCGCGCCCACACCCAGGATATGCCGTGTTTGGTGGCGATCATCTGGATCGCACCGTATGGAAGTCGCGCCCGGAGTGCTGGCGACCCCTCTAAAACTTTTGTGGTATTGGTAACTTTCATTTTTTATATTACTTTTTGTTTTACAAATATAAAGTAAAAATTTTGTAATTATTCAGTTTTGTGTAATTTATTTTTTATGCTATAAAACATATTTATAATTTCACCCATGCCAACTACATCCCTCACATTGGTTTTGGAGGTACCTTGCAGGTAAAAAACCCACTGCGAAGGTCAGGCTTCTTCGACGTGTTTCGAGTCCCTCATACTACCAACATACAGAATTGTGAGGTCAGGTGTCGTCATGGCAGGACGTGGCACCCACTTGGTTGTTGGTACACGGAGAAGTCCCTGTTTTTTCACCGCGCCGTGGTTCTCGCGGAAGGAATAAACTTCGATCATAACCCATAAAAAAACCACGCCGCTCAACAGCAACGTGGTGATTATGGTGACTACAGCCAAAGAACTGTAATTAAATACAAACGTATGAATAATATTCGTCATAGTCACCATGCCACAAATTTACCATGGATATTATGGTATGAGAAACAAATCGGGACATGTTCGTTCACGGATTTGCATGTGTGACAAAGAAGCGGGGACACGAAGGCCCCGCAACCATGAAAACAGATCATTTCTGACCATGCACCGGCCCGCCCCCGCGGAGCCAGCGCAATATCTTCCCAATGTCGATGCGGATTTTCACACCGAACCATCGCACTCCCTTATCTCCTCCGGGCAATTTACCCGACGCCAGACCTACGCCGTTTTCTCGACGCATGGCGCATCCACGCGGGCAAGCCCCTGGCTGGGGGCGATCACCACGTAGGCGAAGCGGAAGAGGATCTCAACAGCCTGCTCGACGATCTGCTCCGTGGCGGGGTTGCTGAGCTGAAGCTCATCGCGCACGTACTGGATGGTCTGCTCCAGGCTGGTGTCATTCCACTGCTTCATGTCGGCCATGATTTTGTCGAAGTTCTTGAAGATGCCGATCCACGGAACGACGGTGATGCCGATCTGTATGCCTTCGATTGGCGTAACCTTACTATCCTGCAACGCCTTGTCCACCGATTCTGCGGTTTTGATAATGGTGGTCACCGCTTTAAAAAGATTTTCCATGCTACCTCATTTTTATGTTGCTTGTTTACAGTGGGTGAAGGTTCGCCCCACCCCGTTTTTATCATACCATTCAATGGTGCGCCGGATGCCTTCCTCCAGCGATACCCGTGGGGCCCAGTCGAAGATCCGGGCCGTCTCTGTCCAATCCAGCCGCATGACCTTCATGCCGTTGTCGTCCGACTTGACATATTTGTGAACGGCGGCATGTTCGTCACCGGCTACCACGACGCGGTTATTCACCATCCGGAATATGTCGGCGATGCTGTGATCCTCGTACGTGCTGACATGGTAGGCCCCTGACGGATACCCGGCATCCAGGTCGCAGGCTGTCTGCACCAGATCCACCAGGTCGGAAACGAATACGAATGTTCGGCGCTCGTCAACGATCGTACACGTTTCACCGGCTTTCAGTTTTTTGTAGAACACCGGGAACGCCCCGGTAAGGTTGCGCGGCCCGTAGTGGTTGGCAAGTCGGAAGACGGTGTAGTCAATCCCGGACTGGCGGATGTAATGCTCCGCGCACAGCTTGCTGATTGCATACGATGAACGCGGGTCCACGGGATGGTCCACCTTTAGCGGATCAGTGGACGTCACGGCGCCGTAAATCAGGACGGTCTGGAAGTAAATTATCCTGCGCACTCCTGCCGCTTTCGCCGCGTCGATCAGGTTGATGGTCCCCAGGCACGACGTCACCACGTCGCGGTATTCCGATACCGGGTGAACGATCGGCTCATAGGCGGCATGGATCAGGACGTCAGGTGCAAACGTGCGGGTTATGGTCATGACGGTTTCGTAGTTGTTGATGGTCTCCTCCACTACGGTAAGGTTTTCATGCGGGGCGTTGTTGCTGCGCGATCCTGACGAAAAGTTGTCTATCACCATGACGCAGTGTCCCGCCTCCAGCATGCGGTCGGCGATGTGCGACCCGATAAATCCGGCCCCCCCGGCAATAAGAATCTTCATAATATTGAATTTAAAATTGGTTCAAGTCTTTTCCACCAGTCCATGCGGTCGTGTACGTAGTCGTGCGCCGTCTGCGACATTTTCGCCAGCAGGATTTCGTCATCCAGCAGCCTTCTGATCCATGTGGTTGCCTCATCGTATTTGCGTACCATAATCAGGTTCTCGTCATGGTTCCCAAACATGTTTTCAAGCCCTTCCTTATACCAGGTGATCACCGGCACGCCGCACCCAAGCGACTGCCATAGTTTATGGCTGTATGCGAACTGCTCACCCTGGTTGGTTTCCGCGTTGATGGTGATCTTGTGCCGGTTGATTACGTCGGTGGACCGGTGTACGCAGAATTCGTCATTGACAACCACGTTATCCAGCGTCTTGATGGATTTCCACTGCCGACCGCCGTACACGTGCATCATTTCACCGGCTTCGATGACGGCGTTGGCGAATGCCTTGATGTTTATGTTTCGTGAATCCAATCCCCTGCGGCGCCCCAGCATCCCCGCCGTTACAGTCTTTTCGGCCCCGGTCATTTTCTCCATTGGGCCGACACCGTAGGGGTAAAAGAAGAATGGCTTATTTGATGACTTATGGCAATTGGTGAAGTATTTCGTATCATGGGCGTACATCAGCGCGTCATAGTTGTCACCTATGCAGCTGCGGTTGTCACCGATGTCCGTTTCCTGTGCGTAGCGGATCAGCGGTATTCCAGCCTCCCTTGCGGCATCATAGGACCAGTAGTGCATCACCGGCGACTCCATGTAATACCGGTGTATCACAAGGTCAATACATTCCGTTTTAAGGTACTGCGCAAGGTCTTTATCCGGTACGGTGACGATGTCTTTGTCCCCGGCATAGCATCCGATGGTGAACTGGTTGGAAAAATTACTCCCGTCAATCAGGAATGTAATCTTTCCACCGGCTGCGCGGATGCTCTCTGCCAGCGAATATTCAGCGGCGTACTTCCCTCCAAGGTATGCGATGTTTATCATACGGCGAACTCTTTCCTCCAGCGGTCGATCATGAATAGTCCCCACGCGCGGCGGTTGATCCCGGTGAACTCCTCCCCTGCGCGCTCCACGGACTCGCGGATCATCTCCGAAAGCATGGCCCATTTATGTACCGGTATCGGGAACCCCTGTTTGTCGCGGCGCTGGGTTATCTCACGCGGAAGCTGCGGGCAAAGATCCACCAGCGGTTTCTTTGGCCGGTCTTCCCAAAGCTCGCTGAACGACAGCGACCGGTCTATGAGGTCCTGCGATGACAGCGGATTGTGCCCGGTCACTCCTGCGGCCTTACACATCATGTGGTTGACGTGGAGAAGCGAAGGCAGGGTCATGTTGATGTTTATGTCGAGCATCTTCTCGATGATGTCGTCATATTGTGCCACGCGTTTTAGTACCGGCGATCCGTTATAAAAGATGCCGCCCCGGTTGATGAGCCGCTCCAGCATGATGTCGATGTTGTCGTAGATGAACTTGCGGCGCGACGGGCGGAAGTTCTCCATGTAGTCATGGTTGGCGTCGGCCACGTCTGTCAGGTGTCGGATCATGTGGTTGTAGAAGTACCCAAGGAACACCTCGTCGCCTCCGTTGCCAAAATACACGTCCGTTGCCGGGAAGTGCTTCATGAGGCGTTTGAGGCAGATCATCTCTGCTACACCGCCAAGCCCGGCAATAGGTGTACAGATGGTCTGGAGGTAGTCTTCAAGCTGCTGTATGTACTCCTCCTCGGTGACCTCATAAACCAGGTGAATTGCATTGACCCTCTTCGCCACTGATTCGGCATAGGGTACTTCTGAAAATCCGGGTTCGCTGTAATATCCGGTATACACGTAATCGGGGCGGACGTTTAGCGTTACCGATGACGAGTCGATGCCTCCGCTGCATGCCGCCGCCATGACTTTCCCGGATGGTTTAATGATGTCTTCGAGCAAAAAGCCTTTCCTACTCTTCTGCCGGTCAATGGAGAATCCGCCCTCGACCTCGATGGTAAGCCCCTTAAAGAATGTCTCGCGGCTGACGAATATCTGGTAAGGCAGGTACTCGCCCATGATCACCTCGGTATTCTCTTCCAGTCGGTTGTTGCGGACAATCTCGCGGATGTCGTCCGTAACGAAGTCCCTGTACTTGTATCTGATTTTCATATGTCGGGTGTGTAAATATGTTTCGCACGAATTTCTTTTGTCTGCGATAGCGACCGCCATAGGGCTGCGTTACGGTTGATCAGTTCGCGGGCGTTTTTTGGCAGGTTGCGGGTATGCCACTGGTGGACTACGAACGGGGTGTCTACGATCTGGAGGTTTAGCCCCATGACCTTGACGCGGTGAAGCAGGTAGTTGTCGCCGAATGCCAGTCCGGCGCTGAAGCGTTCGTCATACCCGTTAAGCAATAACATGTTTCCAGTATGTATGGCGGCGCAGAAATCGTAACCAACGGGGCGGTGTTTGGAATGGTTGTACCAGCCGTTGCCGAAGTCACATTTTACGTTGCGGTTGTGATGGTGTGTCATGCGGTTAATGTCGTGACCTTCGCGTGTATTTTTTTCGTCAATGGAGAATGCGGCAAATGACAGGTAATTCGCAGGGGTGACGTTTGCGGCGGCGTAGCTGATCACGTCCCCCACATGGTAACATTCCGGGTTCTGCAGGATGATAACGTCGGGGTTATACTCGCGGATGCCGTAGCGGATGCCGGTGTTATATGCCGGTTCGCCGTTATGCCACAGCTTATCTTCGGGTTCAATGCGGATGACGTCTACATTATCCCATGATGCGGAGACCGGTTCCGGACTGGCGTCATCGACTACGACGGCGTGCCAGTCTCCGTAAGCGGACTGATTCATGGTCGCGATGGTGCGCGTGAGCTGCATCTCGCGGTCATGGTATGCCATCACTATCACAACTCCACCCATCGCTCGTCTTTTAGGAAGTTCTTGATGCTTGCCGATGGGCTGGCGTGGTCGAGGTAGTACTGGTATTCCGGATCTTCCTTGATCGTCTCGGCGGTGTACAACCACGGCATGTGCTTGGACTGGTATGGCGCCATGGTGCTGCCGCCTCCTACGAAGTACCCCTGGCATGCCGCCGGGTAAATGGCCAGCGTGGTGTCCACCGTCACCCGGGTCATGATGTCATTGATTGTCGGCGACGAAAATCTGCGCCCACGTTCGTACCATTGCAAATATTTGTGGTATATCATTTCCGGCTTGACGGCCTCCAGGTCGAGCAGCAGGCCCAGCTTTTGCAGTTGGATCTCTACGATCTTCTCCTGGAGGTATTCCAGCGTGTCATCCGGTGTGCCGGTCAGGTCGAGGTCGGGGTCCGTGACCACATACCACTCGTGATCTTTGGCCAGTTCTTTCACCACGCCGGTAATCCATGGCGCCTTATGCCCCACGTTTGCTGTGCGGATGATCGTGCATGGCTCAGTCTCGTACCACTCCAGAAGGGGTGGGTAGGTGGATCCGTTGTCGATTATGATGATTTCGCCCACCGATCGGTAGCGGCGTATCTGCTCCACCATGGCGCGCGGCCACGTGAGTAGGTTGCAGTTGTTAATGATTACGGGTATTTTCATCAGTTGTGGACAAATAGTACTTTCTTGATGTGGAAGGGCTTCCCGGGGAATATCTTAAGGTAGGTCTCGATCATCTCCCAGTCTGCGCTGAAGTGCGCGGGATTGAGCTTCATCTTGCAGGCGTTCACGGTGCGGAATACGGTGTTTCCGATGTCGATATGTGACCAGAAGAGCAGGGACGGCACGTAGACGTATTCCTTACCCCAATTATGGACGAAGTCGGTGAATATGAGGTTTACGGCCTCGTTGCGGGCGGCGGCGGTGACCTCTTCCACAAATGTGGGCATATAGTAGTTATCCTCTCCGGTCATGCAGACGAGGTCTTCCGTTGCGGTCATGAGTCCGACGTTGCGGGGCGTATGCCCGAAGTCGTTGTGGCGAATGTCGAGGTCGGTGAATCGGATGCGCGGTTCATTCGCGAACATGGCTTTGATGTCGTCAAGCGTTCCGGGCGGTGAGCAGTCTGATACCACGTGAGCGGTCCAGTCGGGGGAAGTCTGCGCGCGCAGTGACCAAAGTATGGCGGACAGGTGCGCGGGGCGGTTGTAGGTCGGGATAATGAACTCTATTTTCAT
>Ga0116148_1003421_pt1 | contig 14637 bp, 10 predicted proteins | sample AD_UKC055_MetaG_FD_89786 | JGI IMG/M metagenome (GOLD analysis project Ga0116148, IMG submission 89786) | Active sludge microbial communities of municipal wastewater-treating anaerobic digesters from USA - AD_UKC055_MetaG | ecosystem: Engineered > Bioreactor > Anaerobic > Digestate | place: USA... | reverse complement strand
GTACGTACCCAACTTTTTGCGCCGTGTCACGCGTCTTCGCTTCGGCTCGCTGCGCTCGCCTCCGCTCCGCCGCGTGACACGATCATCAAAACTTACACACAACTAGTTACACTACTCTTGCCGCCGGGGCGGCCATCCCGGCCGCTCTGTGCCCGCTTCCACTGCACCATCATACCAAGAGTCCCCCCTCCGGCCCAACCCCTCTGACGAAAGAAGACCCGGCGAACGTGCCAGCCGGGGACGAGAGCCGGGCGAACCGGCAGGACACGCGGCGGACCGTGCGGCATGGGAGGCTACTGAGGCCTGACGATGTCCGTCCGTACGGTGGGCTGGAAGTAGCGGGCCCACTTGAGCAGGAACAGCTCCGGCAGGGGCACCCGCCGGGCCGAGCCGTCGCAGAAGCCGTTGCTGACGGCGAAATCGTGGCGGTCGATCATCACCCGCCCCATGAACTCGCAGCTTCGCACGGCTGAGACGTGCACGGAGGTCCCGTACCAGTAGCTTCGCGGGGGCGGGTCGGTTTCCAGCGGCCAGTGCCCCACCCAGGGCGAATCGGTGACGGTGGGCGTGTCGGGGGCGGTGGTGGCGTGGGTCCGCCAGAAGAACGTCTCGAACGACTGGCCCGTGACCGGGTCGGTCTGAAGGAACTGGCTGTAGTACGACCCGCTGCCCGAGGCGGGATCGTTGGGCGTCAGCCACAGGTTCATGCCGTAGCTGCCCGTGTAGGGATTGCGGCGCCAGTTGGTGTCGACGGCGCCCCACCCGCCCGTGGACGTCTTGTCCACGCGGGGGCAGAAGCGAATCTCATGGATGTTGTGGTACGGGATGAGGTTGTCATACCAGTAGTAGCCGGAGATGTGGTTGAACAGCCAGAAGCGCCCCTTGTTGTGATCGCAGTACATGCTCATGGCCTTGCTGAACTGGCCGGTGTTGGAAATGCAGACGGTGACGCGGACCTGGTCCTTGGCCCGGCTCAGCGTGGGGGCCAGAAGGCTAAGCAGAAGACTGAGGATGGCGATAACCACCAGCAGTTCAACCAGGGTGAAGCCTCGACGCCATCGTGTCCTTGTCGCGACCATACGGGACCCGGAAACACAAGAAGGAGTGTGTCTCTATTCTACGGGCAACGGATGGCGCGTGTCCACATCAATAGACCTGCGGGGGGGACGCAACGGCCGGCGGAACGGGCTAGAACTGATGCAGGAACCGCACGTCGCTCTCGAAAAGCAGGCGGATATCGGGGATGGCATGCTTGCGCATGACCATCCGCTCGATGCCCAGGCCGAAAGCGTAGCCGGTATAGCGCTCGCTGTCGTAGCCGACGGCCTCCAGGACGTTGGGATCGACCATGCCGCAGCCGCCCAACTCGATCCAGGCCTTGCGCCCGTCGTCGTAGTGGAACTCGATATCGACCTCGGCCGACGGTTCGGTGAAGGGGAAGAAACTCGGGCGGAACCGGGTGCGGACGTCGGGCCCGAAGTAGGCCTTGCAGAACTGGTCCAGGGCCGTCTTGAGGTCGGCCATCGACACGCCCTCGTCGACGTAGAGCCCCTCGACCTGGTGGAACATGAACGAATGCGTGGCGTCGACGGTGTCGGGGCGGTAGACCCGCCCGGGGGCGATGATCCGCACGGGCGGCTGCTGCGACTCCATCACGCGGATCTGGACGGTGGAGGTCTGGGAGCGGAGCATCGTCCGCTCGTCGATGTAGAAGTTGTCCAGCACGTCCCGGGCCGGGTGATGGGCCGGGATGTTGAGGGCCTCGAAGTTGTGTCGTTCGTCCTCGACTTCCGGCCCGTAGGCCACGGTGAAGCCCATGCGGCCGAAGATCTCGCAGATCTGGTCGATGGTCTGGCTCAGGACGTGGGCGTGCCCGATGCGCGGACGGCTGCCGGGCAGGGTGACGTCGACGCCGGCCAGGACCCGCGGGCGGGCCACGGAGGCGAAGGCGGCCAGGGCGGAGTCGAAGGCCTGTTGGAGGATCTGCTTGAGTTCGTTGGCGGCCTTGCCGGCAGCGGGCTTGTCGGCCTTGGGCACGTCCTTGAGCTTCTGCATGGCGCTCTTGACGGCGCCCTTGAGACCGAGATAGCGGATGCGCCAGGTCTCCAGGGCCTGCGGGTCGCGGGCGGCCTGCAACTCCTGCCTGGCCTGGGCGATCAAGTTCTGGATGTCATCGAAGAACGACATAGCCTCACCGGAGATCGGCCCGAGCGGGGCGTCGAGAGGCCGGCGGCGACATCGTCGGCGCCCCGCTGGGGCTCGCTGTTCGTTTCGTCCCGTTTCCGGGGGCTCGCGAGCCTGCTAGGTCGCCTGCGCGGGCAGCTTGGCCTTGGCAGCCTCGACAAGCTGGTCGAAGGCAGCCGGGTCGGCGATGGCGATCTCGCTGAGCATCTTGCGGTTGAGGGTGATGCCCGCTTCGGCCAGGGCGAACATGAACTGGCTGTAGCGAAGGCCCCTCTGGCGGCAGGCGGCGGTGATGCGGGTGATCCACAGGGCGCGGAAATCGCGCTTGCGGCGGCGGCGGTCGGCGGTGGCGTGCATGCCGGCCCGCCAGGTCCGCTGGATGGCCAGCCGGTAGCGGCGGCTCATCGCTCCGCGGAACCCGCGAGCGGCCTTCAAGACCTTCTTGTGCTTCTGACGGCGGGCGGCGCCCTTACGTACGCGTGGCATGGTGCAACTCCTTCACTGGCGTCGGATGGGCCCCAGCCCGGAGGCGGCGTCGACTAGACGCGGGGTGTCCGAACCGGTCGGACACGGGGCTGGATGTTCCAAAGCCGCTCTCGGCGGCTGCGCCCTAAGGGGCTCCCATCGCGACAATCGGGTTGTCGATTACATTCCCAGCATCCGCTTGACCTGGTCCTCAAAGCTCTTGTTGAGCGTCTGAGGCTTGCGGTAGCTGCGGAGCTGTTTGGGCGACTTGCGGGACTTCAGGTGGCCCGAGCCGGGCTTATATTTCATGACCTTCCCGCGAGCGGTGATCTTGACGCGCTTGGCGATCGATTTCCTGGTTTTGGGGCCGTTAGCCATTGCGAAACCTCTATCTGTGTTTCCAGCCTGACGTAAAGACCGCTCAGTATACCAAAGCCTGCCGGGAAGTAAAGCCCCATTCGATTGAAAACTGACAATCGTTCGTGGCCAGGGAACGGCCTGGTCCGGCAGACCTAGGCGGGCTGGTTCTGTTCCTCGGCAGTCGCCTGGGCAGGCTGGGCGTCCGGGACCGGCGGCGAAGCGGGCTTGGGCGGCTTGTTCTCGCCCTTGGGCTTGGCCTCCGGCTTTTTCGGCACACCTGACGGGGCCAGCAGCATGGTGATCCGGCGTCCTTCGCGACGGAAGTGCTGCTCGACCTTGGCCACCTCCGCCAGTTGTTCCTGGATGGACTGGAAGATCTTCTGGCCCTCGTCGATGTGGGCCAGTTCGCGCCCGCGGAAACGGAGGCTGAACTGCACCCGGTCGCCGCGCTCGAGGAATTCCCGGGCATGGCTGATCTTGATGCCCAGGTCGTGCTCGCCGATCTTGGGCGTCTTGATGCGGATCTCCTTGAGTTCGGTCTCGTGGCGATGGGCCTTGGACTTCTGCTCCTTCTTCCGCTGGGCGTACTTCCACTTGCCGTAGTCCATGATGCGGCAGACGGGCGGCTTGGACATGGGAGAGACCTCGACCAGGTCCAGTCCCGCGGCCTGGGCCCTCGACAGGGCATCGCGGACCTCCACGATTCCGATCTGCTGGTCGCTCTCGTCGATCAGGCGGATCGGGGAGATCCGAATCTGCTCGTTGCAGCGAAGGTTCTTGCTGATAATCCGTCTCCTCTAGTACAGGTTCTGCCGGTGGGTCTGCCGGCCCGCCGCGGGCCGGGTCTCCGCCGACTCGTTCATTCCAGTTCGTTCTTTCTGCGCTGCCCGCGGAAGGCCTTCCGCGGGGCTTTCGTTCTATGCCCCAGGGGCGCCGGACAGCGGACTGGCGCCCTTGCTGTCCACCTCGAGCCGCAGGCCCGCCACCAGGTCGTCCAGGGGCTTGGCGCCCAGCTCGCCCGCCGAGCGGCTGCGGACGCTGACGGCGCCGGCCTCTTGCTCCCGCGGGCCGATGACGGCCATGTAGGGTACTTTGTCTAACGTAGAGCGACGGATCTTCGCGCCGATCTTCTCGCTGGAGTCGTCGAACTCGCTTCTCAGCCCCGCCTCGCTCAGGCGGCGATGGACGCTGGCCGCGTAGTCGGCCACCTTCTCGCTGACCGGAAGCACGGCCACCTGCACGGGGGCCAGCCACAGCGGGAAGGCCCCGCCGAAATGCTCGATGAGGATGCCGATGAACCGCTCGGGCGAGCCCAGGGGGGCGCGGTGCACCATGACCGGACGGTGCGGGGCGTTGTCGGCGGCGATGTACTCCAGGGCGAACCGCTCGGGCAGATTGTAGTCCACCTGGATGGTCCCGAGCTGCCACTCCCGCCCGAGACAGTCCTTGACCATGAAGTCGATCTTGGGTCCGTAGAAGGCCGCCTCCCCCGCCGCCTCGACGTAGCTCAGGCCCAGCTTCTTGACCACGCTGCGGATGTTCTCTTCGGCCAGGGCCCAGTGCTCCGGGTCGCCCACGTACTTGTCGCTGGAACGGTCGCCCAGGCTGATTCTCACGCGGTAGTCGCTGAGGCCCAGGGTGGCCAGCACCAGCTTGGTCAGCTCGACGCACGACTGGATCTCGCCCTCGAGCTGCTCGGGAGTGCAGAAGATGTGCGCGTCGTCCTGGGTGAAGCCGCGCACACGGGTCAGCCCGTTAAGCTCGCCCGACTGCTCGTAGCGGTAGACCGTGCCGAATTCCGACAGCCGGACGGGCAAGTCGCGATAGCTCCGCTGGGCGGCCTTGTAGACCTGGATGTGGTGCGGGCAGTTCATCGGCTTGAGCAGGTAGCCGTCCACCTCGCCCCGCTCCATCCGCTGCTGGAGTTCGACGCACGAACAGCCCTCGCCGGCCAGTTTCTCGAGCGTCTCGCGCTCGACCAGGGGCGGGAACTGGGATTCCTGGTAATACGGGTAGTGCCCGCTGGTCCGGTAGAGGTCGAGCCGGCCGATGTGGGGAGTGATGACCGGCTGGTAGCCGCGCTTGAGCAGTTCGCCTCGCAGCCAGCCCTCCAGTTCCATGCGGATGCGGGTGCCCTTGGGCAGCCACAGGGGCAGGCCCGGGCCGACGGCGTCGCTGATCAGGAAGAGTCCCAGTTGCTTGCCCAGCACGCGATGGTCCCGCTTGCGGGCCTCCTCGATCCGGGTCAGGTGCTCGGCCAGCCTCTTCTCGTCGAAGAACGCCACCCCGTACACGCGGGTGAGCATCTTGTTCTTCTCGCTGCCGCGCCAGTACGCCCCGGCCACCGCCAAAAGCTTGAAGGCCTTGACCATCCCGGTGTGGGGCAAGTGCGGCCCGCGGCAGAGATCGGTGAAGTCGCCCTGCTCGTACAGGCTCACCTGCTGGACCTTCTCGTCGCGGACCAGATCCTCGATCAGTTCGACCTTGTAGCGCTGGCCCAGCTTCTCCATCAAGGCGATCGCCTCGCCGGGCGACATCTCGCGCCGGCGGGTCGGGACCTGTTCCTGGATGACCCGGCGCATCTCGGCCTCGACCTTCTCCAGGTCTTCCTGCCCGATGGGCTCCGGCAGATCGAAGTCGTAGTAGAAGCCGTACTGGAAGTCGTCCATCAGCGCCGGGCCGATGGTGTACTGGACGCCGGGCCCGTACAGGCGGATCATCGCCTGGGCCAGCACGTGGGCGGCGGTGTGGCGCAAGACCTCCAGCGCGGGCTCGTCGCGATCGGTGAGGATTCGCACCCGGTGCTCGCCGGCGCCCAGGGCGATCGACAGATCGCAGACCTGCCCGTCCACCTCGGCCGCCACCGCGGCCTTGGCCAGACGCGGAGAGATGTCCTCGGCCACCATCTGCGGAGAGACCCCCTGCGGGTAGCTCTTGCTGCTTCCGTCGGGTAACAGGATGTTCACGCTCATAGCATTGACCATTGTCTATTGACCATCGGACCCTTGGCGGTTGGCCATCGACCGGTGGTCGGGATCAAAAGCGACGGCCGGTGCAGGAATGCCGCTCTTGGGTCTGATCGACAGACGCTCGCCCACAGGCCGGGATGACCCTCGGCCCGCCATTACGAGTTCGGCGTTGTCGTCAGAGAAGCGGTCATGTTTCTGCACCGGCCGTCGCAAGAGGTTCAGTGAACCGCGTGTGCCGGTCTGTCTATCTTATACGGTACTACCCGTACGGGCGACGTGCAATTGTTTTTCGTCGTCGCCGGCTGCTCTTGTGTCTCACCTGTCAGGTCCCGGATTCCAGAACGCCTCAGGCCCAGCGAATCATGGCCAGTTCACGGGGGTCTGTCAACAGCTCATGCCGGGGCAGGATGCGGACGGTGTAGCCGGTCATGCCGCTGCGGGCGCAGGGCATGTTGACGGAGTAGTGCACCTTCGAGCCGTCCTGGCTGACCTGTTCCATGGGGATGGCCCTGCCCTCGTTGAGCTGTCCGTCCTCGTTGAGCGGCCCGTAATACAGTTCGACCTGGACGTCGCGGGGGTCAAGCTGGGCCACGTCCACGACGGCCTGCACCTGGATGTCCTTGCCCACGCGGGCGCCCGTGCCGTTGGAGTCCATGTCGTCGCTGACCGACTCGATGCGGATCGAGCCGAATCGGTCGCGGACCTGCGCCTTCCAGTGGGCCAGTTCCTTGGCCCGCGCCAAGTCCTGACCGGTCAGCAGATCCCATCGCCGGCTGGCCGGCTCGTAGAACATTTCGGCGTACTGGCGGACCATGCGGTTGGTGTTGAACACCGGCGCCAGCGTGGCGATCGTGGCCTTCATCCGGGCGATCCACCCGCGGGGCAGGTGGTCGCTGCCGCGCTCGTAGAACAGAGGGACCACTTCCTTCTCCAGCAGGTCATAGAGGGCCTGGCTCTCGACGGCGTTCTGGTACTCCAGGTCGTCGTAGGTCTCGCCCGAGCCGATGGCCCAGCCGACCTGACCCTCATAGCCCTCGTCCCACCAGCCGTCCAGGATGGAGATGTTGAGGGCGCCGTTGGCGGCGGCCTTCATCCCGCTGGTGCCGCTGGCCTCCATGGGGCGAAGCGGCGTGTTGAGCCACACGTCCACGCCCTGCACGAAGTAGCGGGCCATGTTCATGTCGTAGTCTTCCAGGAAGACGATCGAATGGCGGAACGCGTCCTTTCGGGCGGTATGGATGATCTGGCGGATGAGGTCCTTGCCCGGGTTGTCGCGCGGGTGGGCCTTGCCGGCGAAGAGGATCTGCACGGGCCGATCGGCCTGCGAGAGGAGCTTCTCCAGGCGCTCCAGGTCGCTGAGGATGAGGTTGGCCCGCTTGTAGGTGGCGAATCTCCGGGCAAAGCCGATGGTCAGCGCCTCGGGGTCGAGGGCCTCCTGGGCAGCCGCCAGTTCGGCGGTGCTGGCGCCTCGGCGAGCGAGCTGCAGGCCGAGCCGACGACGGGCAAAGGCGACCAGACGCTCGCGGCGCCGCTCGTGGGTGCGCCACAGCTCGGTATCCGGGATCTCGTAGACGCCCTGCCAGACGTTGGTGCTGACGGGCTTCTCCTGCCAGTCCGGACCCATGTAGCGATCGTAGAGCTGGGCCTGGTCGTGGCTGATCCAGGTGCGAACGTGAATGCCGTTGGTGATGCCGCTGATGGGGATCTCGTCGACGGGCACCCCGGGCCAGGTGCCCGCCCAGAGCTTGCGGCTGACCTCGCTGTGCAGCTTGGACACCCCGTTGCGGAAGGTGCTCAGCCGCATGGCCAGCACCGTCAGGCTCATGGGCTCGTCGCGGTTGCCGGGTTCCTGGCGACCCAACGAGAGGAACTGCTCGCGGGAGAGCCCCAGTTGCGGCCAATAGCGCGAGAAGTACTTGTCGATCAGCCAGGGCTCGAAGGCGTCGTTGCCCGCGGGCACGGGGGTGTGAGTGGTGAAGATGCTGGAGGCGGCCACCACCTCGCGGGCCTCGTCGAAGCTGACGCCCTGCTCGGCCATCAGCAGGCGGATGCGCTCCAGGCCCAGAAAGGCCGAGTGCCCCTCGTTCATGTGGTAAGCCTTGGGGATGATGCCCATGGCCCGGAGCAGGCGCACGCCGCCGATTCCCAGGATGATCTCCTGGCGGATGCGCATCTCCTGGTCGCCGCCGTAAAGCTGGGCGGTGATGTGGCGGTCCTCGGGGTTGTTCTCCGGGACATTGGTGTCCATGAGGTAGAGCGTGATCCGCCCCACCTGGACCTTCCAGATCTGGGCCTTGGTCAGGCGGTCGGGCATCTCGACGTTGATGGTCACCGGCGCGTTGTCGTCCCCGCGGACGAGCTGCACGGGCAGGTTGGCGAAGTCGTTACGGGGGAACAGCTCAAGCTGCCAGCCGTCGGCGTTGAGACGCTGGCGGAAATAGCCCTGCTGGTAGAGCAGGCCCACGCCGATCAGGGGCACGTCGATCTCCGACGCGCTCTTGAGGTGGTCGCCGGCCAGCACGCCCAGGCCGCCGCTGTAGATGGGCAGGCATTCGCTGATGCCGAACTCGGCGCAGAAGTACGCCACCAGAGGCTGCCTGCCGGTCTGGTAGGTCTTCTGCCACCAGCCGGGCCTGGTCAGATAGTCCTTGAGGTCCTCGTGAACGCGGTGCAGGTGAGCGAGAAAACCCTCGTCGGCGGCGACTTCGCGGAGGCGCTGCTGGTCGATCCGTCCGAGCATGGCGATGGGGTTGTGGTAGTGCTCCTCCCAGCCCTTGATGTCCAGGCGGCGGAAGAGGTCCTGGGCCTCACCCGTCCAACTCCATCGCAGGTTGTAGGCGATCTCCAGCAATCCCTGCAACTCCGGCGGCAGGGAAGGTTGAATCGTAAACGTTCGTAGCGGTCGCATGCGGATTCCTTCGGCTCACGGAATGCCGTCTCCCGTCCAGGCGGGACGGGGAGGCAGCAGCGTCGATTCACTCTTATTTCGGCATTTAACCGGCCCTGGATTATTCATATTCCGCGCGGTGGCTCCAGGCACTCGTCCGGCGGGCCGCCGTGCCGGTCCCTCCAGACCAATGCAGAATCATACTAGGGCAAAGGGCGGATACCAAGGCGAATTGAGGGTCGCCGCGGGCACGTCAGGTCCCCCCCGGTCCGCTCGACGTCAGGGGGCCTCCGGAGCGGCCGGCTTGTACGCGTCGGCCCCGATATCCTTGAGTCTCGGGTCGTCGGACGCGGCCTTCATCTCGCTCGTGCCCGGCCTGGTCAGCTTGGGGTCCACCTGGTAGAGTCCGCCGCTCTCGGCCACAGGAAGACCCGGCGGGCGGGCGCCATGGGTGGCGAACCAGGCGTTGGAGCGGAAGGTGAACGTTTGAGGGGCCGTTCGCGGCCCCACGTTCACTGTCGGGTTCATCCGCCGGTCGTAGACGATGAGGTTCTTCTCGAACACCCCTCCGGCGGCGGGTTTGAAGGGGGCGGGCATCTCCTGGAGGATCCGCAGCAGCCACTTCTCGGGAAGATAGAACGTATTGTGGTGGACGTGCCCGCCCTGGCTGGTCACGAACGCCACGTGGGCCATCCCGCCGACGAATCGGTTGCCCGCCACGGTGATGTCGCGGGCCTCGAAGTCCTCCGCCTTGGGGCGGAAGAACGCGAGCCCGGTCGAACCGCCCAGGTTGATCGCCCGCTGGCCGGCCCGCTCGAAGGTGCAGCCCTGGATGAGAATCCCGGTCGTTCCGCCCTTGGTCTGGACGCCGTTGTCCTGGCTGAAGCCCTGACGCCCCACGAACCGGCAGGAGTCGACGACGCCCTTGTGGCAGCCGACCATGTCGATGGCCGACCCGCCCCAGGCCTCGAAACGGCAGTTGCGGACGGCGAACTGGTCCACTCCGGACATCTTGAGGGCGTCGTGGTTGCCCCGCGGGCCGGTCTCCAGGACCGTCACGTTCTCCAGAACGATATGGTGGGCGGGCGTGTCGAAGCTCCCGCCGTCGTCGATGTTGATGCCGTTGCCGGAGTACCCCTTGACCACGATGTCGCCCAGCGTGAGGTGCTTGCAGTCGGACAGATGCCAGCCCTCCGACCCGCCTCCGGCGAAGGTGGGCGGCCTGGCTGGGTCCGCGCCGCGGATGACGACAGGCTGGCCCTCCCGGCCGGCCAGGTTGCTCAGGTAGATGCCGCCCGCGTAGTCGCCCGGGGCGATGCGGATGACGTCGCCCGGCCTGGCGGCCTGGGCGGCGCGGCGCAGTTCCTGCGTGGTGCGAACCGTCGTCTCGCCGCCGTGGACGAGGGCGCCCAGGGACAGGCAGAACCAAAGGCCGACCAGGTGCACCGTTGCTCGCATAGGGCTCATGGCTCTCCCGTCTTCAGCAAGCCTCATCATTCAGGCAGCCGGGGCAACATCTACCCCAACGCCACGTCCAGGACCATCATGATCGCGAAGCCGACGATGCAGCCCATCGTGGCCAGATCGACATTCCCGTTGCGCTGGGACTCGGGGATGAGTTCCTCGGCGACCACGAAGATCATGGCCCCGGCGGCGAAGGCCAGGGCATAAGGCAGGATGGCGGTCATGGACATGACCATGGCCGCACCGATAACGCCCGCGATGGGTTCGACGATGGCGGAGATCTGCCCGTACCAGAAGGCCCTCATGCGGCCCATGCCCTCGCGGCGCAGCGGAAGCGAGACCGCCGTGCCCTCGGGGAAGTTCTGCAGCCCGATGCCGATGGCCAGGGCCACCGCCGCCAGGAATGGCCCGGTGTCGCTCGGGCCCTGGGCAAGCGAAGGAGCCGCCCCGAACGCCACGCCGACCGCCAGCCCCTCGGGGATGTTGTGAATGGTGATGGCCAGGACCAGCAGCGTTGACCGCTGCCAGGAAGTCTTGGGCCCTTCAGCCACCGCCAGGTCCGGGTGCAGATGGGGCAGAATGCGGTCGACGACCCGCAGCAGGACCGCCCCCAGCAGGAACCCCACCAGCGGAGGCACCCACTTCCACGAGCCATACGCAGCCTCGCTCATCTCGATGGCCGGCGCCAGCAGCGACCAGAAGGAGGCCGCGATCATTACGCCGGCCGCCATCCCCAGCGAGGCGTCCAGATAGCGTTGGCTGACGCGCCGGGTGAAGAAGACGACGGACGCTCCAGCCGCGGTGACCAACCAGGTGCCCAAGGTAGCCAACAGAGCCTGGGTTACGGGATGAAGCGAGAGATACCATTGCATGGTCTGGCGTTCTCCTCTGCGGCCGTGAGATACCACCGGCCCAGACAAGTCTAGGACGTTCCAGAGATTTCCGCAAGCCGATGCCGGTCCAGGAGGCTAAGATGTACCGCCCGGACAGACAGACGCCCAGGGACGACAGGAAGACGCCATGGAACTGAAGAAGGGTCTTGGCCTGCCGCACGTGTTCTGCATCGCCAGCGGAGCGATGATCAGTTCGGGCCTGTTTGTGCTGCCCGGACTGGCCCACGCGCGGGCGGGGCCGGCGGTCATCCTGTCCTATCTGTTGGCCGGGCTGTTGGCCTTTCCCGGGTTGTTGTGCGTTGCGGAATTGACGACGGCTATGCCCAAGGCGGGCGGGGACTACTTCTTCGTCACCCGCGGGATGGGCCCGGCCGTCGGGACGGTGGCGGGCATCCTGAACTGGTTCAGCCTATCGCTGAAGAGCGGCTTTGCCCTGGTGGGGTTGGCGGCCTTCCTGCAACTGCTGGTTCCGGTGGACTACCGCCTGCTCGGTCTGGCCCTGTCGGCCCTGTTCGTCGTCGTGAACCTGGTGGGCGTTCGGGAGGCGGCCCGCCTGCAGGTGGCGCTGGTGATGGCCTTGCTGGCCTTGTTGGCGGTCTTCGTGTTCGCGGGCCTGGGGCACGTGCAGTCGACGCGGATCATGCCCTTCGCCCCTCATGGCTGGCCGGCGGTATTCTCGACGGCGGGGTTCGTCTTCGTCTCGTATGGCGGGCTGCTGAAGATCTCCAGCGTCGCGGAGGAAGTCCGCCGCCCCGGACGAGTGATTCCGATGGGGTTGTTCCTTTCGCTGGGGGTGGTGCTCACGGTCTATTCGCTGGCGGTGCTGGTGACCAGTGGCGTGATGAGCGATGAGAAACTGCACAACACGCTCATGCCGATCAGCGACGCCGCCGGAGCGTTCATGGGCAACGCCGGGCAGATCGCCCTGACCATCGGGGCGATTCTCGCCTTCATGACCACAGCCAACGCGGGAATCATGTCGGCCAGTCGATACCTGCTGGCGATGAGCCGCGACGAGCTGCTGCCCCGGCGCCTGGCCCGGGTCAGTCCCCGTTTTCAGACGCCCCAGGTGGCGCTGGCCATAACGGGGGCGGTAGTGGCGCTGTCCCTGCTGGTCCAGCTCGAGAGCCTGATCAAGGCCGCCAGCACGGTCCTGATCCTGACGCACATCGGGGCCTGCCTGTCGGTGATCGTCCTGCGGGAGGGCCGAGTGCAGAACTACCGCCCGCGGTTCCGCAGTCCGCTGTACCCGTGGGTGCAGTTGGCGGGAATCCTGGGGCTGGTGTTCGTGCTGCTGGAGATGGGGCTCGAGGCATACCTGGTGGCCGCGGCCCTGATCGTGGCGAGCTTCTGCCTGTACTGGTTCTACGGGCGCACCCGCTGGCGCCGGGAGTCGGCCCTGCTGCACCTGATCCAACGGATCACGGCCCGCGAGCTGGTCACCGGCTCGCTGGAGCGCGAACTCAAAGAGATCGTCCGCGAGCGGGACCAGATCGTGCTGGATCGTTTTGACACTCTCATCGAAAACAGCGCCGTGCTCGACCTGCCCGGGCCGGTGGAGGCGGAGGAGTTCTTCCGCCAGGCAGCCGAACAGTTGGGTCCGCGCGTCGGCATCGAGAGCAAGGACCTCAGGGGGATGCTGTCGGCCCGCGAGAAAGACTCCAGCACCGTGCTGGGCGCCAACCTGGCCATTCCGCACGTGGTGATCGACCAGAGCGGGCGTTTCGACATCCTCCTGGCCCGCTGCCGCGAGGGGATTGTTTTTCCCAATGGGCGAAAGGTCCAGGCCGCCTTCGTGATGGTGGGCAGCCGCGACCAGCGGAACTTCCACCTGCGGGCCCTGGCCGCCATCGCACAAGTGACCCAGGAGCAGGGCTTCGCGAAGAACTGGCTGTCCGCCAACGGGCCCCAGGCCCTCCGCGACGCGGTGCTGCTGGCGGAGCGACAGCGCTTCGGAGAGCATTGACGCGGCACGTCCCTGAAATGACCGCGGCGCAGGGACTTCGGACGCATGTTGCCTCGGCTCGTCTAATATCCTCGACCTGTTCCCCGTCTATCCGGTAGAACTGGAATAACGGCCGCTCGCGGACCGTTTGCACAGGTGGAAGGTATACCTACATGAGACGACTGTTTTTCGTGCTGGCGATGCTGCTGATCTGCGCAGGCGCGTTGCTGATGCGTTTGCCCTGTCTGCTGGGCCTGCTGCCGGCGCCGATCCAGGCGCCCGCGCTGCGGGCCCTGGGCGCCAAGGACAATCAGGTGCCCGAGAACTGGCGGATTGACGCCCGCCCGATGCACACCGACGAGGCGGTCCACGCCGCCAAGTTCGGCGAGTTGCTGGAGAAGGGCGAATACGCGTATGACCCCTACGAGTACCACGGCCCGACGCTGGATTACTTCACGCTGATCCCGGCGTGGATTCGCGGGCAGCAGACGCTGGCACAGACGGATGAGTTGACGCTTCGCATCGTGCCGGTGGCGTTCGGTCTGGGCCTGGTGGCGCTGCTGGCGCTGGTGGGCGACGGCCTGGGGCGATGGGCGGCGGTGGTGGCGGCGGTGCTGACGGCCGTCTCGCACGCCTTCGTCTATTACAGCCGCTACTACATCATGGAGATGTTGCTGGTCTTCTTCACGTTCCTGGCCATCGTGGCGGCCTGGCGATACGCTCGGTCGCGCCGGGCCGCCTGGGCGGTCGCGCTGGGCTCGGCGCTGGGTTTCATGTTCGCCACCAAGGAAACGTGGGTGATCTCGGCGGGGGCGATGGCCGGCGCGTGGGCGGCCGTGCGGCTCTGGCGGAAGGTCGCGCCGATCGAGGCGGCCCGGCCCGAGGCGGCGACGAGCGAGCCCGAACTCGGGGATGAAGGCGCCTTCGGCCTGCGCAAGGCGAACGCGACGGACGAGCTGGAGGCCGCTTTCGAGCGACAAGGCGACACGAAGGGGCGGGCGTGGCGGCACGCGGCCCTGGCGGGCGTGGCGTTCGTAATCGTCTGGGCGGCTTTCTTCTCCTCCTTCGGAAGCCATTTCGGGGGGCTGCTGGATTCGTTCCGCACCTACCAGGTGTACTTCAGTCGGGCCGGGGGCGGCGAGAGCTTCCACGTCCACCCGTGGCACTACTATTTCGGGATGCTGCTGTACTGGCGGGAGCCGTCGAACTTCCCGTGGGTCTGGTCGGAGGCCCTGATCGTGGGCCTGGCGGCGGCGGGGTTCGTGGCCGCCGTGCTGGGTCGGGGGATCGGGCAGGCCGACCCGTGGTTCCTGAGGTTCCTGGCGTTGTACACGGCCGCGGTGGCGCTGGCCTACACGGTGATCCCGTACAAGACGCCGTGGTGCCTGATGGTCTTCCTCCAGCCGATGGTCCTGCTGGCGGGCGTGGGGACGGCGGCGATCTTCCGGATGTTCCGTCCGAGCGACCGGC
>Ga0116148_1003420_pt1 | contig 14637 bp, 17 predicted proteins | sample AD_UKC055_MetaG_FD_89786 | JGI IMG/M metagenome (GOLD analysis project Ga0116148, IMG submission 89786) | Active sludge microbial communities of municipal wastewater-treating anaerobic digesters from USA - AD_UKC055_MetaG | ecosystem: Engineered > Bioreactor > Anaerobic > Digestate | place: USA... | reverse complement strand
TGCTCATTAAACGCTTTACCGTAAATTAATGCTTATAATGAGCCGTTTTTCTTTCGATACATATAGTATATACCATAAAGCAATTCAGGAGCCGGTAATGATACACATAAAAAAAATACATTTTTCAGCAGCTGCAGTTTTTATACTGTTTTTTTTAACAAGCTGTACTTCAACACAAACAAAAACGGGAACTAAGACAGAAGAACCGGTGCAGCAGAAAAACTCAACACAGACTATTCAGCAGATGATTCTTTCGGGCAGGAGCACGGAAGCAAAAGAATTATTCCAGGCAAAAATTGATATTAACTCCATGGATGAAAACGGCAATACAGCACTTCATGCAGCGTCCCAAATTAACGACAGCGAACTGGTCACCTTTCTTATTTACAAGGGGGCTAACACTGAGTTAAAAAATCATCAGGGCGACACACCCCTTCATCTCGCCCTGAAAAATGACGGAAAAGAAAGTGCAAAAATTATTGCTGCTGCAGACGGCACCATCTTCGCCCGGGACGGACAAAATAAAACAGCACTCGAGCTGGCCTTGGCTAAGGGACAGGACTATTTCGATGTAGTGATTACAACAAAAACAGGACAAATGCGCGATGTTAACGGCAGATCTCTTGTTCATTATCTTGTTGACTGGGAAAATACAGAGGCTCTTGAATATGCAATACAGAAAAAAATTCCTCTTTCTGTCGAAGATAATGAGGGGAAAAGCCCGCTTTTGCTCGCGTACAGTAAAAACGAGAGCCTGCAAGGTGTTAAAATCGCAGCCTCGCTCATAATAGCAAATGCAGCTCCTGTCCGCGGTTATTTCAGCTATTTTGAAGATTCTGTTAAAACAAGAAATCCTAATCTGCGTTTTGATGACGGCCAGACACCGCTTCACTTCGCTTCCATTTTCGGACATTCAGCTATTGTGCAATACCTTCTTGAACGGGGGGCTCAAACAAAGGCTAAGGACATTTTAGGATCCGCTCCTCTTCATGAAGCCTGCCGCTACGGTCAAACCGCAATAGTACAGCTTCTCCTCCAATCCGGCGCAGATCCTGATTCCCAGGATAGTTTGGGAAAATCGCCGCTGCTGCTTGTTATAGACAACAGCAAGAGGCTTGCAATTTATGAAATGCTTTTAAAATACAAGGCCAACCCGAATGCAAAAGATATGTACGGCGATACGCCCCTTCACATTGCAACAATGAACAGCATGGACATTCAAGTACTGCAGCTTTTACAGCAGTATGGGGCAGATGTAAACGGAAGAAATAAGCAGGGAATTACCCCTCTTGCGCTCGCCATAGAAAGACAGAGAAAAGAACATGTTGAGTTTTTTGCAAAAAGAGGTGCGGATATTCATGCAGAAGATAACCAGGGAACCTCTCCCCTTTCCAGAGTATTGAGTCCTGAAAAAAATGCTACAATGCTCGAGCTTCTTCAAATTTTAGTCAATGCTGATAATGTCTCATCCCGCGATTCATACGGCAATACAGCACTTCATCTTGCAGTAGAAAATAACGCTGCGCTGGATCAGGTGAAATACCTCCTGACACTGACCAGTGATGTCGATGACAGGAATAAAAACGGCGACTCGGCACTGTATATTGCCGTGCAGAAAAACAGAAGAGGCATTGGAGAACTGCTTCTTGCTAAAAAAGCTGATGTATTTACGTCCAACAATGAAAACTATTCTCCTCTGCGCCTTGCATTAATGGCCGGGGGCGATGTGCAGGAATGGATACTCACATCCGAAGTAATTAAATCGGTTGACGGAACGGGAAATACGCCCCTGCACTATGCAGCTGAATGGAAACTCGATAATGCAGCTGCGGTCTTACTTGAAAAAGGCGGAAATCCTAATTCTCAAAATGCAAACGGTGAAACGCCATTATTCAATGCCGTAAAATCGGATACAACAACAACAATAGATCTTTTAGTGAAAAATAAGGCCGATAAAGAAGCCCGTGACTACCTGGGCAATACGCCTCTGCATGCCTGTGTCCGCTGGGATGCAAAAAATTCTGCGATGAAACTTATTCAGCTGAAAGCAGACCTTAATGCACAAAACCTTGCCGGAAAAACACCCTTGTCGCAGGCTGCGCGCTCTTCCCGTATAGCTATGGCAAATCTTTTACTCGACAGCGGTGCAAATATTGATGCCTACGATGCAACGGGCAGAACAGTACTCATGGACGCAATACAAAGCGGAAACGGCAGTATTGTCTCGCTGTTGTTAAGAAAGGGAGCTTCTCCTCTGGTACAGGAGATGTACGGCCGAAATGCCTACCATGAAGCTGCAGAAAGCGGAAATATTGAACTTATTAAACTTGTACAGGATGCAGGAGGAAATCCGCTGTCGCGCGATGCACACGGAACAACGCCTTTTTCACTTGTTATACTCAAGGGTAATGATGTTATAAAAGCAGTGCTGGGTACAAACTCCAGACTCATTGATTCAGACGGCAATACACCGCTTCACATTGCTATTGAGAAAAAGGCAGACCCCTCTGTCCTTTCTCTGCTTCTCTCGATGAATTATCCGGTAAATACACGAAATCGTGAAGGAATAACCCCCCTAGTAATTGCAGCAAAAAACGGGATGAAAGAACATGTACAGCTTTTAATTGAACAGGAAGCCGATATGTATATAACTGATAATTCCGGTGAATGCGCCCTTTCTATAGCGCTCACAAAGCAGACAGCGCTTCTTGACAGCATGGTAAAATACGCAGGTAATAAGGTTGATATAGCCGGAGAAGGAATCCTGCATTATGCAGCAAGACTTGCAGATATAAGTATTTTACAAAAGGTACTTGGAATGGGACTGGACAGACAGGCGCGCAATATTTCCGGTGAAACACCAAGAGATATTGCTGTCCGCTGGCAGAAAACAGAAGCAGCTGAATTGCTGAGGTAACAGAATAGGGCTGTCACTAATGCAGCCCTATTTTTGTTTTTTTGTAATATCTATCATACGACGGAAAGCACTGCCTTCCTTCTTTAACTCCCTTGAACCGCGGGTAATCTTGCATAAACTCATTTTAAACATACGGGCAATATCGCGCTGCGTTGTTCCCTTATCAATTTCATTAACTAAAAGCCATCTTTTACCAATGTCGTAAAGCTCGGCAGGAGTAAATAAACAGGTAAAAAACTCTTTTAGAAATTCAGGATCATCAACAGCAGCTACTGCATCAAGCAGCTGATCCAGCCCCTTTTGAGAGCGCAAATGAATATCATCATCGGTAGATACGGTAACATCAGTTTGTTTCATATAGTAAGTATACTTGAAAATGAACAAAAAAAACAGTATATTCTGTTCATGAGCGAAACAACACAATGGATTGATGAAAAATATAACGAAGTTTTCGAAGAAGAATTACGCGGCCTGCAAAGACGGTGTGAACACGATCCATCGTGCAGTATTCAAGATTTACAGGGAATTTTAGACGGTCTTTATATAAACGAAGGAAGCGACTGGGTAGGACGCGGTCCCTTGGGCAATACCGTACTTGCCGCCAGCATAGCAGCATACGAACATTTTATTGCCGAAAAAAAATCAGCTCAGTCCAAATAATGAATTAAAATTCTTTTTAACCAGCTCAGATAAAGAAACAGAATCCATACACAAGGCCTGCGAGACAAAGGAATACGTGTCTTTTATAAAAAGCGGAGTATTTGTCTTTCCCCTGTTGGGTACAGGAGCTAAATACGGCGCGTCTGTTTCAAGCAGCAGACGGTCTTTGGGTACAAATCTTACTAATTCATACACAGCTTCTATTTTGCTTCTTTTTGCATAGGTTACAGAACCCGAAAACGAAATATGCCAGCCTAAATCAATAAAGGCCCTCGCCTCTTCTATGCCGTATGAATAACAATGAATTATGCCCTTGTTATATCCGCAGTTTTTTATACATGCTAATGTCCCGTCAAAAGCATCCCTGCTGTGTACAATGATGGGAAGATTAAGCTTTTTTGCGAGATTCAGGTGCATTTCAAACATTTCTGCCTCTGCATGAAGTAAGGAAGGAGAAAATGAATCCTTATCGCGGTTATCGGGACCGTCAACGTTCCAATGATGATCAAGCCCGCACTCGCCGACAGCTATTAAAGAGCTGCCTTTAAAATGGGCAGAACCATTTTTCATAAAAGTATGAATTTGGTGTTCCAGTTCCGCCATCTGTGTAAAGCGCTCAGCAATAGCCTCGGGGGCAGGCCAAATACCGGATGCAAAATAGAGATTTTTCTGTATATGTGCAGCGTTTTCTGCACTGGTTGAGACAGCGGAAGATACAATAGAGTCTGCTAGAGCAATCCGTTTTGGAAGATCATCGCAGTGAGTACCAATATCGAGCAGAAAAGGAACTTTATCCTTAGCCAAAGACTGCATCATTGAAGCGGTGTCTATGCCGTAGGAATCGAGATAGGATAAATGGAAATGGGAATCGCCAAACATAGGATTTCATAATATCTTAAAAAAACAAAAGTATCAAATGGGGAGAGGAAGGGAAAGCGTGCTTCTTGGCTCATGCATTTCTTCGAAATGTATTGGGCACAGCAGAGAGTATCGCCGCAACGCCGGCTAGCGGCTCATCCTTCGGAATGTATGGGGCATAGCAGAAAGTATCGCCGCGACGCCGGCTAGCGGCTCATCCTCACTGCGTTCGTCAAATGAGCAGAATCCCGCTTTCCCTTCCTCTGTCCGTTGTTGTTTTTTAAGCCATTATTGCACATGCGTGGAGGGCTTAGGAGGGGTTACATAGTTTGAAATTGTGAAGGGGGCTCATTAATTGAAAATGCCGGTCCAGTGAAAATAAGGACAAATCGTTAGACTTAACATGTTGTGCAATTAATAAGTCTGCAATTCCGACTTTATTAATGCCGTTTTTGAGATTTATTGTCTGCATTTCAATTATTTCATTCCAATCTGCTTTTAAGGGAATGTTCGTTATTGTAAGAAGAAGATCTTTTAATTCAAACTCTTCATGATGAATTATTGATGGTACAAGTTCTGCAAGAATTAAATCATTAATGCAGATAGTATTCGTATCAATTAATGTATGTAAAAACTGAGCTGGTATAGTTCCCTTAAAATATGCAATCCAAACCGATGAATCAACTAAGACCACTTACCGCTTCCTCAGTGAATCTAAATCAATATCAAGAGTAAGTCTCCCGTAAAACCTTTTTATGTCCTTAATCTTCTCTTTTTGGATCAGGTTAACAAGCGCGGTCTTTATGACTTCTGTTTTTGTCTGAATATTTGTCAGCATCATGGCTTCGTCAAGAAGTGTTTCAGGCAGATCAAGAGTTGTCCTCATGGAAATCCTCCTATGCATAAGAGTATATCTAATAATATGCATTGTCAAGAGAAATAATATGCATAGGGTTTCATAATATCTTAAAAACAAGAATTGTTCAAATAGCAATTCTTGAGAGAAGAAAGATACCCCTCTTGGCTCATGACTCCTCGTTACACTCGTCAAATGAGCAGAGGGGTATCTTTCTTCTCTCTACTTACTTTTCAAATGGAGTTTTTAAGCCATTATTGCACACGCGTTGGGGCTGCGTTTCACTCGTCAAATGAGCAGAATCCCGCTTTCCCTTCCTCTCTCAGGTGTTGTTTTTTTAAGCCATTATTGCACTCGCGTTGGGGCTGTGTTTCACTCGTCAAATGAGCATTGCGAGGAGCATGAGCCAAGAGGCTTACTATTTATTCTACAGACGGGGTTTTATTAAGAGTTTTTGTTTTTAAGCTATTATTGAGATTAAGTTTCTACAGCAATGAGCGGTATGATCATTTCTTCTTTTGTTATGCCGGCATGATGGCTTTTAAACTGATTTGATTTTTCACTCCACACAAGGGCTTTGTTGCCCACCGCAACCGCAAGAAAGTCTCCTATGCTGGCGGAGTGTTTCTGCAGTGTGTCTGTATCGAGGCCGGCAGTGCCGAAGAGTTTTTTTTCGAGTACTTCCTGTTTTGTCATAAGTATAAAGTCTTTACCGAAAAGGGACAAAAACATCTCCTTGAAATCTTCGAGGCAGCCGTCTTTAACAAAAAAACTTACCGAGCGGGCTTCGATTGCACAGGGTCTTACAAGCATTGCTGTTAATTCAGGATAATCGGACAGAAGAATATTTTCAATATCGGTGTGGCCGTGATCTGCGGTGATAAACACAAGGGTGTCTGTTAGTTTTGAACAAAGATTTTCTATTTTTTCATCAAGGTCTTTAACAAGAAAGCGGACTTTTTCATTTTGGGAACCGTACTGGTGAAGAGAAGAATCGGGGTCGCCCCAATATGAGAGAGTGAAGCTCCTCCCCTTCTCTTCCTTTACAACCCTTTCAATTTCCTTAAGCCAGTCATCTAAAACCGGAAACGCATTTTTCCCAAACGGATAGATGCGGTTGACTGTAACATTGTGCATTTCGCCTATTTGACTATAAATGCTTTTATAGTCAAAGTGTTTTTGTGCAGCATGATAGGGAGCCGCCTGTATATCAGTGTCTTTTACTGTATTATAAAAAGCATTTATAACCTTATCCTCTTCCGGGAAATATAGAGACCAGCCGAGCCATCCGTGTTCTATGGGTTCCAGACCGCTTTCAATACTTGTTAGTGCGGCAGTTGTAGTTGGAGGAAAAACAGAGGAAAATTCGCTTACAAGATGACGGCGCAAAAAACTGTCTTCCGGCAAATACCTTTCCAATACCGATATTCCCAGCCCGTCCAGCACGATGACTACAAGGTGCCTCGGGTTTTTGCGGAGCAGTTCATCAGCTTGTGGAAGCGTGGAATGATGCGGTTTGACACCATAATACGAGAGAAGGGAATTAGAAAAATTAACAAGACAATTACTGTAATCCGGGTACTGTATCATGCAACACAGTATACCAGACCACAATAATTAAGTCGAATATTTATTTTCCCGCTCTTACAAAGTCGTCAACTGAGTCCAGCAAAAGAGCAAAGAGGACGATTCCCATGAAAAACTGTGAAAAACTGCCGAAAAATACCGAAAGAGCCGGTAAACCTTCTGAGAAAAGAGATGACATAAATGAGTAAAACTCAGGATTGAAAATTTTTCCATCAATGAAAAACAATATTGTAAAGGGAATGGCTGCAGCATTACAGATAAAGCCGAGTAAAAAAGTTTTTAGAGTACGTTTATAGGCAATGAGCCGCACCGCATCCCGCAGTAATCCGCAGAGCACTACAGCCGCGAGGAGAGGCCATCTGCTTTGTATTACATCAGAAAGGAAAACAGGAAAGTTTAATCCCTTGTCATCAAAAACACGGAAAATTCCTGGAACCGTTAAAAAGACAACAAAAAATATGAGTGCCATAACCATTGAAAATATGGTTTCACCTCTGCTGTATGTTTCCTTCTTTTTGGGAACTTCCGGAAGCGAATCTAAAGATTCATCGCCCATAGAAAAGTTAATGCTCTTCCATTGAAAAATGGCAAATACAAGCGTAACCATACCAAAGGCCCAGAAGCCTCCATTAATCAAAGAGAACAGGAGCTTTCCTAAAAAAGCAAGCCATAAAGGCACAAACGACGGCATTGATCCGATTTCCTGTGCAAGATCTTCACTGAATATTGTTCCTAAAACCGCGGCAAGGGTCAGACCGAACGCAACAGAGGCCAATACAATTTTTAATAGAAATATATACTGAGAAAAATAGCGGGGACCAATCAAATAGGACTCTTTCTCATTCCGGTATTTTGAAGCCAGAACCGAAGGCAAGCCAAGTTCTGTCAACACTACTTTAACATCGCTTTCGTCCTTTTCTATTAAAGACTTCCCTTTTTCTGCGAGTCTTTCATCAAGCATATCAGAAATTAGACTTCGAATTTCAGCTTCAATTTCTTTTCTGTTTTTCATTGGAAGCAGCCTTCCTGCCGCATACACATAGCGGTTTATAAGATCTTCTGCCTTGCTGCCCGGATTCTTTTCTTTATTCATCTTTTCCTCCTTTTTCGTTGCCGCTTTCATTACTATGAAGCAGATCATGCATTCCGCACGATATTTTCTCCCATTGAGTCAAGAGAAGCTCATAGACAGTTTTGCCCTGTTCCGTAATTGCATAATACTTCCGGGGTTTTGCACCCGATGTCTCCCAGGAACTTTGTAAAAGCCCCTGAGATTCAAGCCTGCGCAATAAGGGATAGAGCGTATTAGCCTCCACAGGCATTCCCTTCTCTCCTAAAATCTGGACAAGGGAGTAGCCGTACATTTCCGTTTTAAGCTGACTTAAGACTGCCAGCACAATGGTACCCCGCCTTAATTCCTGCAAAAAGCCTGTAATAATCTCTTCATTTTCCATAGTCACCTCAATAATACTGATATTAAACTATAGTGTTATATCCTTCATTTCTTTTTGTATAATACAGTGCAACGCACAGTATGTCAAGTAAAACAGTATACAACTGATAAAATTTTAAATAAAAAACCTTTACTGGAAGTAAAACTAATGGTATTATGTTTGTACTGTGTTCGTACTAACTATGAACACTAAGGAGGAAATTAAGAATGAAAAAGAACTCTGTTATTACAGTACTCATGAGTGTACTGCTCTGTGCCGTATTACTTGTATCGTGTACCAGTAAAAAAGAAACGACCGTAGAGGTAATTCCAAGTCAGATTAATCCTGACGGGCCGGTATCCGCTGCGTACATTAGAACCTGGCCCATTGGTTCCACAAGGGAAGATATGGATAAGGGATTGTATTGGAAGGCCGACGATATTAAAGGGGAATACTTAACAGACTTAATTATTGCCTTTGCACTTATTAAAGACGGCTCGAATATCTATATTAAAGATATTGAAGCTCAGCCTTCTTCAACAGACCCCTCTGTCATGGTTCCAGGATTTACAGCTTTATGGGATGAAGTTGCTATACTGCAGAAGCGCTACCCTCACCTCAATATTACCATCTCTGTCGGAGGCTACGGAGCAGACGGATTTTCCGATATGGCTTTTGATCCGGCTTTGCGGTCACAATTTATTGCAAATCTTATGACTTGGGTTGATGAAAAAAATCTTGACGGGGTTGATATTGACTGGGAATATCCTGTTGGACCTGACTGGGGTCTTCCTATTAAAACAAGACCCGAAGACAGGGAAAACTATATAAAACTCCTAAAAGAAACACGTACAGCCCTTACCGATCTCGGCGCAAAAACAGGCAAAACATACAGTCTTTCCACCGCAGTTCCTGCAAGCACCTGGTTTGTACAAAAAAATGATGTAATTGCCGCTGCACAAATTGTTGATGCCCTAAAGCTCATGTCCTACGACTACTACGGATCATGGAGCGGCAATACAGGACATACAGCAAACTTATACAATAATCCCCTTGATCCCGAGTGGGGAGGCTGGAGTACCGATCAGGCCGTAAGAGCCTACCTTGACGCCGGCATTCCTCCTCAAAAAATCGTCTTAGGCTGTGCTTTTTACGGCAGGGCATGGACGGGAGTTTCAGACGGCGGAACAAACGGATTATTCCAAAAGTATACAGAATCTGCATATCCCGATGGAATATCAATTACAGATGTAAAAAAACTTCTTGCTTCCGACACTTCATTTGTGCGGTACTGGGACGACACAGCAAAATCGCCCTTCCTTTATAATGGTTCAACCTTCATTACCTATACCGATGAACAGGCCTTAATGGAAATTACAAGCTATGCTAAAGAAAAGGGTCTCGGCGGTGTAATGAACTGGGAATACGGACACGATATTAATGCAGATTTGCTTAAGGTTCTTTCCCTCAGTATTCAGTAAAATCATTTTTTGGCAAGCAATTGTACAATGTATTGTACTGGAAAAAAGCCCTTAGATTACACAGTAATTTTAAGGGCTTTTTTCTTTATCTTGACTATGAAAGCTGTTTATGCTATAAGTTAGGTTCATGCTGTATGCGTTTTTATGCATAAAGCACTGTTTAATGTCAAATTTTGAACTTTATTACACTATTAAAGTTCATGTGGAGGATACAAAGTGGTTAAAATCAGACTCAAGAAGCTTGGAACCAAGAAAAGACCTTACTACAGAATCGTAGTACAGGACTCACGCAAACCCCGTGACGGCACAACAATTGAAGAAATCGGCATCTATCATCCAATTGAAGGTGAAGATAAACAAATTTCTTTTAATGAAGAACGTGCACGCTACTGGTTAAGCGTTGGTGCTCAGCCAAGCGACACAGTCCGCAAAATCTTCAACAAGAAGAGCTTTACTGTAAAATAATTGGACAGAAGGAGTATGGGAATGGAAAAAGACCTGATCGAATACATCGCAAAATCATTGGTCAGTGATCCCAGTGCTGTTTCAGTTCAAGAAGTCGAAGGCGAACGGGGCCCTGTTATTGAGCTTCGTGTAGCAAGCGGCGATATTGGTAAAGTAATCGGAAAGTACGGCCGCATAGCTAAGGCTTTACGGACTGTATTAAGTGCGTCTGCCAGTAAAACCGGTAAGCGTTACAGCCTGGAAATACTGGACTGATGGAGCAACAGAAAGGGCAGCCCAAAAAGGCTGAGCAGTCAGAAATGATTGTTGGAATTATCCGCGGAACACATGGTTTGGCGGGTACATGTAAGGTTGAAAGTACATCCGGTGAATGTGATCATTTTTTTGACCTGACCGATGTTACTTTGAGAAAAGGCAGTATAACAAAGCAGATTGAAATAGAATCTGTCGAAGGATGCGCCTCCTCTCTTTTAATTACATTTAAAGGTATTGATTCTATTGACGAAGCTTCAAAATATAGGGGCTTTGAAATAATCGTACCAAAAGACAAGGCCTGTCCTTTATTTAAGGACGAATACTATGTCGAGGATTTAAAATCCTGCTCGCTTGTGTATTATGAAAACGGCAAAAAAACGGGCAAAAAAGAACTGGCAGAGAATTCTGCACCCATTACAGCGGGTTACATTACAGACGTATTGGAAGGCGGCGCAGGCGACCTCTTAGAGGTTTCCTTAACCGAGAGTGTGGACGTTTTACTAAACAGCACAGATAAAGATGGAAACAGAATAAGCAGTAAAGACCGCAAAGTTCTTGTTCCTTTCCGTAAGGAGTTTATCGGTACGGTTGACCTAAAAAGTAAAACAGTCCAACTGATGCACCTCTGGATTCTGGAGTAAGTCCATGAAGTTCCATGTGCTGACCTTGTTCCCCGAAATACCGCGCGCTTTTTTTGAAAGCTCAATCATGGCAAAAGCGGTACAAAAAGGAATTATTGCCTACGACCTTGTGAATATCCGGGACTTTGCTCTGGATAAACATAAAACTTGTGATGACAGTCCTTACGGCGGCGGTGCCGGTATGGTAATGATGACTACACCGCTCGCCTCTGCGCTGAATTCTGTGAAACCAAAAAGAAAGCGTGTTATTTATGTAACACCTTCCGGAAAAAAGTTCACTCAGAATATGGCGTATGAATTAAGCCGGGAAAGCGATCTGGTTCTAATCTGCGGAAGATACGAAGGTATTGACCAGCGGATTATTGATTCGTATGTCGATGATGAAATTTCAATAGGAGACTATGTTTTGTCTTCCGGAGAAGTGGCTGCAACAGTAATAATTGATGCAGTATACCGTTTAATAGACGGTGTCATTGCAAGCGAATCGCTTGAAGAAGAAAGTTTTTCCGATGGGCTTCTGGAGTATCCGCAGTATACGCGGCCGGAAGAATTTTTGGAGCAGAAGGTACCCGACATCTTATTGTCCGGGCATCATAAAAATATCCGCGCATGGCGTTTAAAACAGCGCCTGGCAAAAACTCTGCGCATGAGACCCGATCTCATTGCAAAGGCGCGCGATAACGGAAAGCTTACAAAAGAAGCCGAAAAAATGATTGAGGAAATAACCCGTATAGGAGAACACTGAGATGGATTTAATCAAAACTATTGAAGAATCTCAAAAAAGAGATGATATTGAAAGTTTCAAAGTTGGAGATACTGTAAAAGTTCACTTCAAGATTGTTGAAGGAAAAAACGAACGTATTCAGATCTATGAAGGTCTTGTTATTTGTTTTAAGAACTCAGGTATTGGTAAAACATTTACTGTACGCAAAAACTCCTATGGAGTCGGCGTTGAACGTGTTTTCCCTTTTTACTCACCCCGCATTGCCAGAGTAGAAATGATTCGTCCTGGTAAGGTTCGCCGCGCAAAACTCTACTACATTCGCGATAAAATTGGAAAAGCTGCAAAAATTAAGGAACTTATTATTAAAAAAGCTGATAAAGTTTCTGAATAGAACAAAGGCCTGCTGTACAAACAGCGGGCTTTTTTTTATACTTTTACCATGCTGCACGAACCGTCATACAACATATCTGTTGTTCAAAATTCTCTTTCGAACACACTTTTAAAAGACGGAGAATCTGTTTTTGTACGTGTTGTTGAACAAAACAAAGATGGTTCATATACAGCCTCCTTTGCCGGAAACCGCTTCATTGTCCGTTCTCTTAGCCCCCTTACAATCGGTTCTTCTTTTAAAGCCCGTCTAACATTAGAAAACTCAAGTCTAAAACTCATTCCTCTAGCAGATAATCCGCCAATTCCATCATTCAGCCAAACAGAAGCAGGCTTTTTAAGCCGTATAGGCTTAATTCCGGATGCTGTTTCACTCAGAATGATGCAGTTTTTTCAGCAGCTGAATATAAAGATAAATCTCCCTCTTGCCCAAAAAGCAAGATCAATTTCATCTGCTTTTCCGGGAAAGGAGAAGGAGGCAGCAGAAGCATTTCTTTTTCTCTCAGACAGGGGTATTGAAGGTACAGAAGAACTAATAAGCCTTCTGCTTAGATATGCACATTCCGGCACAGTCTTAAACAAAAAAGAGGAGGAAATTCTCTCCTACATTAATCATAAAAAAGGGGCAAACCGCCATTGGGTTATTCTGCCCTTTTCGGACCTGAATAATCCAGCTCATACAGCCTCTAAAACCTGCAGTCTGGAAGGAGTAGTAAAGATACTCATAAATACCGAATTAAAAAAAACAGAAAAATTGGTAATAGAGTGTGATACGGCTGTAAAAAAATATTTTTTTGTGCTACAATTATATAGTTTTAGTAATATACAAACCAAAAAGGTTCTTTCTTATTGTACGCTGCCCGGGTTGACCAATGGTGAAACACGATTCTTTTCGGAGCAATTAAAAAAAATGCTAGGTGATGATATAGCAGATGAGGTCCAGTATGACCAAAGTCTGGTTGAGGACGGAATATTTTGCCGAAACCTTGAGCTTAGCTTTTTTCAAGGATCTGTATGAAAAAAACAGCCTCAGCCTTATCATACACCGAAGGATCAAAGGCTCCGCTCATCACCGCACAAGGGAAAGGCGAGTTAGCAGAAAAAATGATAGAAATTGCCAGACAGCACAATGTTCCGGTTATTGCCGAGGCGCAAACATCAGAACTTCTGTCGTTTTATGAAATTGGAGAGTATATTCCGGAAGCAGCTTATGAAATAATTGCAAAAATATTGTCTTTTGTACGGAGGGTTGAGAATGAAGAGAATAAAAAGTGAAGAGCTTTATGAGGGAATGATTTTTTCTGCACCCTTGTTTTTTGATGATGGTGTAAATATGTTTCTTGCTAAGAGAAAGCCCCTAAAAAAACACCATATAGCAGCGCTCAAACGCTGGAACATTCCCTTTGTCCTTACGTACGGTACACTTTATACCGATCCTTCTGTTGATCTTTTAGATGAAGAAATTGCAGATTTGGAAGAATTTGAAGAAGTCTTAGAAGAAATCGACGAAGTTGATGGAGTTCAGCTTCCTTCCCATAATACTCTCCTCCAAATTGCACAAAATTTTTCATCTACAAATGAACTTATTTCCAAAAATATTACTTCTGCAGTGAAAAGGCTGCAGAATGTTTTTGCAGCAATTCTGTCAAACGCACCGGTTCCACGCTCAGAAGTGGATTCAATTGCAGAACTTATATACTCGCTCATATCGCCTAACTGGATGGATGCTATCAGTTATATTATGACTGAGTTGAAAGCAGCAGGCTATGCACAAAAAGGTGTAGTTAGTGCTGTTTTCTCAGCAGCAATTGCTGAATATAAGGGAATTCCCAAACGTTTTACTATACAGCTTATTGCAGCCTCCCTTCTTCATGATACAGGGATGCTGACAGTCTCAGATCAAATACTCCAAAAACAAACACAGCTTTCTAAAAGTGAATATGATTTGTTAAAACTTCATCCGCTTAGATCTGCACGTTTTGCATCTGAAGTTCTTTTTTTTCCGAAAGAAGTTTCTCAAACTATCATTCAGCATCATGAGAGATGTAACGGATCAGGGTATCCGGAGGGATTAATGGGAGACCAGATTCAAACTGGTGCCAAAATCCTCGGTATTACTGATACTTTTACCAGTATGCTGTCTCATAAAACCTACAGTAAGTCCTTAGGCGGCTTTGAAGCGATGAAGGTAATCCTCATGAATGAGGATTCAAAATTTGATCCGGAAATTCTACAGTCATTTTTAAAAGTGATGGGGTATCATCCTCTTGGAACCATTGTTTTGTTAAGTAACGGTTGTGTAGCACAAGTCACTAAGGCTAACGAAGAGCTGCCCTTTTTACCGGTTATAAAAATACTTTCAAACCCTATTAC
>Ga0116148_1003417_pt1 | contig 14641 bp, 9 predicted proteins | sample AD_UKC055_MetaG_FD_89786 | JGI IMG/M metagenome (GOLD analysis project Ga0116148, IMG submission 89786) | Active sludge microbial communities of municipal wastewater-treating anaerobic digesters from USA - AD_UKC055_MetaG | ecosystem: Engineered > Bioreactor > Anaerobic > Digestate | place: USA... | reverse complement strand
GCGGGAGAGCCCGCGCGTCCAGGGAAACTGGTCCAGCACGAAGCTCAGGAACAGGAGGAGGATCCCGAGCAGGACGACTGCCCGAAGCGCGACGAGGACACTCCGCGCCGCCCGCCACACCGCCTCGCCGCGCATCAGGCGGAAGGACCGGATCTCGACCGAACGCACGCCCTCCTTCAGGCGGCGCTCGAGGAAACGATCCACCCGGCGCCACGACCACGCGAGCGCCGCGACGGCGAGCGCGAGGACGAGCCCGGCCCCGACCGCATTCACGATGCTGCGCCGCATCGCGCCGGGAGTGCGGGCCGCCCGGTAGTCCGCGATCGCCTCCTGCACCTTGGCAAGGTGCGCGGAGGCCAGTTCCTTCCGATGGAGCCCCTCGAGCGCGGCGTCGGCATCCACGAGGGTGACGACCGGCACGCCGCGGGCCACGATCCGGCTGACCCCCTCGCCCTCGACGACATGGAGCGAGCCCGGCTCGATCGTGCGATCCGCGGCGACCTCGGCAATGCGATCCCCGATGAGGCGCGCGCGCGTCTCCGCCGGCAGCGAAGAGACTCCCCGCACGCGGAAGAGGACGACCCCGTCCAGTACGACGGGCGCCACGGCCACATGTGGCTCGGGCCCGGCGCCCGCCTCCTGCGCGGTCAGCGGTGCCTGCGAGACCGTCGCGACCGAGGTCAGCAGGACGAGGGCGAGCGCCGCCCGCCGGCTAGCGGCGGAACAGTTCGTCGCGGATCTCGCGCCGCACCTCGCGCCGCTTCTCGCGCTTTTCGCGCCGGATCTCACGGGCTCCCTCCCCGATCTCGCGGGCCATCTCCCACCCCGAGTCGGCACGCAGGATCTCGCGCACGGCCTCGCGCCGCTCCCGCCTGATCTCCCGATCGCCCTCGCCGATCTCGCGCAGGACGTCCCAACGATCGGCCCGCGCGGCGGGCGAGACGAGCAGGATCGCCAGGAACGCGAGGCCGCACCGTCCTGTCCATCCCAATCTCATGAGTTCCTCCTGCGTTCACCGTGCGGCCAGCGCCTTCACCTTGGCCAGCATCCGCTCGTACTCCTTGATCGTCTCGGGGCACTTGGCGCGGTCGGAGGGGGCGGTCACCCCCGCACCGTACGCCGCCGCGTAATAGAACGCCCGGTCCGATCCGAACAGCCGGAGAACGCCGGTCGCAACGTCGAGGGCCTGGCGCTCGTGCTTCGTCCGGCCGGGTCCGGGCGTCTGACAGGCACCCGCCTGGCCGGAGACGTAGCCGAACTTCTTGAGGGCCTCGTCCATCTGCGCTTCCTGGTCGTCGTCAACGGCAGCTGGCTTCTGCTGCTGCTGCTGCGGCGGCGGCGGCGGCGGCTGCTGCTGCGGAATCGCCAGTTGCGGGACGAGGAAGAGCAGCAGGGAACCAGTGGCGATGCGAATCGCCGCCGTCGTGCGCGCGGATGCCTTCCTTTTCTTCATACCGTTGCACTCCTGGGGCGCGGTCGATCAGGCGCCCCGGCTGAGGCCGCCGGCGTGGCGTCGGCCTGGCGGCCGTCCCCTCGTCGAACGTGCAGGAGTCGGTGGCACGTGCCTTCAGTGGGCGCGTGAGGGCGCGTGCCCGGCGCGCGCCGGCCCCGCTCCGCGCAACCGCTTTCGCCACTGCGTGTACGGCACGACGGCGATGGCGCTCACCAGCACCGCGAGAAGCACGCCGACCGGCGCGAGCGGCTGATCCGTGAGGCTCGCGACCGCGATCGCGACCCCCGGATGACGTGAGACGGTCGCCTCCGCGAGCACGGTGCGGTCGTCCTCGTCGGGACCGCCGAGCCAGTGCCCCGCGACAAGGCCGATCAGGGCGATGATCGCGATCGCGCTCAGCGTCCCCTGGCGAATCAACGAACCCATGAGCGACCAGACTGCCGCGACGATGACCACGGCGCACACCAGGAGCACCAGGCCGCTCACCTTCTGGATCGCCGGAATCCATGCCTTGGCGGCTTGCCACCGCGTGCCGATGGCGACGCCGATGCCGAGCGGCAGGAGCACGCTGGCGACGACGACCTCCGCCACGGCGAGCGGGCTCACGTGCTCCCTCCCGCCGAAGATCGCGTTGATCACCTCGACGGCGAGCGGCGTGAGGATCACCGAGAGCACGGTACTCGCGAAGAACAGCCCGTGCGCGTAGGCGGCGGCGCGGCCGGGCCCGACGAGCGGCAGCATGGCCTTGGGAAACATGTTGCTCACGGGGGCGATGGCCAGCGTCACGAGCGCCACGATCACGGCCGGGTGCAGCGAGAACAGCTGGCACACCACCACGGCGACGATCGGCCCGAGGACGTTCAGCGCGAGCAGCGACCGGATCAGCCGCCTCGGGTTGCCGAGGACGTATCGGAGGTCGGCGCCCGACGTCCCCATGCCGATCGTCAGCACGGTGAGGAAGACGCTCGCCTGGAGCGCCACGAGGAGAAGTGTCTGGAGGCTCATCCCGTTTCTCCCGCTTCACGCGCGAAGCGCTGGCTGCGTCCCGGCCCCGGTCGAATGGGATCTCCCGCTTGCCGTCTCTCACACCGACCGGTTCGCGGTGCCCCGGTTCGGCCCGCCGAACCGGGCACTCGTCGCCTCGGCAGCCGAAATCCCGTAGTCGATCTCGGGCCGCGCGAAGCCGCTGCCCGACGATTCGACGATGGCAGCCACCTGGAGCAGCAATTCCTCGCGCAGGGCGAGGAACTTCGAGAAGTCCGGCGTCAGGAGGTAGGCGAAGAGTTCCAGCTCGATCGCGTACACGCCGAAGTCCACGAGCCGGATCCGGGCCGTCTCCTTTTCGATCTCCGGGCGCTCCTCCAGGAGCCCTCGAATGCGGCCCAGCACCTGCCTGAGTTGAGCGGCGGTCGTGTCGTACCGGAGCCGCAGGGTGCTCAGCACGAGGATCTTGTCGCGCGTCGCGAAGTTCTCCACGCTCGACTGCGCCAGGACGCCCGCCGGCACCGACAGCAGCGTCTGCTCGAGGGTCCTCAGGCGCACCGAGCGCATCGTGATGTCCTCCACGACGCCCAGCCGGTCGGCAATGCTGCAGGTGTCGCCGACCGCCAGCGCGCGGTCGGTGAGCAGGAACACGCCCCCGAGGAGGTTCTCCACGCTCCGCTGCGCGCCGAGCGCGATGGCCACGCCGCCGATGCCGACGCCGGCCAGGGCGGTGGTGGTGTCCACGCCCGCGATCGTGAGGAGCGCGAAGACCGCCGCGAGGGCGACGATCGTCTTCGAGACGCGCTCGGCCAACAGGAGCAACGAGCGCACACTCGCCTGCCCCCTGCGCAGCGCCATGATTCGGGCGTGCGTGAACGAGAGCGCCATGAGCCGCCACAGGAACCACGCTACGGCGAGCACCACCACGGCCAGCTCGAGGCGGCTGTATCCGAAACGGAACGCCAGCGAGAACCCCAGGAGCGGGACCGCCGCGACGTGAACGGCCAGCGTGACGACGAGGATCACCGGCCACCGCAGGCCCCCGTACCACGTGTCGATCAGCGCGCGCCGCTTCGGCCCGCTGACGGCCCGGGCCGAGGCGATCACGATCGCCGACAGCAGCCACAACGCCGCCGCCGGGACCAGGAGCGTCGCCGCCCATGCCACCCACTGCGCGATCGAGAGGCCGAACAGCCTGGCATCGACGAGCGCCGCCGGCATCAGGCCCTCGAGCCACGTCACGCCCGCCGATCGCCGCAGCGCCGGCACGCGCGCGAGGGTCTGCGCGGACACGAGCCAGACGAGCCCGGCCTCTCGATCCTTGACGCGCACCAGCTCGAGATCGACCGGCTTGCCGGCCATCGTGAGGATCACGCGTTCGCGGTCCAGCGCGAGACCGTCGGTGGCGGTGCCCTGCGGGTCGTCACTGAGCGCCGCGAGCGGCTGGATGTAGTACCGATCGATCAGGTCGGCGAGGTCGCGCGCGAGCCGTTCCGTGTCGCGGCGGCCGCCCGCCGAAAGTTGGAGGAACCGGGCCGCGGATTGGAAGTCCTCGCGATGCACGGCGAGGTTGAAGCCGGCGATCGTGCCTCTCGGGGTGTCGCGGCCCAGCGGATCGCCGGCTTCCTCGGGCGGGGGTGGGGTGCGGGAGGGCTCGGGACCGATCTGCCCCGCCGCCCCGGCGGGCCCCGCCAGGGCGACGAGGAGCACGACGGCCCACGCCCACGCAATCCGCAGCGTCGGCGCGGCACTCTGCCGATCGTCCCGGCCGCCGGTGACGGCGTGACGTTCCATGCGGATCTCCCGAACCCTGATCGTCGTTCAATGGCCGAACACGCGGCCGGTCACGTGCGTTTCGTCTCTGGCAACCGGCTCGGTGGCCGAACGTGACAACGCGACGGCATACGCGCCCTCATTGAGACGCCACTGCCCGATCGACCCGTCGAACCGCGCGAGCAGTCTCGGGTCGGCGGTGATGGTGACGCGCCGCGACTCGCCCGGCTTCAACTCGACGCGCTCGAACCCGAGCAGCCGCACGCGCTTGTCGCCGGCCGCGTTCGTCAGGTACAGCTGCGGCACGTCGGCGCCGGCGACCTTGCCCGTGTTGGTGACGGTGAAGGTCGCGGTGACCGTGTCGCCGCCCTCGACCTTCAGGTCGCTGTACCCGAAGGTCGTGTAGCTCAGGCCGTGCCCGAACGGGTAGAGCGGCTTGTGGTTCTTCTGCGCGTACCAGCGATAGCCGACCTCCGCGCCTTCGTCGTAGCGGATGGTCACCGCCGTCCCCCACGGGGTGCCCAAGCCGGGGAGTTCGGGACGGGGTGTTTGCGCGAGGCTTTCAGGGAACGAGATCGGCAGCCGCCCCGACGGGTTCACCTTGCCGGTGAGCACGTCCGCGATCGCCCGGGCGCCGGCCTGGCCGGGGAACCACGCCTGCACGATCGCCTTGACGTTGTTTCGCCACGGCATCGACACCGGGTTGCCGGTCTCCAGCACCACGACCGTGTTGGGGTTGGCGGCGGCGACGGCCTCGATCACGGCGTCCTGCCCCCACGGCAGCGACAGGTCCACGCTGTCGAACCCCTCGCCTTCGACGCGAATCCCGAAGGCGATGACCACGTCGGCGCGCTTGGCCGTCAACGCCGCCTCCGCCGGCGTGTACCCGGGGTCGAAGTCGAACTGCGCCTTCGGCATCGCCTTCTTCAGCTCCTCGAGCGGAGAGGGCGCGAAGAGGAAGAGGTTCCGGTGCTTCCCCATGACGCCCGCACCACCGATCCTGACGACGCCGGCGAAGCCACCCACGGGGGCCACCGCGCCCGAGCCGGTGCCGCTGATCACCCCTTGCTGGGCAAAACCTCCGATGACCGCGACCTTGAGCGGTTTGTCGGCCGGGAGCGGCAGCGCGCCGGCGTTCTTCAGGAGCACGATCCCCTGCCGGGCGCCTTTCAGGGCGATCTCGTCGTGCCTCGCCATGTCCACCTCAGGCCCTGGTCCTGGTCCCCAGCTTTCCGCACCAACCGCAAACAAGGAGCGCAGGATGCGGCGGACCATGTCGGAGAGCCGCTCCTTCGGCAGCTTGCCGGCCGCGTACGCCTTCCGGAGGTCGTCGGTGAAGGGCTCCTTGCCCCACATCACCCTGTCGGCCTGCACACCCGACTCCTGGTCGAGCCCCCTGAGCGCGAACTCCCATTCCGGCGTCGCGCCCCAGTCGGACATCACCCAGCCCTTGTAGCCCCACGCGTCCTTGAGCACCTCGTTCAGGAGGCGGTGGTTCCCGCCGGCGTAGTCGCCGTTGATCTTGTTGTAGCCGGTCATGATCGAGCCCGGCTGCGATTGTTCGATGGCGACCTGGAAGGTGAGCAGGTCAGACTCGCGGTGGGCGTCGGGGTCGACGATCGCGTCGAGCCAGTGGCGGTTCGTCTCGTTGCAGTTGAGCGTGTAGTGCTTGAGGGTGGAGACGACACCCTGGCTCTGGATCCCGTTCACCTGCGCGGCGGCGAGCACGGCGCTGAGGTAGGGATCCTCGGAGAAGTACTCGAAGTTCCGGCCGTTGCGCGGGTCGCGCGCCAGGTTGCACCCGCCGGCCAGCATGACGTTGAAGCCCCGGATCCGCGCCTCGCGGCCGATCGCCTCGCCCCCTTCTCGCACGAGCCCGGGGTTGAAGCTCGCTCCAAGGGCAATCAGCGAAGGGAACGCGGTCGCGCCCGCGTCGTCCGGCCGGTAGCCGGGATTGGTGATCCCCATGCTGGCGTCGCTGCTCTGGATGGCCGGGATGCCGAGCCGGGGAACCCCGGGAGTGTAGCCCGCGCTCATGTTCTTGACGGCTTGGGGGATGCGCGCGTCGCGCGGCCCGGCAAGGCCTCCCGGGACATGGCCGAACACACTGATGACGAGCGAGAACCGCTCGTCGTCGGTCATCTGCTGCTCGACCTCTCGCGCGCGGGCATCGAGCGCCGCGTCACGCTCGACGACTGTCGTGGTGGCCGTGCCGGTTTGCTGCCCGTGAGCCACTGGTAACCTCCTCATTTCTTTCTGGTCGCGGGACGTCAGAACGCGACGCGCGTCCGGAGTCCCGCCACCACCGCGTTGCGGATGCCGCGAACGGCGGGATCCACCCACTGGACCGTGCCGGTGATCCGCAGGTGGGGAATCGCCTCGAGGGTGTAGAACGCCTCGAGCCCCTGCTCGTCGTCGAGATCGAGGATCGGATCGAGGCCGTCGCGCAGGGTCTCGCTCAAGGAGGTCCGGAAGAACCCCACCCCGAAACGATCACAGGGCCGGCTGTCGAGCGGCGGCGAGCCCCCAAGGCCCAGGGTCATGCTCCACTGCATGGGCGTGGGGTTCGCGTCCCACGTCCCGATATGACCAAACAGGCCCCAGCCCCGCGAGGGGTTCGCCGCGTCGTGCCAGAGGAACTGCTGGAAGGCATACTTCACGAACCAGCCGCCGCGCTTCTGTCCAAGGACCCGCTCGCTCTCGGGCGGCAGCAGCAGGTCGCCGATGTCCTCGAGGTTCAGGCCGCGCTTGCTGGTCGCCATCACCGTGAGGCCGTGGAATCCCGGCTGGCCGCCTGCCCGGATCGGGAAGGTGACGCTGGTCATCCCGGCGATCCCGTCGGCGAACAGCGAGTCGACCAGCGCGCGGTTGAGCGCGCTCCTGACGTCCCACGCTCCAACGGTGACGACCGCTCGCGGCGACGGACGCGACCAGATCGCCCCGAAGATCCACGGCGGGGTGAGTTCACTTGGAGGGGCGGCAAGGGCGGCGTGCTGGAAGCCCTCGAGCCCGCCGCCGCTGATGAGCGGCGTTCGGACAACGGTGTCGAGCATGTTGATCCGCCCGACCGTCAGCGACGAGCCGCCGAACCGCTGCGTGAAGTTGAGCGAGAAGTCGATGTCTTCCTTGCCGCTGGCGGGGAACATCATCGCGATGTTGTGTGGGAGGATCGTCCCGGTGCCGCTCCCGTTCACGCTGCCGCCGAACACGAACTCCGCGCCGGCGTTGATGGAGAAGCCGTCCCACAGCCGGACGTCGCGCCCGTCGATTGCCACCGAACCGGTCAACTTGCCGCCGAACTTCGCGTCGTCCCCGCCGATCCCCGCGACGGCGGCGCCGAGGAACTGCGTCCAGGACGCTTGCCACGTGGTCCTCGACTGACCGGCGGCCTGCTGCGTCCCGGCCCGGCCGTCCCTTGACGCTGGGGGCTCCTGGGCGTTCGCGGGCACCACTGCCCAGGCCAACGACAGGGCCATCCCAAGCATCGCGGACCTGCACGTAGCGGCCGGCCTCTTATGACAATTCGGCACCGCTCCTCTCCTGTGCTGCATTCGCGGTCCACAGTCACCGCGGAGACACGAGGACCAAGCGGAGGCCTCTGCGGTGAACCCGTCGAGTCGTCAGTGAGCGCCGCGATTGGAGATACAAGAAGAGCGCCGCTGAGAGTCGCTCGAATCTGCGGGAATGCGCGGACGAATCTGAAGGGAATCTGCAGGGATGCGCGGAGGACCCAGTCAAGGACAGCAGTACTAGCAGGAGTGTTCGTGCCGCGAAGCTCGGTAGGCGGACATGACTGTGTAACCTGAGACGACACGTCAGCCGAGCGGCTCCAGCCCTGCCGTGCCTCATCGGCTTCAGACGGCCTCTGCAACTGCGAACGTTCGAGCGGGAATTCGCGCAGACCGCCCTGAACCCCGCCCGACGGCCGATAGTCCGCGGCCCGGTTCGCCCCTTGCACGTCGCAGCGCGGCCCGGCCGTGGATCGGCCGGCCCTTCAATTGACGATGATTTGCGAGGACCCCGAGTCGGCCCACCGCGTGGTCGCCGACTACGCCCGTCTTCTCGAGCGGGGCGACGAGCAGCCGCTGCCCGCGCCAGTGAGGCTGCTTCCCCATCCCAAGCCGATCATCAAGGCGGCCATCCTGACGTGCGCCTCGGCGCTCGGCCGTGACGGCCGCCTCACCGCCGGCATGCGCGATTTCCTCGAACAGGCGTACGTCGCGCTCGCCGACTACGTGGACGACGACCTGGTTCGCGTGATGACCGAGTACCGGCAGTCGCTCGACGAGATTGCCGGCCTGCCAGGCGCGCGCGAAAAGCAGCAGACGCCGGCGTGGCGGCGCATCGTCGAGACGGGCCGCCTGGCGGGCGAGATCGCCAGGAGCATCGCAGACGAGGGCGCCTCGCTGAGGCTCGAGTTCGGGGCCCGCGTCGCCAGTCCCTCGAAGGAGAACCCAGGATGACCCCCTCCGTACCCGGGCACGTCGAGCAAGAGGTCGAGCAAGAAACCGTCCGGCTGACCCTGAAGTCGCGCCGCGAGATCGAGGAGGAAATCGCGCGGCGGGTCGCCGAGGAGCGCGAGCGCCTGATCGGGCTCGCCGCCCCTCGGGCCGGCGTCGCTCACTTCCGCCGTCCGGCAGAGCGGCCGTTCACGGCCGCCGAGCGTGACGGGGTGACGATCCTGATTGGCGGCCTGACCTGGAAGCACGAGCAGCTCATCAGGGCCGTCTTCCAGTCGGCCGGCTACCAGGTGGAGATCCTGCCGACGCCCGACGTGCAGTCGTTCCAGCTCGGGAAGGAGTACGGCAACAACGGCCAGTGCAACCCGACCTACTTCATGGTCGGCCACCTGATCAAGTTCCTGCAGGGCCTCGAAGCGGCCGGGATGACGCGCCAGGAGATCATCGACCGCTACGTGTTCTTCACCGCGGGGTCGTGCGGCCCCTGCCGCTTCGGCATGTACGAGTCGGAGTATCGGCTCGGCGTGCAGAACGCGGGGTTCGACGGCTTCCGCATTCTGCTCTTCCAGCAGAACGACGGCATCAAGGCCGCCTCGGGCGAACCGGGGCTGAAGTTCACCGTCGATTTCGGGCTCGGCGCCCTGAGCGCGCTCAACCTCGGCGACATCGTCAACGACGTGACGTACCAGATCCGGCCGTACGAGATGGTACCGGGCGAAACCGATCGCGCCCTGGCGGAGGTGATGGAAGACCTGTCCGCTCGCATGCGCGACCGCCGGATGTTCGAGGCGATGGACCGCCTCCCCCGCTGGCTGGCCTCGCGCGTCGCGAGCCGGAGGGCGCTGAAGATCACCGTCAGCGTCGTCGGCAAGATCGCCGACCACTGGTACGGCCGCCAGACGCGCGAGGCGCTGGCGGCCGCCAGAGAGCGGTTGTCGCGCATCGAGGTCGATCGCCTGCGCGTCAAGCCCCTCGTGAAGGTGACCGGGGAGTTCTTCGCGCAGACCACCGAGGGCGACGGGAACTTCAGAATGTTCTCCTTCCTCGAGCGCGAAGGGGCGCAGGTGCAGGTCGAGCCGATCGGCAACTGGATCATGTACCTGCTGTACCAGGCGCGCGAGCGCTACCTCCAGCAAAGGCGCGTCTCCACCGGGAAGCTGCCGGCGTGGCAGCTGCGCCGCCGGGCGGCCGCGGCCCTGCGCCACCGCCTGCGCATGGCTTCGTACGGCGTGGGCCGCCGCATCTTCGAACGCCAGTACCAGCGGATGGTCGAGGGGCTCGGCGGAATCGGCCATCCGCTCTCGAACATGCAGGAGCTTGCCGACCTCGCCGCCCCCTACTACCACCGGCTCGCCCGCGGCGGCGAGGGGCACCTCGAGGTCGCCAAGAACATCTACTACACGGTGCGCAGGAAGGCGCACATGGTTCTCAGCCTCAAGCCGTTCGGGTGCATGCCCTCCTCGCAGTCGGACGGAGTGCAGTCGGCCGTGATGAGCCACTTCAAGGACATGATCTTCCTGCCCATCGAGACCTCCGGCGAGGGGGAGATCAACGCGCACAGCCGGGTGCAGATGGCGCTCGGCGAGGCGAAGGCCAAGGCGAGGGCCGAGTTCGCAGAGGCGCTCGACTCGACCGGCCGGACCCTCGACGAGATCAAGGCCTTCGTGCAGTTGCATCCCGTGCTGCGCCACCCGTTCTACCCGGTCCCGCACCGGGAAGGCGTCACGGGCACGGCCGCCGGCTTCCTGCTTCACGTCGCCGATGTGATGGACGGCCGCGAGCGGCTGCGGCGCGTCCCGGGGGCGGCACCCTCCGCGCCCGCCGCGGTGACCGCGGCGGCGCGGCGGGCCGCGGCGCTGTAGCTCGCATCACTCACCAGCTCACGGAGACCGGCATGGAACCCTGTGCGCCACGGCAGTACCTGGTTGGTGTGGACGTCGGCTCGACGACGGTGAAGGCAGTGGCGGTGGAGGCGGTAACCGGCGAGATCGTGTGGTCCGACTACCAGAGGCACGAGACCAAGCAGCCGGAGAAGACGCTCGAGTTCCTCGAGCGGCTCGAGGCCGACCTGTCGCTGAGCGGCGGGAACTGCCGCGCGTTCATCACCGGCTCGGGGGGCGCGACGATCGCCCCGCTGGTGGGCGCCAAGTTCGTGCAGGAGGTGACCGCCGTCTCGCTCGCCGTCGAGAAGCTGCACCCCGAGGTGCACTCGGTCATCGAGCTCGGCGGCCAGGACGCGAAGATCATCGTGTTCAAGGAAGACCCGGAGGCCGGGCGCAAGCAGAAGATCCCGTCGATGAACGACAAGTGCGCCGGCGGCACGGGCGCGGTCATCGACAAGATCAACGCGAAGCTGAAGATCCCGGCCGACGAGCTGGGCAACCAGGGCTACAGCGGGATCAAGCTGCACAAGGTGGCGGGCAAGTGCGGCGTCTTCGCCGAGACCGACATCAACGGGCTCCAGAAGGAAGGCACGCCGTCAGACGAGCTGATGGCTTCCCTCTTCGAGGCGATCGTCCTGCAGAACCTGACGGTGCTGACGCGCGGCCACACCCTGCGGCCGCACGTGCTGCTGCTCGGCGGCCCGAACACGTTCATCCGGGGGATGCGCGAGGCGTGGCAGGAGAACATCCCGAAGATGTGGCGCGAGCGCGGGGTCGAGATCCCGCCCGGCGAGACGCCGGAGACGCTGATCAAGACCCCGGCCAACGGCGTGTACTTCGCGGCGCTGGGCGCGATCGAGTTCGGCAGGACGGAGGACGAGGAGGTGGGCCGCTACCGGGGGACGCGCCACCTGGAGCACTACATCACCGCCGGCCGCGCCGAGCAGAAGGCGGCGGTCGGGGCCGCGGGCCTGAGCGCGTCGCCCGAGGAGCTGGCTCGCTTCAAGGAGCAGTACAAGCCCGCCCCCTTCACGCCGGCAACCTTCGCGGCCGGGCAGGCGGTGCGCGGCTTCGTGGGCGTGGACGGCGGGTCGACCTCCACCAAGGCGGTCCTGATGTCGGACGAGGGCGAGGTGCTGTGCAAGGTCTACCAGCTCTCGAAGGGCAACCCGATCCAGGACACCGTCGACATGTTCGAGGGGCTGCGCGAGCAGGTCGAGGGGCAGGGCGCGGAGCTGGAAGTGCTGGGCGTCGGCACCACCGGCTACGCGAAGGACATCCTCCGGGACGTGCTCCACGCCGACGCGGCGATCGTCGAAACGGTCGCGCACACCGAGTCCGCGCTGAAGTACTACGGCGACCCGCACGTCATCGTCGACGTGGGGGGCCAGGACATCAAGCTGATCGTCCTCAAGGACGGCCGCGTCAAGGACTTCAAGCTCAACACGCAGTGCTCGGCGGGCAACGGCTACTTCCTGCAGTCCACGGCCGAGAGCTTCGGCGTTCCCGTGCGCGAGTTCGCCGACAAGGCCTTCGAGGCGAAGGCGATGCCCGTCTTCGGCTACGGCTGCGCCGTCTTCATGCAGTCGGACATCGTCAACTTCCAGCGGCAGGGGTGGGCGCCCGAGGAGATCCTGGCGGGGCTGGCGGCCGTTCTGCCGAAGAACATCTTCCTTTACGTGGCGAGCATCCCGAACCTGGCGAAGCTCGGGACGCGGTTCGTCCTGCAGGGAGGCACGCAGCACAACCTGGCGGCCGTGAAGGCGCAGGTGGACTTCATCCGGTCGAACTTCCGCGGCGCCGACGCTGAGCCCGAGATCATCGTGCACCAGCACTGCGGCGAGTCGGGGGCGATCGGGGCGGCCGTCGAGGCGTTGCGCCTGTGGAGGGGCGGCCGCCGCACGACGTTCATCGGCCTGGAGGCGGTCCGCAAGATCAGCTACCGGTCGACGCGCAACGAGTCGACGCGGTGCAACTTCTGCAAGAACAACTGCCTGCGGACCTTCATCGACATCAAGATGGCGGGGCGGGCGGCGCCTGCCCCCGAGCAGATGGAACGCGTGAAGGCCGAGGCCGCGGCGGCTGCCCCGCAGGCGAAGGCGTCGCCGGCCAGGTTCGTCTCCAAGGTGCCGAAGGCGGCCGACGAGCAGCGCCTGATCATCGCCACCTGCGAGAAGGGGACGGTCGAGGACGTGAACGAGATGCGGGGGATCAAGGCGAACCTCGACGCGGTGCGCAAGGCGAACCCCAACTTCGTGGAGATCGCCTCGAAGGAGGCGTTCCGGCCGCGCGGCCCGGCCCGGGTGGCCGACCCGGTTCCGGCGCGCGCCTGGACGACCGCTGGAAGGGCCCGGATCGCGGCCATGAAGGGACGGGCCTCGCTGCGCATCGGGATGCCCCGCGTGCTCAACATGTACGTCTACGCCCCGTTCTTCAACGCGTACTTCGAGAGCCTGGGCCTCGAGGGCACCAACCTGGTCTACTCCGACTACACGACCCCGGAGCTGTATCGCGAGGGGTCGAGCCGCGGCGCGATCGACCCGTGCTTCCCGGCGAAGATCGGCATCGCCCACGTGCACAACCTGCTGTTCGTCAAGCACGCGAAGAAGCCGTTGAACTGCGTCTTCTTCCCGATGGTGGACGTGCTGCACACGCCGCTCACGCACCTGCAGGGCGCCAACGCGTGCCCGACGGTGACGGTCACGCCCGCAACCGTGAAGGCGGCCTTCACGAAGGAGTCGGACCTCTTCCGGGAGCACGGCGTCGAGTATTTGAACCCGCTGGTGAACTTCGGAGACCGCGAGCTGCTGGCCCGGCAGATGTTCGATGCGCTGCGGGTGGTGCTCGGCCTGTCCGAGGAAGAAAACGCGCGGGCGGTGGAGGTGGGCTTCCAGGAGCTGGAGGCCTGCGAGCGCGATCTGCGGCGGCGGGCGCGCGCGGTGCTCGACCAGCTGCGGAGAGAGAACCGGCTCGGTATCGTGCTGCTGGCCCGCCCCTACCACCACGACCCAGGGCTGAACCACGAGATCCTGGACGAGTTCACCAAGCTGGGCTACCCGGTGTTCTCGCAGAGCACGCTGCCGCTGGACGATGATCTGCTCGAGGAGCTGTTCGGCGACGAGGTCCGCGCCGGCGTCGTCCGCGACCCGCTCGAGATCCAGGACGTGTGGAAGAACAGCTACTCGGCGAGCACGAACCACAAGGTCTGGGCCGCGAAGTTCACCGCGCGCCACCCGAATCTCGTCGCGCTGGAGCTGTCGAACTTCAAGTGCGGCCACGACGCCCCGATCTACACGGTGATCGAGTCAATCATCGAGAAGTCGGGCACCCCCTACTTCTCGTTCAAGGACGTGGACGAGAACAAGCCCACGGGCTCGATCAGGCTTCGCGTCGAGACCATCCACTATTTCCTCAAGCGCTACGCGGAGGACATGAACAGGAAGCGGGATGCGGGCAAGGCCATCGACGAACAGGTGGCCGCGTTCGAACGGCAGCTGCGCCGCCAGATGCTCCTGGACGAGGAGCTCGCCGACATTGCCGCCCGGCAGCACGAGTTCCCCGCGGGCCGCCGCCTGCTGCCCCTGCTGCCCCTCGGGCAGGGCGGCACCTCGCCGGGGTGCGAGCTGCACTCGTAGCGTCACGAGGGTGCCATCTTTCACCTTTCTGGTACGGCCCCCCGGCTCTGGCAATCTTCACGTTTTGGGTACGGCCCCCTGGGCGGTGGATCCATCATGGAGCCCGTCCGGTGGCCCCCCGATCGAGGAGTTGCCCGAATGAGGTCCCGCACGCGCATCGGCAGCCGGTTAGGGGCGGTGGCGATCGTGTTCCTCCTGGCCGCGTTCGCGGAGGTTCGCCCGCCGGCCCGCGCCCAGTCGTTCGACAGGTACTTCCCCGCCAAGGACCTGACGACAGTCGGCGTCTACTACTACCCCGAGCACTGGGATCCGGCCCAGTGGGAGCGCGACTTCCGGAACATGGCGGCGATGGGGTTCGAGTTCACCCACTTCGCGGAGTTCGCGTGGGCCCAGCTCGAGCCCGAGGAAGGACGCTACGACTTCCGGTGGCTCGATCGATCCGTGGAGCTGGCG
>Ga0116148_1003406_pt1 | contig 14667 bp, 13 predicted proteins | sample AD_UKC055_MetaG_FD_89786 | JGI IMG/M metagenome (GOLD analysis project Ga0116148, IMG submission 89786) | Active sludge microbial communities of municipal wastewater-treating anaerobic digesters from USA - AD_UKC055_MetaG | ecosystem: Engineered > Bioreactor > Anaerobic > Digestate | place: USA... | reverse complement strand
CATAAAAGGGTCACATATAGGGGTCAGGTCTCAACATGTGACATGGTATGTCACATGTTGAGACCTGACCCCGGGATATTTTGAGAAATCTCTTGATCGGGTGAAGGCAACCCACTATCCTAATTATATCAGCTATTCAGGAGAGAGGGCGGAATGAATATTCTGATCATGTACTACTCGAGGAGCGGCAACACCCGAAAGCTCGCCGAGGCGGTCGCCGAGGGAGCGCTCATGGTCGAGGGCTCACAGTGTATACTCAAAGACACATCCGAAGTTGCGCAGAATGATTTTCTGTCGTGCGACGCCCTCATTGCCGGCTCGCCCGTGTACTTCGGCGGCATGGTTCATGAGATGAAGCGAGTCTTCGACGAATTCGTCGGCATCCGGAAAAAGATGGAGAACAAGATCGGCGCCGCCTTCGCAACCGGGGGCGACCCCACGGGCGGAAAGGAAACAACCCTCTTTTCCATCATTCAGGCCATGCTCATCTATGGCATGATCATCGTAGGAGATCCCATGGACGCAACGGGCCACTACGGGGTCGCATGTGTCGGGGCCCCTGACGCGGCTGCGAAGGCCAGTGCGCGCAAACTCGGCCATCGGGTGGCGGAGCTGGCCGGGAAGCTTTCCGCCTGAGAAAGGAACTCCTCAATGTCCCATGGAAAAGAACTCTTCCTCGACCATGCGGCCACCACGCCGGTGCACCCTGATGTCGTGGGGCTCATGCTGCCCTACTTCGGGAATCACTTCGGGATCACCACATCCCTCTCAGAGCTCGGCCGCACCTCGCGCCGGGCTGTCGAAGAAGCGCGCTGCCGGGCGGCCGCACTCATCGACGCAGCCCCTGAGGAAATCATCTTTTCGAGCGGAGCGACCGAATCGAACAACCTGGCCATCATCGGCGCAGCCTCATCCCTGAGCGGCAGGGGCAAACATATCATAACATCCACAGGAGAGCACCCCTCGGTGATCAACGCCTGCAGACATCTCGAGAGACGCGGTTTCGAGATAAGTTATGTCTCTCCGGACGCACAGGGAAAGATCGACCCCGCGCTCATCGCGGACGCGCTTCGGAACGACACTATCCTCATCAGCATCATGCACGCTAGCCACGAAACCGGCGTCGTCCAGCCGGTGGAAGAAATCGGGGCCCTGGCCCGCGAAAGAGGCGTTCTCTTCCACTGTAATGCGGCGCAGAGCGCCGGCAAGATCCCGGTGAACACGCATACTCTTCCGGCGGATCTTCTGAGCTTTTCTTCACACAAACTTTACGGGCCCAAGGGTGTCGGAGCGCTCTTTGTCCGCAAGGGAACCGTGATAGACCCCGTTCTTTTCGGATCGGGCCAGGAGCAGGGACTCAGGCCGGGAACCGTCAACGTACCCTGTGTCGCAGGCTTCGGGCTCGCGTGTGTCATCGCACTGAGAGACATCGAAAACAACGGCATCCTCATCACCTCTCTGAGAGAGTCCCTCGAGCAGCAGGTGATTTCCAGGATCGACGGGGCGAGGATCCACGGATCGGGCACCGTGAGGCTGCCTCACATCTCGAGCATATCCTTTCGGGGAGTCCGGGGGGATGACCTTGCCGCCTACCTCGATGCCGTGAACATCGTAGTATCTCCCGGATCCGCTCAGAGCCGGACCTGGCATGATCAGGCCCGCCGCTCTGCAGAGGTCCTGCCGGAAAAAGAAGGTGAAGAAGGAACCATCCGCCTGAGCATCGGATGGGAAAACAAAGAAAAAGACATCAGGCGAACGGTTGATTGTCTCGAAGAGGCGGTGCGGAGAATACGGGAATTCGCGGCCGCATCGCCAGACGGCGACGTCACAGTATTCACCTTTCCCGACAAGAGCAATGCGGCCGCTGCGCTGAAGGCGCTCAAGGACGAGGACATGGTTTTCTCCCCGGTGTTGAAGCCCGATGAGCTCATGCAGGCATTGTGCTCCAACATATCTCTTGCGTGCCTGAGCAGAGACCAGGCCCGTATAGGGAGCCTTCTTGGAGCGCACGGTATCGAAATCGCCGGCATGCATACGGCACATCCCATGGAAAGACCCATGAAGAAAAAGGAGCGCGATTTCTGGGAAAAAGTGGAGCAGATCAAGAAAAGAAATGCTTGAAAATTGAAAACATTTTCATATAATTGGCAAACTATTCTTCCCTTTCCCGGTGAAGGGCATTGAGAAATATCATAGGTGTTTGTTTTTACTATTTTTATTGCCATGGTCCCCCATGGCCTGTTAATTGCTAAACATATGATCGCTGTAAACGCTATCAATGAGAGGAACATATGAAATCAAAGTATCTGCTGGGCATTGTCTTTCTCGTGGCTTTCACATTCTCTTGCAGAGCCGGACACGCAGTCCCTTACTATTTCTCGTGTATTACGAACAACACCATTGCAGCAGCCGAAATCGGCGAGGCACAGCTCTGGGTTGATGTCACGGATGCAGGAGAGAGCGGGGTCCTCTTCACTTTCCATAACGACGGGCCCGAAGCCTCCTCCATAACGGATGTATACTTCGACGACGGGCATCTCCTCGGGATCTCCTCGATCACCGGCTCGGATGGAGTGAGTTTTTCACGGCCTGCGTCGCCGCCCAATCTTCCCGGAGGCAATGCCGTCGACTTTTCGACCACAGCGGGCTTCCTGGCGGATTCGGATCCCCCCGTACAGAAAAACGGCGTGAACCCCGGAGAATGGCTCAACATCTATTTCAGCCTCATCAACGGGGCCACGTTTGAGAACGTGATCGCAGACCTCGATTCCGGGGAGCTTCTCCGCATCGGAATCCATGTGCAGGGGTTTGCAGGCGGCGGCAGTGAGAGCTTTGTCAACGCCACGAACGCTACCGCCCCGGTGCCCGAGCCGGCCACCATGATCCTGATCGGCAGCGGCCTCATAGGGCTTGCCGCTTTACGGAAGAAATTCGGGAAGTGATCGAATCACGACAATGAAAATCAGGCCCGGCGGCCTCTCGGCTCCGGGCCTGATTTGTATGTCCGCCCGCACAGCCTCCTTTATTGGAGTCACATCGAAAAGAGCGCACGAGCATACGGAAGAAATCGACCGGAGGCGTCTGTTGTTTCCGTGCCCTGTATCATACTATCATTTTCCTTGAAAAGTCCCACCGGGAGGGACTCATGTCCTGCGGCGAAGAACATGCGGTTTCTCAAAAAACCGGACATCCCTGACGCCTGTACCCCAATGGCGCCGGATCCCCCTATTTCCCCGGTCTTCGCATAATGGCACATGTTTTGAAGACAAGTCCGGAGAGCGTAAAGAGCGAGCTCATTATTCCTCCCCCGGATATGCAGCGGAACCCTTTATCTCACGAGGCCGGGGCCGGCGGAAAAAAGGAGGCGCCATGTCGAAAATCGCCGTAATCATGGATGACATGTTCGAAGATGTGGAATACACCCGCCCTGCAGAGGCATTCAGAGAAAAAGGACACCAACTGGTTCACGTGGGGCTCGAAAAGGGAAAGGAAGTCACCGGCAAGAAAAAAACCGCGAGAGTGCGGATCGACGAATCCGTAACGGATGCCTCTCCGGCCGATTTCGACGCCCTTTTCATACCCGGAGGACATTCTCCGGATAACCTCCGGGCCCACGACGAGGCCGTGTCCTTCGCCGGGAAGTTCCTGGAGAGCGGGAAACCCGTGTTCGCCATATGTCATGCCCCGCAGCTTCTCATCACCGCCCGGGCATTGAAAAACAGGAAGGTCACCGGTTGGAAGTCTATTGTCCAGGACATCAAGAACGCGGGAGCCGAGTTCGTGGACAAAGAGGTAGTGGTAGACGGCAACCTCGTGTCCAGCCGCCAGCCGAGCGATATTCCCGCGTTCGTGAGGGCCGCTCTGGAGAAACTGCAGTAAAGCGCATCTGATACGGGAAACCGCCGCGAGCTTTCTGTATCTGTCTTACCTCCGATTCTTCCATCTCTCAATCGGGGCTACAGCACCCTCATCCCCGATTCCCATCCGTCCGGACGACCTCCCGGGGGACATCCGAACAGCCGGTATGCCATACCTGCACCTGCAGGCCGGCATCATAGAATACGAATCATTTATGAACGTTGTGTTCCCCGCCGAGAGGAATCCGTCAGGTTTTTTTCAGACATTCATTTCTCTCTTGATATTTTTTTCATATGGTCTAAAAGATAGTTCAAATTAAGAGAGGATCAGAGTACAGGAAAGGAAAAAAGACAGGACTTTCAGGCACGTACCATGAGTGATATGGCACAAGAGGATATGGCTCAGCATTCAGCGACAACATATCAGAAGGCTGTTGACAGATCATAGATGATGATCACGCATATCACTTGGGTGCACCATCCCTTCACGCGTTTCACCTGCGCGCATTTTTCACTGTTCAGCTCCAAAAGAAATGCCGATATCTCACCGAAGGAGGAATGAGTAAATGAACAACAATAGTCCTGCAATGTCTGCTTCTCTGGAAGATCCCGACCCCCTGGGTAGCGAAGCACCAGAAGAGCCCCCATCGTCATCACCGGCCTTTGTCCAGGATCTGCTGTTTTCGGCCCCCCCGGCCAAGCGCTTTCCCCTCCCCGTACGGACATGCATAAGCAGCCGTTCCCGTCAGTTCATGAGGGAATTCTATCCGAACGTGACGGATGCCGAGTGGTCGAACTGGCACTGGCAGATACGCAACAGCATCTGCACCCTCGATCAGATTCAACGGATCATGCCGCTGTCGGAAGACGAGTATTCGGCTATCACCCGCCGGACGAAAGGTCTGCCTTTCCGGGTGACGCCCTACTACGCGAGCCTTATCGATCCGTCGAATCCGCTGCAGGCCATTCGCCGATCGGTCATCCCGGTGGTGGATGAATACCACTTCTCTCCGGGAGAGGCTGAAGATCCTCTGGGAGAAGACAATCAGAGCCCGGCGCCCGGTCTCGTTCACCGCTACCCGGACCGCGCTCTGTTCCTGACCACGGGGTTCTGCTCGACGAACTGCAGATACTGCACACGCTCGCGCATGGTGGGAGACCACGGCAAGTTCAGGAGCGGCATCAAACAGTGGCAGCAGGCCATCGCCTATATCGAGTCCACACCCCAGATCAGGGACGTGCTTCTCTCCGGCGGGGACCCGCTGACATTGCCGGACAGCCAGCTGGATTTCCTCCTGTCCAGCATCAGACGCATCCCGCACGTGGAGGTCATACGCATCGGCACGAAGGTGCCTGCTGTTCTGCCCCAGCGGATCACCTCGAGGCTCGTGCGGATGCTCAAAAAGCATCACCCGTTGTGGATGAGCATTCACTTCACTCATCCGGACGAGCTGACGCCCGAAACGCGGGCTGCCTGCACTCAGCTTGCGGACGCGGGCATTCCTCTGGGCAGCCAGACCGTCCTGCTCAAGGGCATCAATGACAGCGTTCAGACGCTCAAAGAGCTCTACCACGGGCTGCTCAAGGTGAGAGTGCGGCCGTACTATCTCTACCAGTGCGACCCGATCCTCGGATCATCGCACTTCAGAACCGCAGTGAGCAAGGGCATCGAGATGATCGAAGGGCTCAGAGGCCATACCTCGGGCTATGCAGTTCCCCATTATGTGGTGGATGCCCCCGGCGGCGGAGGGAAGATCCCGCTCCTGCCCGATTACTTCCAGGGAAGGCTCCAGGGCGGAGTGGTCTTGAGAAACTACGAAAACCGCCTGTTCCGCTATCCAGATTACGAATGCGGGAACGCGCCGGAGTGACTGCCATGAAAATCGGCATGACCTACGACCTCAGAGACGACTATCTGAGGGAGGGATACTCCTACGAGCAGACCGCCGAGTTCGACCGCGTCGACACCATCGATGCCCTGGACGAAGCGATCCAAGCCTGCGGCCACGAAACCGACCGGATCGGCAATGTACAGCAGCTGGTCGTACGGCTTGCCCGGGGTGAAAGGTGGGACCTGGTCTTCAACATCGCGGAAGGCATGTACGGCGTGGGGCGCGAAGCCCTCGTCCCTGCGCTGCTCGACGCGTACTGTATCCCGTATACCTTTTCCGACCCGCTGGTGCTGGCGCTCACTCTGCACAAGGGAATGACCAAGACCGTTATCCGCTCCGCCGGGATCGCAACCGCGGATTTCGCCGTTGTGAGCACGCCCGGTGACGTTGAGAAGGTGAACCTGCCCTACCCGCTCTTCGTGAAGCCTGTCGCTGAAGGAACGGGCAAGGGCATCACTGATGCTTCCAAGGTGAACTCGCACCGGGAGCTGAAGTCGGTATGCGAGCGCCTGCTGGCTGAATTTCATCAGCAGGTGCTCATTGAGACGTTTCTGCCCGGAAGGGAATTCACGGCAGGGGTGATAGGCACAGGGGACGAGGCATGCGTCGTCGGCGTGATGGAGGTGCTCTTCAGGAACACCGGCGGCGGTGATCTCATTTACTCCTACCACAACAAGGCTAATTACGAGCAGATCATCGAATACCGGGTGCCCGAGCCCGAGATCGTCCGGCCGTGCGCCGAGCTGGCGCTTTCCTCGTGGAAGGCGCTGGAGTGCAGGGATGGAGGCCGGGTGGACATCCGCATGGACGGCGCCGGCAGGCCCAATTTCATCGAGGTCAATCCGCTGGCCGGCCTCAATCCGGTCCATTCCGACCTTCCCATCATCTGCCGGCTCCACGGGATCTCTTTCCAGACACTCATTGAGCGGATTCTGCAGAGCGCGATGCAAAGAACAGGTGCAGCGGGGCAATAGTGGCGGAAACGGTTCTCATCACCCACAACCCCGTAGGCGAGCATGCATCTGAGGATGAAAAGGATGTTCTCGTCCAGGCCTTCCACGTTGCCGAGGCCCTCGAGCAGCTCGGATACCAAACCAGGATCCTGCCGTTCGATCACCGGTCGAGAGGCTGGGCTCAAACGCTTCAAAGCCTGAAGCCTCTGTGCATCTTCAACCTGGTGGAATCTCTAGACGGAGACGGAAGGCTCATCCACCTCGCCTGTTCGCTGCTCGATCATCTGGGCATCTCCTACACCGGCGCACCCGCAGAGGCGATGTTCCTCACCTCGAACAAAGTCCTTGCAAAGAGATGGATGCATCTCGCAGGCGTACCTACTCCCGAATGGATCATTCCGGGCAGAGATGAGGAATGCATCTGCCCCTTCCCCGGCGAATACATCATCAAGGCGATCTGGGAAGAGGCGTCCATCGGTATCGACCAGGCGTCGGTGGTGAGAGCCTCGACAAAGAAGGATCTCCTCGCCCGGGTGAGCGAACGGTCTCTCGGGACAGGACGTCAGTGCTTTGCGGAACGATTCATCGACGGCAGGGAGTTCAACCTCTCGATCCTTGCCGGCAGTGACGGCCCGCAGGTCCTCCCGCCGGCCGAGATCGTGTTTTCCTTCCCGCCCGGGAAACGCAAGATCGTGGACTATCGGGCCAAATGGGACGAGAGCTCTTTCGAGTATCAGGCCACTGTGCGCAGCTTCGACTTCCCGCCCACAGACGCTCCGCTCTTGAGCCGTCTCACAGACTCGGCGCTTGCGTGCTGGCGGCTCTTCGAGCTCAGGGGATACGCCCGAGTGGACTTCCGGGTGGATGAACAGGGCGGGCCCTGGGTGCTCGAGATCAATGCCAACCCGTGCATCTCTCCGGACAGCGGGTTCGTCGCCGCAGCCGAGCGCGCGGGAATTCCGTTCCGGGAGCTCGTCGGACGGATTGTGGCGGACGCGGCGCGGAACCGGTGAATCATGACAGAAAAGCGCGCGCACGACTTTGACCCGGCCGATCTCGTCTACCGCACCGACGTGTATCCCCATGACATCGAGGCTGTCAGAGCCATGGTCGAATCCACGGGATTCTTCAGCCCGGACGAGGTCCTCATATCCCTCGAGCTTGTCGATGAGCGTCTGAAAAAAGGAGAGCGGAGCGGCTATCATTTCATCTTCGCACAGGAGCGTGATGGGCGTGCCGTCGGATATACGTGCTTCGGGCCTATTCCCGGGACATTGAGCGGCTTCGACCTCTACTGGATCGTGGTCAGCGGCGACAGGCAGGGCCGGGGTATCGGCAGGGAGCTGCTCACCCGGACAGAGCGCGCCGCGGCCCTGGCGGGCTGCACCCGGATGTACGCGGAAACCTCCTCGAGGAAGCTCTACGAACCGACCAGAAAATTCTATCTGGCGTCCGGCTACCGCAGGGAGGCGTTTCTCAGGGACTTCTACTCGCCAGGTGACAGCAAGATCATCTACGTCAAGACGCTTCCCTGACTCAGGCCCATCCCGATTCCGGATCTCCTCGTCCACTCCGGATATCGCCTCTCCGCAGACCGCACGGCATCCTGCCAGGAGAGATTCATGCATCGGACAGGCGTGCAGAAAAAAATGTCTCGTATCAAGCTCTTGCCCGCCACACTTGACATGGTCCTGTTGTTTTGTCATAATAATTCGTTATTTCAGTCTTTAAGAGACAAATCAGACAAGGAGGTTGCCATGGACTTAAGTGAGCCTCCATCCGGAGCTGGCCTGGCAGGGTGATTTCAGACACTCGTGCGCGCCGGTTCTCCCTTCGGAGAATCGTGAAAGCCGATTTTCCCGTTCTCGCAAGAGAGCGATTTTTCTTGAAGTACCGTCTGTCGCCTGCTCTCATCGTCTCGCACAGTGATTGAAAAGGCCATGACCATGCCGGCCGGTGAGGCATAATCCCTTTTCGACCCCACAAGACCCGGCATCGCCGCCGGGAGGCGCTTTCCCGGGAGAAAGCTCAGCCTTCGGAATCCTGCACGCTCAGCAAAACTTCTCCTCAATGAACGCCATATGGGGCCGGATGGACTCCCGGCTCACCATATCCTCGATACGGGCATACCTTCAGGAAAGAAGAGGTGATGGCAATGGTGATACAATTATTTATGCTGTTCTGCGCGGGCATCGTCGTCGATTTGCTGGTCACCCGCTACACGAAGTCGGTTGCGGAAAAGAAGATCTGGAGTGCTACGCTCCTCAGCGGAACGATAACCTTCGCGAATTTCTTCCTGCTCTCGGTGATCATCAGCGAAGGCTCTTTTAACTGCATCTTCGACATCATGGCGTATGCGGGCGGAAACACTGTAGGGACTTATGTGGCCCTGATGAAACGGGTATTTTAGAGGACCTGGATGAATCACACCGAACAGGGCGCGTCCGAACCTCCTCCCGGAGAAGGAAGTGTGCACGACAGACGGCCGCAGGCCCATGAGAGCCTGCTGCGCCCGGGTCTGCCCCGGGCATGGAGCCGGTCCGGCGTCCATGCATCCAGCACTGGGCGGCCGCGGTTTACCGGGAGTTTGAGGACGTCGCCCGAGCCCGGAGGAGGTTACGAGCAAAACCCAAAAACGCGCGGTTACAGATTTCCCGAGAGCGGGGCGGCTGCTCTGCTCACCTCATGCCCTGCAATCAGCTCGAGCTTTGAAGTCACATTATCCCGAATCCAGTGAGCATCCCACCACTCGATGGGATTGACGAAAGCCCCGCCCACCAGCACACTGAAATGCAGGTGGTCGCCGCCGGCAAAGCCCGTAGTTCCGGTATTGCCGATCGGGTCTCCGCGCATCACCTGCTGACCGGTGGAGACGGCCATACTGCTCAGATGAGCGTACAGACTGAAGATGCCCTGGCCGTGGTCGATGATGACCGTGTTCCCGTAAATGCCGAGATCATCGGCATAGACGATGATCCCGCCGTTCGCTGCAGGAACCGTATCGCTCATGGTTGAGGCGAGGTCGACACCGAGATGAACGCTCGACCCCATATCCATCCCCTGGTACCGGTAGGTTCTCCTGTCGCCGAAAAGGGCCTTGGGAGCCGTGTTCGCCATCCTGATGAAGGTGTCCTGCCAGAGCTGCTTTGTATCGGATACGGCGCAGACCGACCTGATCTTCCGGTCGTTTTCTTCCCTGAGTGAGGTGTTCAGGTACTTGAATACCTCTTCGGGCTGCCTGCCTTCGAGATCGGGGTCCACCTGCTGGAACTCCGCGGCCTTCCCGTTGACGAACTCGGGCCCCACCGTCACCGTATCATCACGGAACCTATGGGCCGTCCTGACATAAAAGGGGATGGCCGTGCTTGCCTTGTTTCCCGCGGCATCCTCCACCATCACGGTCATGGGCGTCGACCGGGAAACATCCAAGGGAACCGCGAAGTAACACACATACAGGGTCGTGGCGCCTTCGCGGACAGGATGTCCCCTGAAGAACCGGTCCCCGCAGGCAACACCGCTCTGCTCGACATTCTTGTTTACACTGTATATTGCCAGGCTGGTGCCTCCGGGGTTCACGTTATGAGCCCTCGTCAAAAGCGAGACCCGCGGAACGACGGAATCTATCTTGACAGGAACCTCGAGAACCGCGGCGTTCTTGAGCGGAGAAAAATCCCTTGCCTGGATCCTCAATACCGCATCGCCGTCTTTGAGCCCGAGCTTCTTGGGAGCGATCTCCAGGTTCACGGTCTTTTCGAAGACGCCCTTCTCCGGGACATCGAGAGACGCCACACCGAATTCACTCTGCTGCTGGACGAAGACGACCGTGAAATCCCGGATCCCGCTCCGCCTGTCCGTAAAGGTTATGGAGACTTCCTTCTGCCTGCCGATGGTGGCAAGGTCCGTATCCATCCGCACCTGGGGTTTTTCCCACTCGAAGAAATAGTAGATGAGCCCGGGGATCGCGATCACCAGTATCAACAGAATAATGGACACGGCAGCCATACCGGATTTGTTCGTCATGATACGCTCCTCTTTCAGACATGTTTTTCTTTCCATGTGCCAGTCTGTGTTCTTCCGTACTAGAACAGGCCGAACTTTTCAAGGGCCGATAGCGACATGCGGCAATCCCTGCACGATGGTGAGAAAAAAGATTGACAGATAGCGCTGTTTGCGGCAGGCAGGGAAGAACATGCAATGCATGCACTTTCCGACCTATGAGCATACACATAACTGTTTTGGATGACGAGCCCGATATCCTCCGCCTGGTGGAGCTGCACCTGAAAAAGGCCGCTTTCCTGGTGGACTGTTATCTTGATTCTCATACGTTCATGAATTCATTGAGAAACCGCAGACCTGACCTCATCATCCTCGATCTCATGCTTCCCGATGCGGATGGTTTCGACCTCTGCAGGGTTCTCAAGCAGGACTCCCGCTACCGCTCTATTCCCATCATCATGCTCACTGCCAGGGGCCGGGAGACAGACAAGGTGACCGGGCTGGACCTGGGGGCCGATGATTATATTACAAAACCTTTTTCTCCCCGGGAGCTTATGGCACGGGTAAAGGCGGTTTTGCGCAGAAGCGGGCATGATTCGGGAAGACCCATCACCATCGGCGGGGATCTGACCATCGACCCCGAGAGGTTCGAGGTGCGGATCGGCGATGACGCCGTGCCTCTGACCCCTGCGGAGTTCAAGATCCTCCACCTGCTTGCCTCGAACATGGGAAAGGTGTTCAGCAGGGAAAAAATCCTCGACCACCTCTGGGGCAATGAGAAGGCAGTGATCGACAGGACCGTGGATGTCCACATCAAGAACCTCAGAGACAAGCTCGGAGAATCGGGCAGGTTCATCGCCAATATACGGGGGGTCGGCTACAAGCTGGAGCCATGAAACGGCCGGTTTTTCTCAAGCTGTACCTGAGCTATCTTCTGCTGGTCCTCGTGGTCGCGGGCCTGATCCTCATATTCATGCTCCGCTCGTTCAATGCCCACTCCATCGAGGCCTCGACCCGGAACCTCCACAGGGTCGGGCTTGCGCTCGGCCACCAGATCAGGCCCCTGATGGAAAACGAGCGGCCCGAAGAGCTCGACACGCTGATTACGGCCGTCGGGAAAGACATCCAAGCGCGGATCACCATCATCGACAGCCAGGGAAAGGTGCTGGCAGACTCCGGCAACACCGCCTCGTCCATGGAGAACCACCGCCACAGGCCGGAGGTGCTTGCCGCCCTGACCGGCTCCGCGGGCAGCTCCATCCGCTACAGCACCACCCTGGACAAGGACATGCTCTATGTGTCCCTGCCCCTTGAGTCTACGGGAAGAATGCCGGCAGCCCTGCGCCTGAGCATACCGCTGGAGAATATCCATGTCCTCCTGAGCGCCATGAGAAAAGACTCGCTCATGCTTGCTTCCGCCATCATCCTGTTTTCCCTCCTCATCGCCCTTTTGTTCTCCCATGCAGTCTCCAGCCCCATCCGGCTGTTGAGCAGAGCGTCGAGGCGCCTCGCAGAGGGCGACTTCAAGTCGCGGGTCAGGCTTAAGACCAATGACGAGATCCAGGAGCTCGCCGAGAGCTTCAATGACATGACCGAACGGCTCGAGATCTCCTTTGCCGAGCTTTCGAGCAACAAGGAAGAGCTGGAAGGCATCGTCTCGTCCATGAGTGAAGCCCTTCTTGCGCTGGATGACCGGGGACGGGTCCGGCTGGCGAACAGGAGCGCCGGAGATCTCTTCGGCACGGAAAAGGTCATCGGGAGATACTCCTGGGAGCTCATCAGGGCTCCGGAATTGAACGGCCTGATTGAACGGGCATCACAGCAGCCGGCAGCCGAGTCCATCGACCTGGAGGACAAGACCTATCTGTGCAGTGTCACCCCCATCCGCTCCGGAAAGGCCAAGGTGATACTCCTGCACGACATCACGGAGATGAGGCGCCTCGAGAAGATCAAGAAGGACCTGGTGGTGAACGTCTCCCATGAGCTGCGCACACCGCTGACCGCCATCAAGGGCTTCACGGAAACCCTCATGGAAGAGAGCACGGACAGCCACCTTGAGTATCTGAAGGTCATCAAGAATCACACGGACAGGCTCATCAACATCATCACCGATCTCCTGGAGCTCTCCAAGCTGGAGGCGGGAGAGTTCAGGCTCGATGCCGAGGATGTGCCTCTCAGGGCGCTGATCGAGAGCGTGCTTGCCCTGTTCGGACCGGCGCTTACATCAAAGAATCTGACCGCCGGGATCGAGGGACCGCAGCAGGACGTGATCATCAAGGGCGATCCCTTCCTGCTCGAACAGCTGTTCACCAACCTCATCGACAATGCCGTCAAGTATACCGAGAAAGGCGGCATAACGATCTCATTGGGGAGCTCGCAGAACATCGCGGTCGTCAAGGTCACCGATACGGGGATCGGCATCCCCAGAGAGCATCTGGGCAGGATCTTCGAGCGCTTCTACGTAGTCGACAAGTCCAGGTCACGCAGGCTGGGAGGAACCGGGCTCGGGCTTTCCATCGTCAAGCACATCGTCACCCTGCACAAAGGGGCCATCAGTGTTACGAGCAGGCCCTACGGGGGCACCGCTTTCACGATCACCCTTCCTCTCGCCGCTCTATCATCCAAAAACGCAACCGGATGATCTCCCGGATCAATCCGGGCTGCGGCAGGAGCATTTCTATTATCGCCGGGCGGTTCCTGGCGCCTGTCGGACTTGAGAAAAAATTCGCAGAATCTTAATCGTTTCTTAACAAACCCTCTCTATATAAGACCGAACCCGACAATGGAGGATTATGATGCAGGTCCCGAACACGGCGCGGCTCATGAACATCTCCCGACGCTTTCTTTGCCTGATCGTCCTGCTGCCCGCCCTTTCCTGCTCGGACCCTGAAGCAAACAACATTATTACGATCAAGGGCTCCACCACGGTCCTGCCGGTGGCGCAGATCGGTGCAGAGGTTTTCATGGACAGGCACCCGGGCGCAGACATTTCCGTGCAGGGCGGAGGCTCCGGGGTCGGCATCGCGTCTCTGATCGACGGCACCACTCAGATCGCCACCTCGTCCCGGAAAATCAAGAAGGAAGAGACGGCGAAGGCGAAAGCTGCGGGAGTTCATCCCTTCGAGACCATTGTCGCAATGGACGGCATCGCCGTTGCGGTGAATCCTTCGAACAGCATGGACCGGCTCACCACCCCCCAGATCAGGGACATCTATACGGGAAAAGTGTCGAACTGGAAGGAGATCGGCGGAGACGACCGGGAGATTGTGGTCATATCGCGCGACACCTCGAGCGGGACCTTCGAGGCGTTCGAAAAGCTCGCCTTGGATGGGCAGAAGGTCCGTCCCGACGCGCTGGTTACCGCATCGAACCAGGTCGTGAACATGACGGTTGCCCAGACGCCCGGGGCCATCGGGTATCTGGGCTATGGATATCTTTCGGACAGGGTGAGGGCGGCGAGCGTGGATGGAGTCAGGTGCAGCGAGGAGACCATCCGCTCCGGCAGGTATCCCCTCGCCCGCCCGCTCTACATCTACACCAATGGAAGACCGACGGGCGAGGTGGAGCGCTTCATCGATTTCCTTCTCAGCGAAGAAGGACAGCGGCTCGTGAAAGAACAGGGCTTCATCTCGGCCAGGGAGAGATCCTTATGATGAGTTGGAGAGAATACCCTTGCATTTTTCCTGAGGAAAAATATCGGAAAGCGGCATGAGACATTTCAAAGAGACGCTCTATAAGTGGATATTCACCATCCTCGCCTTTGCTTCCCTGTTGTTTCTGGTGGGCATCATCCTGACCCTGTTCAGGGAATCGTATCCCCTCCTCGTCCGACACGATTTTTTCGATATCGTCTTCGGCCGGTTCTGGTACCCTACCTACGATCCTCCGGAGTTTGGGATGTTCCCGCTCATCATAGCCTCGTTCGTCGTGACATTCGGAGCCATGGCGGTGAGCGTTCCCATCGGGGTG
>Ga0116148_1003403_pt1 | contig 14682 bp, 11 predicted proteins | sample AD_UKC055_MetaG_FD_89786 | JGI IMG/M metagenome (GOLD analysis project Ga0116148, IMG submission 89786) | Active sludge microbial communities of municipal wastewater-treating anaerobic digesters from USA - AD_UKC055_MetaG | ecosystem: Engineered > Bioreactor > Anaerobic > Digestate | place: USA... | reverse complement strand
TACCTGATCTTTTCCTTTAGCACCTTTCATTTCTCTTCACCTTCAGTAAAATTAATCATTGGATCCATACTCATGTCGTAATACGTGGGCGGTCTTTGCCCGATGCAATTTCCCCAATAACCAATTACATGATTTTTCTCTAATTCTCTAATCTCTTTTTTTGACATATTGAGAATCTTTTGAAGCACATAATGGTTATGATAACCTATCGGCCTCTGCAGACTTTTGATCCGGGCGGGGGTCTTTTCCAAAGCTACCGGCGTACCGGGCCATGTTCCTTTTCCATACATGTCATCTTCGAATTCAATCACGCTGCCACGCTCCCTACGCCACTCATCGTTGGCAATCTGAATATCATCCATGACCTTTGCCGCAGGGAACCCTAATTCTTGGGCTAGGACTATGATGTCTGATAACTGCTTTTGTTTAATCCAATCATCTACAATCCTACATATCTCATCGGCATTTTCCGGCTTCAAACGTTCAAACGCCTTATAGAATCTTGAATCTCCGGAAAGATCCATTTTATCCATGGCCTTCAAAAGAGATATAAACTGCTCATCGGTAGCAATGGCAATAGACACGAATTGTTCGTCCTGGGTTCTGAATATGCCGGATGGTACCATGGTCGGATCAACGTTACCTGTACTCTTCAGTTCTTCGCCGGTCAGATCCATGTAAGACCAATGGTGCATCATTCTAAACAACACTTCAACCTGTGAAACATCAATAAACTGACCTTTCCCGGTCTTTTCCCGTTGATTCAAAGCACCAACCGTAGCCATGGCACCGAAGATTCCGGGGAGAAAATCACCATAGTAGTCAGGAAGTTTATAGGTTTGATCTTCCCCAAACCCAGTTAGCTGGGCAACTCCCGACATCGATTGTGCAATTAAATCCCAACTGGGAAAGAATCTCAGTGGTCCCCACTGACCGTACCCCGAGCAACTGACATAAATGACCTTGGGATTGGTTTTGCTGATTGTCGTATATCCTATGCCCCAAGCTTCCGTTAATCCGGCTCGAAAGTTTTCTACGACTACATCAGCTTTTTTTGCCAATTCAAGCACCAGTTCCTTGCCTTTCTGAGTTTTCAAATCTATGCCGACAAAACGCTTATTCGGGTGGAGGCATTGAAAGAAAGGAGAAGAATCTTTCCAGTATTTTGCCCAGTAAGTATTTGATCGCCAGGAGTCTCCTTCATAGGGCTCCTCAATCTTAATGACATCGGCCCCAAACATGCTAAGCCATTTAGAGATAATCGATCCGAATATAATATGAGAAAAATCAAGAACGCGAAGTCCTTTGAATGCCTCTGGTTTTTCTTCGATCTTGGATCGATCAAAAAGTCCATCCGTATAGGTAAAGTAATCCTTATTCATCGAATTTCTCCCTGGTGGTTCTACACTGCTTTCTTGAACGTTGGTTCACGATCCGGTAATTATGGCTACAAACCCAAATAAGCCTGACGTATGTAGGAACTTTCTAAAAGCTTCTGGCTGGAATCCGTCATGACAACTCGTCCATTTTCCAGAACGTAACCGCGATTGGCGATCCTGAGCGCATGTTGAATATTCTGTTCCGAAATTAAAATGGTAACGCCTTCCTCATGCAAAACTTTCAGTGTATTAAAAATTTCCAACAACATTTTCGGAGAAAGTCCCAAAGAAGGTTCATCTACCATTAACAATTTCGGCAGTGCCATCATTCCTCTGGCTATAACCAGCATCTGTCTTTCTCCACCGCTGAGCAAACTGGCCATCTGGTCTCGGCGCTCCTTGAGGATCGGAAATAATTTTTGAACCCGTTCAGCGGTGGAATGTCTTAATTTCCAAGCGTTCTTCTGCCCTGAGGCGCCCATCAAGAGATTATCCCAAACCGTCATGTAGGGGAAAATTTTGCCCCCTTCCGGAACCTGAACAAGACCGGCCTTAATGCGCGCGCTTGCTTTCTGTTTCTGAATCTGAGTATTCTCAAATATTATTGTGCCAGACGATGCCTTGAGAATACCAGAAAGATTTTTTAAAAGCGTCGTTTTGCCTGCCCCGTTTGAGCCAAGCAAAGCAACGCACTCGCCTTTTTTCACTTCTATGCCAGCATCAAAAAGGACCTGAATAAGACCGTAGGCAAAATTTATTCCTTCTACTTTAAGCAATTTTCTCTCCTAGGTATGCCTCTATGATTTTTGGATCGTTAACAACTTCCTTCGGCGTGCCGGAAGCAATTTTTTGTCCGTATTGCAGGACAACGACCCGCTGTGTCGCTTCCATAATCACTTTCATAATGTGTTCAATCCAGAGAATGGTAACATGGTATTCATCGATCATCCTTCGGACCAGATCAATCGCTTGCCTCGACTCTCCCGGATTGAGCCCCGCCATAATCTCATCAAGCAGGATCAGTTTCGGGGTGGTAGCCAGTGCCCTTGCCAATTCCAGAGATCGCATCTCAAAAAGTGTAAGATCCTTGGCCAGAGTATTCCTCTTTCCGAACAAACCGACAAACTCCAGGAAATGAGACGCATCCAGCATGGCTTCCATGTAACTCATGTGCGGTCTTGGTTTCCCGCATAGCACGCCTACACAAACATTCGCCAGGGCGGTCAGGTCCGGAAACGGACGAGGGATCTGGAATGTTCGACCGATTCCCAATCTGCATATCTTATTCGGTCTGAGATTCGTAATTTCGACGCCGTCCAAGACAATCTTGCCGGAAGAGACCTGATACATTCCTCCGATCAAATTCATCAGTGTCGTCTTTCCGGCGCCGTTCGGCCCGATCAGACCGACGATCTCTCCTTTCTCGATAGAAAAACTCACGTCGTCAACAGCCTTCAGGCCCCCGAAACTCTTCGACACATTGTCGATTTTGAGAAGCATTTTTCTTTCCCCTAACGCTGCTTTACTGACCCTTACCTTGTTACCGTTTTCTGACCCTCATGGTCGGATAATATTCCCGATATTTATGTTGCCGATACAGTCCGTATAAACCCTCTTTAAGTGTGAACAACAGAATGAGAAGAACCAAGGGGAATAGAATATAATTGACCGCGCCTAAAAGAACCAAAACCTTTTCAAGAACAGCGACAAAATAGGCACCCACGATACACCCGTATAATTCTCCCCGCCCCCCGATAATTACGACCAGCAATATTTTAATCATGAAGGTAAGTGGTAAAACTGTGGACCCTGCAAAAACACCATCATTGTGAGCCAAAAACCACCCTGCGATGCCCACCATGGTTGACGTGATCACAAAACAAAGCATTTTCCAAAACTTGATATTCAGTCCACAGGCTTCCGCAACGTTCTCTTCATCATTAATCGCCGCAGCGAAAAGACCGATTCTGGATCGCATGGTTTTGTCCACGATGTACAAAAAGATCAGCATCATGAGTAAAGAGAAATAACATGAAACTATTTGCTCCACATGTATGGAGCCAAATTCAAAAAGAGGCTTTATACCGGACAGTCCTACTTCCCCTCCTAATAGGGTTGTAAAAACCATCGTTAATTCCAGAAGCATCAAGGGTAAAATCAAAGTGATCAGCGAAAAATAAAGGCCTTGCGCAAGGGTCGTCAGAGGACTTAACAATAGTCCCACACTCGCGCTGAAAAGAATAACAACGCCAAGGGTCTGCCATGGTCCCCAACCCAAATGAATACTCAACAAGCCGGCGGCGAACCCGCCGAGCCCCATGAAAAACTGCGGCCCGAAATTCATCCGTCCGATTCCGGTCATTTGCCAGGCTAACGGGATCGCAACAGCTGCATAAACGTTCGCTGAGGTAATCAGCGACATATAATCAGCTCTGCCTACTAGGGACAAGAGTAACGGAAGCAATAATAGGAATGAAACCGCAAGCAAAGGATTTCTCCAGTATCGCGGTTCAATCGTCCATTCCAGCTTCAATTTGCCTAAATGAAAAACAAGGCGCGCTCTTCGGTGCTCAAATCTCATAATTTCACCATATCGTCTCGCTTTTGGCGATCCCCGTCGGTTTAAAAACCAGCACAATAAAGACGGCAATTAAAGTAGCTAATCCCATTAGCCGCGGATCGATCGCAAAAGCGACCGTAGCGGCGAGGAAGCCAACTATATAACTTGCTATAATACTACCTTTAATGTTGCCCAGGCCTCCCAATATGGAGACCAGAATAGCGGTCTGCATTAAGGAGGCACCCATGGAAGGTTCTATCGACCAGACAGGGGCAATAGAAATGATACATACAGTAGGCGGGATCACAGACAGCACCATGGCAAGAGCATAAGTTCGTCCTACATTTGCTCCCATAAGTTCAGCCGATTCCGTATCCTGACTGACGGCGCGAATCACCAGACCCTCCCTTGTTTTTAATAATAACAACACGAAAACTATCGCCAGAACAATGGCAATACCGCTGGCAATGATCAATTGGTAGGGAATGGAAGAACTACCGATTGCCATACTTCCACTCATAATCGATGTAGGAATCATGACACCGGCAGATTCAGGATAAAAGAAATTTGCGGTTTCTTCCACGATCAGGGAAATCAGGATGAGTGAGGTCAGGAGAAGTTCCTCCCGATCCATATATCGTCTTACGACCGGGTAATAGATCACGATGATGGTAAAAAGAATTTGCAGAATGAGCATGCCGGCGATTCCGGCAAACAAGCTCAAGTGGAATTCGTTCATCAGCATCCATAGCGCATAAACCGCCACCACAAATATGCATCCATATCCCATGTGAAAAACTCTCAGGACGCCGCATACAATTGTAAATCCAAAAGATATGAGGAGATATAAGGATCCTAGGACCAAGCCATATACGAGTATAAACTCAATTGTCTCAAGCACTCCAACACTCCTTTCTATATCTCCGTGCTAGTCAAATAAATGTAGCCCTAATATTTTAACGTGCTCTTTCTCGGTAGATTTACCGTATAATGAATGATTTTTTGACTTTTACGTGAGCAACAAGCATGCCATCAGGATCACGACAGTAACTCATTAAAAATTAAGACATATTTAACACACTTCTCCCCGCTGGCGCAATGGAATGAATGACATGATTCATTTCGGGGTTAATGGCATGTATATTCTAAAGAAATAACATAACCATATTAAAATCTTATGATCACGCAAAGCAAATGGTTCACGGCTGATCATTTGCTTTGAACATCATAATTTCAACTAACTCATGATATTTTCTTATACACCAAATCTAATTTTTGAACAAATTATATTATTTTAGTAAACATCCGTCTTTATAGGACGAGCATTTTTATTATTGAGGCGGGCGTCAGCCTGTCGCTCCTTGATAAATTCATCTGTCATCCGGTATGCTTCATCATCGGGATATTGCCGCAGGGGATGCTTGTAAAAATAAGCCGCTGGACCCACCAACACACCTCTATCCCCATGATTAAGTGCAAGTTTTACACAGCGTATGGCATCAATCACCACACCTCCCGAATTTGGCGAATCCTCCACGGAAAGACGGAGTTCAAGATTCATAGGTATGTCGCCAAACACCCTCCCTTCCATACGAAGAAAGCAGACCTTATTATCTTTCTGCCAAGAAATATAGTCGCTGGGGCCGATATGGATATTTCCATCAGCCAGGCGGTTTTTCATGATGGATTGGATGGCTTCGGTTTTTGATTCTCTTTTCGACTTCAGACGATCACGATTGAGCATATTCAGGAAATCGGTATTACCACCCGTATTGAGCTGATAGGTACGGTCCAGTTTTACACCTCTTTTTATAAAAAGATCGGTGAGAACCCGATGTGTAATGGTCGCGCCAATCTGTGATTTGATATCGTCACCGATCAGGGGAATGCCTTTTTCCTCAAAGCGACTTGCCCATCCCGGATCGCTGGCGATAAAGACAGGCATATTATTGATAAAGGCGATGCCGGCTTCCAATGCACATTCCGCATAAAACCTAGTAGCTAACTCCGCACCGACCGGCATGTAATTCAGCAAAATCTCGGCACCGCTCTCTTTGAGCCTGGCAACAACAGCTCCTACATTCGGTTCAGGGATCTCGGCGGGAGAAAAAACGGATTGTTCGTCATACTCTTTCATGTGGTCAGAGATGCCGTCGAGAATTTTACCCATCTCGACGGTTACTCCGGATAGTGGAAGCACAGGATAAAAAATAACAGCACAATTCGGTTGGGCGAAGACAGCCTCGCAAAGGTCCTTGCCAACCTTCCGCTGGTCGATATCAAAAGCTGTAACCACTTCGATGTCACCCGGTAGGTACCCTCCGATCTCCCAGTGCATTAAGCCAATGGCATCCTCCGGCGGTTTCCCTCTATAGTAATGGATACCCTGAATCAGAGAACTGGCGCAATTCCCAACTCCTGCCAAGGCTATTTTGATCTTGTCCACGTATTCCCCCCAAAAAGCAGCAAAGGTTCAAGGCATTCAACAATGATAAAATTTTTATTTATAGCACAAAAAAAATTACAAACTACAAGCCAACACAGCATAATCATTTTTGACAATTCTCTTCATGATTTTCTCCTGTTAAATATTTGATATGCAACCAGTTCTGAATTCATTTCTCTTTATGATTCAGAACGATATTTATTGATCCGGTACACAAGCGTGGGACGGGAAATGCCCAGTAATTTTGCTGCTTCCGTTTTATTCCCGCCGGACATTTCCAGGGCTTTCAAGACGAGGTTTTTGTTTATTTCAACTAAATCAACACCCTTGGTGGTTAATTGAGTTTCAAGAGGTAGTATAGGTATCATGAGGGATTTTGAACGGTTCAGAAACGACAAATAGCCGATCTCCAAGCGTTTTCCTTCCTCCATAAGCACAATCCGCTCTATGGTGTTCTTCAGTTCACGAATATTACCTTCCCACAGATGATTCAATAAAAATTGTTCGGCTTCCGGTGACACATCCTCAAAATTTTTCCCAAAACTTTCATTAAACTTTTTTAGAAATAAACGAGTCAGAGGCATGATATCCTCTTTTCTCTCATGTAGGGGCGGCAGAACAATTTTAGCAACATTCAAACGATAGTAAAGGTCTTCCCGGAAGGTTCCCTCCTTCATGCGCTTTTCGAGAGATTTGTTTGTCGCGGCGATGATACGGACATCCACTTTTTTCTTTTCCGTTCCTCCCACCGGATAAAACTCCCTCTCTTCCAGAAATCGCAAGAGCTTAACCTGCGCGTTAAGCGCCATTTCACTGATCTCATCCAAAAATAGTGTTCCGCTTTCCGCCATCTCGCATTTGCCTTTTTGTCCTCGGGGAAGAGCGCCTGTAAAAGCTCCTTTTTCATAACCGAAAAGTTCGCTTTCCACAAGTTCCTTACTTATGGCGCCACAATTGATTGTAATAAAAGGTTTTCGTGAGCGGGCGCTTTGGTAATGAATGAACTTGGCAATCACTTCTTTCCCTGTGCCCGTTTCTCCTTCTATGAGAGCTGTGGTATCGTAACTTCGGGCGATTATTTCCGCCTGCTTCAGCGCCTGCTTCATTCCTTCGCTTTGCCCGATAACGTTCTCGATATCAAATTCTATCAATTGTTTGCGCAGTTCCTTCACTTCCTGTTTGAGTTGCACATTTTCCAAGGCCTTCTCAATAATGACTTCCAATTCTTCGATGTCAAGAGGCTTAACTAGGTAATCATATGCGCCCATCTTCATGGAAGTAATCACTGTTTTTATGTCCTCGAAAGCCGTCATCATAATCACGCTTACATCTGTATTTTGATTACGGATCATCTTCAAAGTTTCAATTCCGTCTATTCCAGGTAGTTTGATATCCAGGAGGACAAGATCAACATCGTGTTTGTTGAGGTGTTGCAGGCATGCTTCGCCGGTGCCAACAATGGTCATATTGTATTTTTCTGATAAAATATGAAAAAGAGATTTCTGTAATAGTTTATCGTCGTCGACGATGAGAATTTTATAGAGATACATCTTGCCCTCCGGACTTCTTCACTGGAAATCGCAGATAAAAAATTGTCCCCTGGTTTTCCTTGCTCTTGACTTCGATCGTAGCTTTGTGCTGTTCGAGAATTCTATGAACAATGGACAATCCCAAACCTGTTCCTTCCTCCTTCGTCGTAAAGAAAGGATCAAATATCCGTTTGAGATTCTCTTGCGGGATGCCTATGCCGCTGTCCTCGATCGCGACCAATAAAGGATTAACTCCTCTCCGATAGGCATATTTTTCCATCCTGCCTGCAACCTTGATGATACCACCGCGCGGCATGGCTTCCGCTGCATTCAGCAAAAGATTAATGAACACTTGTTGAAGTTGATGCGCATTCATGCATATGGGTGGGACGTGATCAACCATTTCCATTTTGATTTCAATATGATGATCCTTCAGCTTTTGAGAGACCAAGGTGATGGAATCTGCCAATACACTCTCGATCTGTACATCCTCCATCGAGGCGTTCAACTCTTTGGTATAGTCAAGGGTCCTTTTCATCACCATTTTGATGCGATCGATGCCTTCCAAAGTATCTTTCAATATATGCTGAACGGATGGATCATTGTTCATTTTCTTGGATAAGAGCTGTACATTAAAATTGATGCTGGCCAGCGGATTTCTGATTTCATGGGCGATACTGGCTGACATTTGACCCAGTGATGAAAGGTTTTCCGTCCGTTGTAGCATCGCTTCTGTTTTCCTGATCTCGGTCAAATCCTGGATGGTCAGGATGACGCCAGCATTATTGCCCTGAGGTCCATGCAAAAGAGCCGAGGTCGCACCAAAAATCTCCAACACGCCGTCTTCTGTCGGCCTTACAATTTCTTCATATAGGTAATCCGTCTCATAGTCTAAAGTATCCTTGACCATTTCCAGTATCCTCCCGGGCAGAACAACGGAAATATTCTTGGCCAGGTCTTTGCGCCTTTTCAATTTCAGGATTTCCTCAGCTTTGCGGTTGATCATCCGTAAGGTCTTGCGCTTATCCACGGTTATAATTCCATTAGGCGAACTTTCCAATATGCTTTGAGCTAAATTCCGCTCCTCAAGGATTTGTTCATAAAGCCGTGCATTTTCAAGCAGCGTGGATGCAAGGTTGACAAATACCGTGAGGATCTTCTGATCCACAGGTGAAAACACAGATTTCTTATTGCTGTCCACACGGATAACACCCAAAACACGCTTGTTACTCGTTAAGGGCGCATACAATTGCGACCTGACTCCCGGAAGGATTGCTACATACCTTGTTTCCAGACTTGTATCTTCAACCAGTACAGACCGGCCGGTCGCCGCCACGGAACCGCAAATACTCTGGTTGGCTGGAATTTTGATCAGATCGATGTTAATACCTTCATAACCTTTGGACGCGGCAATGCTGAAATACTTTCCGTCACCATCGATAAACATCAAGGCGCAGGAGTTGCCATGTACGAGTTTCCTCGCATTGTCGGCAACAACTTCTAGTAGATTCTTATACTCTAAAGTAGAACTTGTTTTCTTACTGATTTCCTGCAGAACAATGAACTGTTTCATCTTTTTTTTATTCTGCTCATGAAGGCCTGCATTTTCCAGAATGATGCTGGCCATATTGGCAAAGTACGTAAACAACCTGATATCATTTCTGGAAAGATTCATTTCCTGTTGTGTTCGGTCTCCTTCGATGATGCCAATGACCTCATGTTTAATTCTAAGCGGAGCTGCGATATTGGAAACTCTTTTCCATCGGTGATGCATTATCTTTTCAAAATCAGTGGATTGGGCGGCATACTCGTGCATATCTTTAATATATATCGTCTTGTTTATTTTAACCGTGAACGTTTCCAAACATTTGTCTCGATCCAAAACCATATAGTGGGTTAAGGCGAACTTTTCTTCTTCCGGTTTAAAACCAATGACATACTTGGATTGCAGTTTATTTTCCAACTTGTTCACAAGCATAATTGTCGCTCGGGAAAAACCGAAAATCTTTTGAGCTTCGTGAAGAATAGTTTTGAGCAATTGATCCGTATTTGCCGACCGGTTCAATTTTTGGGTAATTTTATAAATTGACGATAGGATGCGACCTTTCTTATCCAGATCATCTTTTAATTGTGAAATTCTATTAATCAACTTTTTGTCGGAGGTCATTAATTTTTATTTCACCTGTTACCGTTCTTAAAGCAGCCGGCTTGCCGGAACATGTAATGAAGCCCTTTGGGTGAATGACTCAAATCCTCTTTTTTTCAACTTAGTCATTTCTACGATCATTTAGTAAACTATCACCGACCTTTTTGGTGGCTTTATCAATGACGACAACTCCTGACAATGTCATTCGCCGTCGTCATTCCATAACTGCAGCTGCTCATCAATCATATTGATTCCCTAAAGATGTGGGGCCTGCGCGCCCACACCCCACCCTTGACTACATCAGAGGATGAGCGGATGTTTAATTAAACCATAATCGCCACTGACTGTCAAAGCGTTGCTAACAAGCGTCGCTGTGTTTTTTTGAGGAAAGCAGCCGCTTTCTTAAAAGAGTTTGCATGTTTGCGCTAAAACTCCGCGGCCGGCCACCATGCGATTGATCTGGTTGGTTCCTTCAAATATCTGCGTCAGTTTCGCATCGCGCATCAGCTTTTCCACCACGGTTCCTTTCATGTATCCCGAACCGGCCATGATCTGCACGGCGTCGGTGGTCACCTTCATGGCGGCGTCGGAGGCAAACAGTTTGGCCATCGCCGCTTCCGTGGAACAGCGGATATTGTTATCCAGCATCCAACCTGTCTGAAGATACATGGCCCGGGAAGCCATGGTCAGGGCATTCATATCGGCCAGCATGAAATGAACGCCTTGGAAATTGCCGATCGGCTGGCCGAACTGAACTCTCGTGTTGGCGTATTGTGCCGCCTCATCCAGCGCTTTTTGCGCAATGCCCGTGCTGACGGCTGTTATATTCACCCGTCCACGGTCCAGAGCCATCATCGCCAGCTTAAATCCCTGTCCCTCGCCGCCGATCAGGTTCTCTTTCGTTAATTCCACATTTTCAAAAATCAATTCCGCCACGTTCATCGCCCGGTGGCCCATTTTGTCCTCAATCCGACCAACCTTTATACCCGGCGTGTTTCTCGGGATTGCAAAACAGCAGATCCCTTTTGTTCCCTTGCTTCTATCAATCGTGGCAAAAAGGCAGAGTAGGTCTGCGTATACACCGTTCGTGATATAGCACTTCAGACCATTGACAATGTAACGATCTCCTTTTTTTTCAGCCAATGTCTTCATGACGCCAGCATCGGAACCCGCTTCCGGCTCGGTAAGACAGAAACAGGCGCTCCGATAGCTTTCCGTCATTGCACCAATAAATTTCTTTTTTTGTTCTTCAGTCGCACCGATCAAGATGGCTCCGGTGGCCAGGTGCGAGATGCCTATCACCTGCGCAATGGCGCAGCATTCGTAATTCATTGCCTCGGTCACAAGGTAATGTTCGACAAAACTCATCCCGGTTCCGCCGTATTCTTTGGGAATGTTCGTGTACATCAGGCCCAATTGATGGGCTTTTTGGGCGATTTTATCAGGATAAGTGCCGTCCCGATCATATTCGATGGCGACGGGCCGAATTTCTTTCGCCGCAAAGTCGCGTGCCATTTCTAAATATGCCTTCTGCTCTTTACTCAAGCTGAAATCTATCATTGAAAAACTCCTTTCTTCTTTATTTTAATTCTTATTTGATAAGGTTGAACGCTTGTCGAAAACAATCGCGGGATCTGGCAGACAGACTCGGTTTCCCCGGCTATGGCAGCATCCGCCTTGTTCACCCAAATTTCCCATGCTGCATGATTTATACAATCAATCCTTTAAACACTCTGCAGTTCAATCAACAATGCGGATATCTCAAACGCATCCCCGCATTATAAAGCGCCCAGCGTGCCAAATTGATCGCCCGTACAGGAGTTTAGGTTATCCTTGCATGAACATTTCGTATTTTTTGTTTTCAAGAAGGCGCTTGAGGTATATTCACGCCAGATGCTCCTCAATATACCCCCTTCAAGCTGCCCCCAGCCTGTCGAGTCTTCATCAAAAAGATCAAGCATTGAATATGCCAATTACAGACATGTATTGTATGTTACTGATATCAATATGGATTATAGAAAATTACATTGAGTGGCGTATATTTAATGAATGGCATGATTCAAAAAAACCATCGCCTTGTTTCAAGAACATTGCAAAAACAGGAAAAAAATTTTAAATTACAATCAGTTAAATGCACATGAAGCATATAATTCACAAAGCGTATTTCGATTATACGACATATGAATCACAGCTCGTGTGGTGGCGCCGAGATACCTCAGCGCCACCTAGTTAGAATAGATTATCGGATCAACTTGATGACACTTGCCATGGCGGGTCCGCTACCGGCACAAAGAGCAGCCACCCCCTCGGCAAGACTAAACAGGGAGCCATTTCATTTAATCTGTAGCTAAAAGCTTCATCGGCCTGTCACGTAAGGATTCCGCTTCTACATCTTCATTCCGCCATCGCAGAAGACAATCTGGCCGGTGATAAACGAACTTTCATCTGAGGCCAAAAACAGAGCCAGATTAGCTATGTCCAGCGGTGATCCCTTGCGATTCATCGGCACAATAGCGGGTAGCATGGCGTCCATCTGCTTGATGGCTTCCGGCGGCATACTCTTCATCATGTCCGTCCAGATCATTCCAGGTGCAATGGCGTTGACATTCACATTCTTCGGGCCCAGTTCTTTAGCGGCCGTTTTGGTCATGCCGATGACGCCCGCTTTGGACGCGGAATAATTAAGCTGTCCCGCGTTGCCCAGCGCGCTGGTTGATGAGATGTTAATTATTTTCCCATATTTCTTTTCGCGCATCACACGCGCCGCGCACTGAATACCGTAGTAAACGCCCGTGAGATTGACGCTAATCACGGAATCCCACTGCTCATCCGTCATCTTATGCAGAATGGAGTCGCGGGTAATCCCCGCATTATTCACGATAATGTCAAGCCTTCCGAATTCCTGCACGGCCGTATCCACCATCTTCTGGACCACTGAACGATCGGCCACGGAACCCAGAACGGCAACCGCCTGGCCTCCCTTGGCTTTGACTTTGTCTATCACGGCCTTTGCATCCGCTTCGTTCACATCGTTGACAACGATTTTCGCGCCCTCTTCGGCAAAACGCAAAACAATTCCTTCGCCTATACCGCGTCCCGATCCCGTTACAATCGCTACTTTATCTTTCAGTCTCATATAATATCCTTTTCTATTATTTGTGGCTTGCGCCCGTGTACTTCCTTTTAATCAACCTGCCATTCTACTTTAGACTGGCCCGTCATTTTATGAAATAACTCTTGCCTCATGTTTAAGCGCCTCCTGGTTTTCATGTATGATCCACTTCCCTGGACTCGCCTATAGCCAGAGAAACCGGCGGTTAAGCTTTTTTGTAGTCCCTTCAAAGGGAATTCCACCAAGTTTCTTTGCTATATTTTTTGATCGCTCAATATCGGCATCACGGTATATCGCAACCTTCTCTATCACGGGTAATCCGCCGCCGTGCAAGGCATCAATCAATTTGTGACCACCCCAGGTCGAGGCCAATAAGCGGAATGCGCTATTGCAAGTTCTCGATAATCGTCGCCACACCCAAACCTCCACCGCAGCATGAGCTGAAGCAGCCATATTTGCCGCCCCTGCGAATCAACTCCTTCATGGTGAAAATACACAGACGCGCGCCCGATGCACCATTCGGATGTCCAAAGGCAATCGCGCCGCCGTTGGGATTCCACTTATCACTGAAACAATCTACTTTTTCACCGAGCTGTTTTTCGAGTTCCAACGCCACGGCCAGATTTTGTACGGCAAAAGCTTCGTTGCATTCCACAACGTCCATTTCCGATAGAGTCTTCTTGGCGCGCTTCAGCGCTAGCGGTACTGCGTAGGCCGGACCAATGCCCATGATTTTGGGATCGACGCCGTAATCTCCACCAGCAATCCATTTGGCCATCGGCTTATAACCCAGCTGTTCTGCCTTCTCCCGTGTCATCATCAGCACAAAAGCCGCCCCGTCATTCCGGCCAGAAGAATTCCCCGCTGTGACCGTTCCGTCTTTCACAAACGCCGGGGGCAATTTCGAGAGAGCCTCCATCGACGTTGCCCGAGGATGTTCATCCACCTTGAACTCAATCGGTGGATTCTTCTTTCCCTGTGGAACCATCACCGGAATGATTTCATCAATAAAATATCCGGCATCAATGGCTTTTTTTGCCAGGATCTGGCTGCGCAATCCAAATTCATCCTGCGTCTCGCGGGAAATATTGTACATCTTCTGCAGGGCCTCCGCTGTTAGTCCCATATTCATCGTCGCCGGATCCATTGTCGGAGAAAGGGAAGTCGGAATGGGCATGGGCGGAATCATTTTATACGGTTCTGTGGCCATGGAAAATTTGCATGGGGTCTGACTGTAGGATTCCATACCACCGGCAATCATGATGTCGGCATGCTCACATAGAATTCTATATGCCGCATGGTTGATTGAATCAATCGCAGAACCGCACTGCATTTCGACATAAGATGCCGATGTGCTCAAGGGAAGGCCGGAAGCCAGCGTCACCCATCGTGCTAGGTTTATCGCAGAATTGCCTGGTTGGGCCGATCCCGCATAAACAGCATCGACAATGCCGCCCCTTTCCAGAATCTTTGATTTTTCCACCAAGCCTTTTAACCCGAGACCGCCTAG
>Ga0116148_1003400_pt1 | contig 14687 bp, 12 predicted proteins | sample AD_UKC055_MetaG_FD_89786 | JGI IMG/M metagenome (GOLD analysis project Ga0116148, IMG submission 89786) | Active sludge microbial communities of municipal wastewater-treating anaerobic digesters from USA - AD_UKC055_MetaG | ecosystem: Engineered > Bioreactor > Anaerobic > Digestate | place: USA... | reverse complement strand
TGGGAGTTTCAAGTTTTTTGTGTACATTCCCGTTAGCCATTTAAATTCTCATATTTCTTAATAATCTCAGGGAAGAACACCGTAAGTTCGGAATAAATCCTCGGCCAGTTCCACACCTTAGTCCATCTCCCTGAAAGGTGTTCTATTGCCATAAAGACCACTTTAAACAATGAAATTTCAGAAGGGAAAACCCTGTTCTTTTTTGCAATGTTCTTTACGCTTGCATGTAAACTTTCAACAGCGTTGGTCGTGTAGATCATTTTGCGCAACTCTTTAGAATAACTGAAAAATGTTGAAAGATGTTTCCAGTTTTCACGCCAGGATCGACTTATGTAAGAGTATTTCTCATCCCAGTTTTGAGCAAAAAGATCAAGCTGTCTGAGTCCTTCTTCTTCTGTCGGGGCTTCGTAAATTAATTTCAGGTCTTTAGCCAGTTTTTTCCGGTCGTTATATGCAACATACCTGAATGAATTCCGTATCTGATGAACGATGCATCGCTGTATTTTCGAATCAGGAAAAGCTGATGCTGCCGCATCTCCGAGACCTTTAAGACCATCCATGCAGAAAAACACAACATCTTTAACACCCCTGTTTTTCAGCTCATTCAATATAGCCATCCAATCTTTTGCGGTTTCCCGTTCTCCAAGCCAGATCCCTAGACACTCCTTTTCTCCGTCAAGCGTAATTCCAAGTATCGTGAACAGCGGAACATTCTTTATCTGTCCGTCGCGCCTCAGATTGAAAAATGTCGCATCAAGAAAAAGAGCGGCATAACACGGCTTCAATGGACGGCTCTGCCACGCCCTGACATGTTCTATAACACTGTCGGTAACACTGCTTATATATTCCGCTGAAACTTCAACCGAATACATATCCTTTACAAGTCCACGGATATCCTCACAGCTCAATCCGCGGCTGTACATCGCATAGATCGCTTCGTCCAGAACTCCGACACTCCGCTTCCCCTTCGGTATAAGCAGAGGAGTAAAACTGCTCTCTCTGTCTCTCGGTATTTTTATTTCTTCACTTCCGTTCTCACTCTTTATCTTTTTTGAGCTGTGACCATTACGACTGTTTGTGCCGGATTCAGATTTCCTCTCGTATTTCTCATATCCCAGATGATGATCCAGTTCTCCTTCAAGCATGCTTTCCAACAGCCCTTTTCTCAGTTCCTTCATCAGTCCGTTTACATCTTCCAGTGTTTTCAATCCCTTTTCCTTAATCAATTTCGAAAAATCAGGTTTCTTGAGTTCCATAAATCCCTCCTCGTTTAAGACATCACTTTCTTATCATCAACGAGTTTTTACACAAAATTTATTTTACTCCCAAATTTATTTCTATTTTCAATGTGCAACCTTATTTTTCCACTTTTTTTCTTTCAGACCATACTTTTCCACAATCTTTACATCCATAATCATTTTGAATCATTACAAAAGTTGTATTCAAGATCCTTTCTCTTGTTTTCCCATCCGGAAGGCGTTCACGCACCTTTTTTGTTCCAACCCAGCGATCAATTTCCTTTGAACTCAATAGATCATAACTCTTTGATTTACAAACCGGACATTTTCTTCTTATCCACTCATTCCACGCCGCAAATCCAAACCAAATAAAAGAAATAATATAAAGCCACATCTCCCATTTATACATAGTTAAATAGTTCAGAAAATTGTAGTTTCCAAAATACGATAATAAGAATCTGAGAAGCAGTGATAAAGGAAGCAGAAAGAAACCGATTCTAAAAATTTTCTTCATTTTTAATCTCCAGAATGTTTATTTTCACATATCAAACTCATCACTATTTTCACTTCCCCAGCACCTTCTCAAATTCCCAGGCGGTCATGTGCAAAAAAACAAACAATTTCGATTATAACCGAATTTTGAGAATTTCTTAAAAAGTCGATAGATAAATATGGAATGCCCAGATTCCTTCGTTTTCTCTGGGTCTTATGTTAAACCCGACCTGTGCTGTGAGTGCTCCGATGGGAGAGGCATAAGTCAATCCGCCGCCGGCAGTATATCTGAAAAGCGAACCATCTCCGATATTGCCCAGCTTCTGCCAGAGATTTCCCATGTCAAAAAATGATATAAGATAAAAACTTTCAATGAGTTTGAACCTGAGTTCGTTCCTCATCACAAAAGAATATCTTCCTTCAGCCGATTTTTCATTTTCAAGATCATTGGGCTGAAGTTCATCATTGAAAAAACCTCTGATAGTTGTGTTGCCGCCGAGTTTAAGTACATCGTCAGAAGTAAGATCGCCGGAATGCTGGATAAGAAAAGCGGTTTCAATGAAAGCGTGGTAAATAAGGGTATCTTTAGGTTCAAGTTCTCCTGCAAAGTTCATCCTGTAACGCAAAGGAATATAAAGAGAAAGATTGTTCTCAAAATAGGAAATGCTTGTCGCTTCACCGTAAACCGATGTCTTGTTGGCATATTTGAAAAAGGTCTTGTATCCTTTTGTCGGAAAGAAAAGCGAGTCCCTGAAATCAATATAGCCCCTGAATTCAGGAGAAATGACCAGTCTTTCAATGTTGTTATAATAAACATCGCCAGCTTCATCCAGTTCGTGATCTCTTTCATTCTGGTAAGCAATTTCAACACCTGTAGAAAGAAAATAATTGTTGCTGAACCTTCTGAAAAAACTGAAGTACATACCGTTCTTGTCAATCATGTATGGAAGCCCTGCATTACTTCTGATATCGTGGATATGGAACGCCTCGACCTGTGCAGAAAGGGGAAGGAACGGAAGATAAAGATCAGGAAAAAGAAATGCAAGATTGAATTTTCTTTCAAACTGCTCAAAAAGAGTGAAATCACTTGAATAATACTTTTTGAACTCATCTCCCATGAAAAGTTCTATCTTTCTTGAGATCTTGAAACTGAACTTTGTTGAAAATCCCGAACCGCCGAAATTTCTCCATTCAGCGGAACCGAATATTCTTCCACCTTCATCACTGCTTATTCCGATTCCCGGAGAGATCTTAAATCTTTCGACTTCACTTACTACTACCACAACATCCTTTTCTTCCGACGGAAATTCAGGATCGATAAAGTTTATCATTACAGACTGGTACATGCCGGTCTGAAGAAGATCTCTTCTTCTGTACTGGAAAGTGTCCCCCTTGAGCGTATCTCCGGGCCTGATCCTTAACGCCCCTTTTACCGCCCATTCCTCGGTGATGAAGTTTCCGGCAATTACAACTTCGGTAACTTTGACAGGAAAAAGATATTCCGCTTTGAACTTAAGCAAGATCTTCTGCCCGTCATATTCAAGATCATGTGTAATATGTGCAAAAATATATCCTTTTGAAGAAAGAAACTCTTTTATCCTTTTGCGATATGCTTCGACGATATTTTCATTAAACGGGATCGACCTGGGTAGAAGGATCTTTTTTTTCATTATCCTGTCAAGCACCGGATCCCCCGTTGTAGCGGTAACCCCTGTGAGCATGAACCTTGTGTTTTCCTTGACTCCGACAAGAAGATAAAGTCCCTCGGAATTATCAATGATTTCGGCGCTTAACACAGAAATATCCATATACCCTTCATTCAGATAGACCTTTTCGACGATCTCTTTTATGTCTTCAAGATAGGCCTCCGGTATCCCCAGTGGAGAATCGGGAAGCATTACTTTGTCCTTTTTGCTTCTTTTCAGCGCCTTGACTCTTTCGTTGTCTGTATCTTTATAGCCGCCTCCGGTCTGGGAACGGGTTATTTTTATCTGCGGAAAATTCTCCTCTTCTATTTTCTTTTCAATGAAATCCTTAAGACGGTTGACAACAACATTTCTGTTAAAACTTGAGCCGCCGGTAAAAACAATGTCATTAATGAGTCTTCTCTCTCCTTCGTCGATGTTTACCGATATGGTTCTGGTCTGATCGTTTTTTCTCAGTGACAGATCACTTATATCTACATCGATAACGGCATCAGGAAAACCGTATGCCTGATAAAAAATAAGAAGTTTTCTTTTTATCCCTTCAGCATCGAAATGATAGTTGCTCAGCCCTGTTATTATTGTTTTCAAAGTATCCGGTGAAAAAGATTCGTCCCCTGTTATGTCAAGAATGTACAAAAGACCCTTATTTATAGAAAAACTTACTTTCCCGCCCGGGAGACGGTCGGTATTGACATTAACATCAAGATAGCCCCTGTCTTTAAAATATGTATTGATAAACTCATTAATATCATTGATGTTTTTGTCAGTATTGGGGTTGCCTTTAAATGATACTCCCAATTCATATTCGAGCTTCCTTTTTTCAGATTTGTTCATTGATCCATAGATCCGGATCTCATTGATCTTTTCCTGAACTCCTTCAATTATAACTATCTTGAGTGAAATTGAGTTTTCACCGGTTTTTTCTGTCGCAATGTTGACAAGAGTGTTGAAAAAACCGTTCTCTCTGTAAAAATAGATTATTTCGTCCCTTATTCTCTCAAGGTCGCTTGTAAAGAAATAGGTGTTCTTTCCTGTTCCTGAAGCAGATTTAAGCTGTCTGTCGGAAAACTTCGAGTTCCCTTTTATGCTTATGTCCGTAATAATGAGCTGGGGAGAACCTTTCAATATAAGTTTTACGCCGTTTTTTTCCTTTTCAAGCATTACCGCTATCTGTTCAAATTTTTTTGTCGCATAGAGAAGCTTGACCGTTCTTCTGATGTTCTTTATTGAAAACTCATCTCCTTCTTTAACCTTTATCAGCCGGCTGAACTTATCCTTTTCAAGCGGAGTGTCCCACACTACTGTTGAAATAATATCCTGAGCGATTATTTCGGCTGAAACAAAAAACAAAAATATGAAGAGTAATGTTAAACGCTTATTCAAAATAGTACTCCAGCCGGAAATCAAAACCTATTGCTCCGAAACTGCTTTCAAGCCGGTCCTTGTTCTTCCATCCGAGGATCGTTTCAAGACTTTTTGTCTTGTATTTTATTTCAATTATCTGATCAGTAGTGTCGGAAGGGTTTGACTCGAGAGAAAGAAAAAGATTTCTGTATATCTCCTTTTCGGCGACAAGCTTTAAGACAGTCTTGTCATCAAATTCAGAATATTTAGGGATAAGTTCGAACTTTGTAAGATTGAAATTCTTTCTCACCTGTGTTGTTATCCCCATAATGTCGGTGACAGCCGCTATCGCAATGTCACCTGAGAACGAGTCCCCAATGTTCCCCCAGAGAAGAAGAGAGACAAGCTGCTGCTGATCAAGCTGAGGGATGCTGTCAAAATTGACCTCGAGCTCTCCGTCAAAAGGGTTGCCTCTTGCAGTCATGATTATTTTGAAATCTTTTTCATCATCCACAACTTTGGCGGTGACATTTCTGAATGATTCCAAGTCTATAAAAGGATTTATTCCGTTGCCGTCCTCAAATGTTATGATGCCCCGCTGTATTGTAAAATCGTTCTGCTTGTACTGGATCTTTCCGTTTTTAAGGAGAATCGTTCCTGACATCTCAGGTTTCCGGGCAGTTCCAGTGATAGTCGTATCAATGAAAAGGTCTGATTCAATAAGATTTGTCTTTATCCTGATGTTGTTCTTACCGGTAACTCTGATGCTCAGATCTATCGGCAGGGTTTTTTCAATTTGGGCTCCCGCCCTTTCTCTTCCAAGCTTTGAGATCATTTTTATAAAATCACTATCAAGCGAAAGCGGCTGATTGTAAACGATATTTCTTAACTCAATATCTCCGCTCACTGATATCTGTTCAGGACCGAACATGATTATGTCGAGGTTTGACGAAAGACCGAAATCTCCCGTGAGAGCGTATTTTCCTGTCAGGTTTGTCAACTTGAGCTTTAAAGCGGCGTTGTCAAACGGGAACATGCTTCCTTCACCACTGAGGACAACTCTTCCCCCTCCTGCAAATCCGTTTAAATTCTCAATTTTCCATTTGTTCTTGTCAAAACTTAACAGCCCGTTGAAACCGCTGAAAATGATCTGGGGATTTTTCAGCCGGTAAGATCCGTCAACCATTCTTAATTCGCCTTTGATATCCTCTTTGTCAAGAGCTACATCAAAATAGAATTTTCCGTCAACACCTGTTATTTCACCGGGATAGAGTATTTCAACCATTCTTGGGAAAAGAGTCCCTTTTGCTGATATATGCGGAGAATAATTGACAATTCTTCCTTCCAGAAAGAAATTCGCCGTTTCTCCGTCAAAGTATGCTTTCTCGATCTCAAGATCATCCATCTTGCCGGAAATACTGAAAGGAGCGTTGTTTCTGACAAAAAATCCTGACTTTTCCGCCATCAGAGTTGTCACTTTTGCATCAATATTTTCCCCTTCCATTTTTGCATTTAAAGAGAGTTTAACAAAGAAATCCGACACCTTGTGAACGAAATCCTTGATTTTGAGAGAAGCGGACAGATTTTCCGGTTTGAACTCTTTCATCATAGCGCTGAAAACAATGCTTTTCCCGAGTTTTCCCTTTATGCCAAAATCCATATTCTCCCCGGCAAGTTGAGCAGAAACCGCGAGATCTCCCAGCTTAACACCGGAAAACGATATGCCGTTTGCTTCAAATTTTGCTGAAACATCAGGATGGTCAAGAATTCCCGCAAGTTTGATATCAAGAGACGGCTCTTCATAATCAAGGTCGGCAGGCAGAGGAAAATCATCCTTGAAAAATGATGAAAATTTTGCCGATATTTCAGTGTCAAGATCTTTTTTTGACATTCTCCCTTCAATGGCTATTGAACTTTTTCCGTAATTCAGATTCCCAATTCCGTTAATAAAAACAGGATCTTTGTCGTTTATTTTAAAAATGAAAGAATCTGCCGCACGAACTCCTTTGATCTTCAGATTGTCAGCTTTGAGCGAAGCGTTCAGCTTTGACAGACCGTTCTTATAAACTCCTTCTGCAGTAAGAGCCACATTGCCTGAAAAAGCATCGGTCTGAATATCAAAAACAGCAGCGGCATCCTTTAAAGATCCTTTTGCATCGTTAATTAAAAAAGAGACTGGTAATATTTCATCATTAAAATCAAGTGAAACGAAAGAATCCTTTGATGAAATAGAGTTCTGCTTAATGTCTTCAACACCTATCCTCAGAACAAATTCCTTAAGTTTTGTGTCAACGGTACAGCTCTGAGCATTAAATCCGTGAAAAGAGCATCCTGTCCCCGAAAAACGGCCGGTAATGTAAGGATTTTCGTAAAAAGAGGTCACCAGCGCCTCGATCGAACCCCTCCCTTTTACATTAAAGCCGGTTATTTGGTTAACATCTTCCAGATTTATCCAGCTGCCGGCAACTACCGGAATGTGAAATTTCATGCTGTCTGCAAAACCGAACCACGAATCCTTCACGATAAGGCGACTCGTCTCATCCTTTGTTTTCACTATACCGTCGTGAAGCTTAACACCATCTGCTCCGACCGTAACATTGCCGGTCACAAAAACTTCCCGCGGAAGATCAAGTATCTCCTTTTTACCTACATCGAACTCGTTTACAACAAGATCGGTCTTGACATCAGCCGACAGCGTTTCCGTAGAAAAAACATAATCGGCTTTTCCTGAAACGATGAGATTTACAATGCCGCTTGTGGTCATTCTTCTCAGACAGTCATCAAGATCAAATCTGTAAAGCCGCACAACTCCCTTGATTTCCTTGGTTTTATAAGGAAAAACTCCGTCAAGCGAAAGAAAGACCTTGTCGTTATGGAACAAATTGAGCCGGTCTATGTGCATTGTCGATGGAGTTATCTGTAAAAATGCATGAATATCCCATGGTCTGAACCCTTCATAATTAAGACCTGACACAGTTAGAGTTGTATCAATTTTTGGCACTTTCCCTGCAATATCAAGGACATAGTCAGCATAAACCTCGCCTTTTGCAGTTTGTGAAAAGATTTCAACTGCCTCACTCAAATCTACGGCGACCCTGCCCGAAAGGTTTCCCGTTTCTCCTTTCTTTTCTCCCGAAATGACCATCCCTTTTGATGAAACTGCAATATTATCTATCGCATAAAAAAAGTCTTTTGCCTCAATGTTTGCATAAAGGTCAACAATGACCGGCTCTTTCAGCGAAGAGTGAAAATATCTGTTATCAGCCATTTCAATTTCATATTTTCCGTTGCCCGAAATATCTATGTTCTTTGCAATAAAACCATTCTGACCGTCTATCATCGCCGAAACACTGAGATTTTTAATAAAAACCTCCTCAAGCGGAAAGAACGGAAAAGTTTCAGGAAATGTGATGTCGCTCGGCTCAAGAAGCCATTTACTGTCAAATGTCAGTTCGCCGTCAATCAGCTCAAGATAGTGAAGCACATACTCTTTTTGAAGAAAACCCGAACTTTTTCTCCCTGCCGAAAAAGTGAGTTTGCCTGCTTTAAAGCTCAGCATGTCTTTTATTTCAATAGAGAGGTCTTCAAAAACTATCCTGCGGCCCGACTCGTAATCTATTCTTGAGAAATCGTAACGGATACCGTAAATATCAAGAAAAAATGAAGAAACGGGATAAAATGCAAACTTTACCGTAAAAAGGAGGGAAACAGTAAAAAGAAGCGTTATTGATAAAAATTTAATTCTGTTCACGGCAACCATAAAAAATGGAGCGGGCGACGGGGTTCGAACCCGCGACATCCAGCTTGGGAAGCTGACACTCTACCAACTGAGTTACGCCCGCAAAAGCCGTAGGATATATACCTGCAAGATGCCGGATTGTCAAGAATTCCACTTGTAGAGACCAACAAATCAGCTGCTTCCGAGGTCACAACCGTTAATGTATCCGGCTGCGATTTCTTTTAAAAGCGGTTCTCTGCCTGTGTTTTCTTTTGTTTTCACAAGTTTTTCACTGAAAACCGGACCGATTACGCTCATGTTTGCTGAACTCTGGGTTCCCGGGACGATCCTGTGTTCAAAAAGTATCTTTGACACTTCGTCACAAAGAACCACTTTTCCGTTATGTATAAGGGCAAGATGCAGGGCATACTTATCAAATTCATCTATTTCGTGGGTGCTTATTATCAGAGTGCGCGACTTTAAAGCTTCATTGTGCAGAATTGTGTGAAATTTCATTCTTACCGCCGGGTCAAGATGCTGCAGCGGTTCATCAAATATCATCACTTCCGAATTTGATGATATGACAAGTGAATTATGAAGCCATGTTTTCATCCCCTTTGAATATTGCTCGAGAGGTTTGTCAGCGGGTATCTTTAATTCTTTCATCATGTTAAAGAATTTTTCCCTTTCAAAGCCGGGGTAGAGGAGCTCCCACATGTCAGCATATTTATTTGCATCAAAATTCTTAAAAAAATCTCTATTCTCTTCAGCAACTGCAACAGTACCGCCGTTTTTTGTTTTTATTATTCCGCTGCTCGGTTTGAGCTCTTTGCAGAGTATCCTTAAAAGCGTTGTCTTTCCCGCACCGTTCGGTCCGACAAGGATAAACACCGTACCTGCGGGAATATCGATCGTGACATTGTCCAGTGCCGCTTTTTTTCCAAAAAACTTTGAAATACCGGTCGCGGAAATCACCATTTTTCCCTCCTGTCAACAATGAATACAGCGAAAGAAACAGCGAGAATGAAAAATGCAAGGAGCATTGACATCACAAAATCCCTCTGATATAAAGGACTTATTAATTGATACACATTTGTTTCAGGGGTCCCTATATTGCCGGCTATCAGATCTGTTATCAAAAGAAAAACCGGAAATGTGAGGTTGTCAGCCCCTTTTGTCGTAACGAGCATGAGTATGCCGAAATATGCACAGTAGAAAACAAAAAGACGAGTAAAAACAGCAAAGTCAGTCTTCCCTATGAAAAAAGCTTCCCCTATCACCGTTGCTGAAAAGATGATCAGAAAACCAGTTATGAAAGCGAACAGAAAGATCTCACTCCGGGAAAACGGAAGGGAAAGGATCATTTTTATTCTTCTTGAATTGACATCAGCCGGCAGAAGCTTTGAAATAAGAATAAAAACAAAAAGATATTTAATGTGTCCGGGCAGAAGAAGAGAGAGAAACAAAAGACCGAATGTCTTTTTTCTTGTTGTTGTTTCAAGCAGCAGAAATGCCTCAAAATGATTTAACAGTTTTATCATTCACTTTCCTCTTTGTCGTTTCCGATGATGAACTGGAACTTTTTGAAGAATTTTCCTCCTCTGTCTTTTTCAACTTCCACAAGACTGCTTAAAGTGAGAAGAACAGCGATGGTCATTATTGCAATGCCTGCATAAAGAGCGGCTCGTTTTATGAAAAAACCGGCACAGAGAAATGTCACGAGTATCATGACAAGCTGAACATCCCCCCTTTCGAGGAACCCCAGTGCCGTAGAAAGCACCAGAAGCACCAACAAAGTGGAAATATTGGAAAATTTTAACATCTTTAAATCTTTCATATTTAAAAAATCTCCGAAAAAACGGGTGATATTACCACGAATAAAGAAAAAGTTCCAGTTTCTGAAGGTTTAAGTTATATTCATTCAGCACTTGTGTTGTTTTTCAAAGACAGATATCTTGAAATGCTGGCTGAAACAGATTCCATTTTTATCATTTTTCCAGTCTGGTGGGGAGTTATGCCTGCAATATTGAAAGGTTTCTTTGACAAAGTTTTTCTTCCTAAAAGGGCATACATTTATAAAAAATCAGGAATGCTTGAGCCACTTTTTCCTCAAATAAAGCAGGCAGTTATCTTCAATACTCTCGGCGGACCCAAAATTTATCACAACTTCATGCTCTTTTTCCCGGTCAAGAAAGTCGTTGCCGACACAACACTTAAAATGATCGGAGTCAAAAAGGTTAAGATCGTCCAGTTTGACAGAATGAAAAAAAGCACTGATGAATTAAGAGCGAAATGGCTTGATCAGGTTGAAAAAAGTGTGGGGAAAATGGTTAAATAGCTTGTTTTTCTGAAAACAAAATATAAACCGCGCCTTAAATAATCTTATCTGTTTTCTTGCAAATTTACTTCTATTGTTGCATTATCTATCGGTGACTAAATTTTTGGAGTCGGAAAATGGCAGAAAATGAGTTGATACAGATTGATGATATTAAGAGCAGAATTTTTACTATCCGTGGAATGCAGGTGATGCTGGATAGGGATATTGCAACATTTTATTCTGTCAAAACAATCAAATTAAGAGAACAGGTAAAAAGGAATATCAAAAGATTTCCATCTGATTTTATGTTTCAACTTACTGAAATTGAAGCAGATTTTATGGTATCGCAAAATGCGATACCTTCAAAAAGACATCTTGGTGGTTTTTTGCCGTATGTGTTTACAGAGCAGGGTGTGGCTTCCGTTTCTTCTGTTATTACAAGTGAAAAAGCTATTGAGACAAGTGTTTTAATCATGAGAGCTTTCGTAGCCATGAGACATTTTCTTGCAGGTAAAGCCGACCTTTTTAAAAGAGTTGATTTTCTTGAAATTAAACAATTAGAAGCAGATAGTAAATTCAAGGATCTTTTTAAAGCCCTGGAATCGAATCAACTTCTTCCAAAGCAAGGCATTTTTTTTGAAGGTCAGGTCTTTGAAGCACACAAATTCGTTTCAGATATTGTAAGGTCGGCTGAAAAGTCGATCATCCTCATTGATAATTATGTTGATGATACAGTTCTGACACTTTTTTCAAAACGGAAACAGGGAGTTACACTCAGAATCCTCACAAAAAATCTTTCAAAACAGCTTCAACTCGACACGCAGAAATTCAATGAACAGTTCCCACCAGCAGAAATAAAGGAATTCAGTTATTCCCATGACAGATTCATGATAATTGACAATCGCGACCTTTATCATTTTGGCGGCTCACTCAAAGATCTTGGAAAAAAATGGTTCGGCTTTTCCAAGATGGATGTTGAAGTGACGAAAATTCTGACAAAGATATAATTGAAAAACACTGATGAATTAAGAGAGAAATGGCTTGATCAGGTTGAAAAGAATGTGGAGAATACGGTTAGATAAAGCTTTTAAGAAAATTGCTGGGGTTTGTTTAAAAGATCTGTCGCTGCATCGTAAAGAGAACCAAGTTTGGTGGAATAAAGGATTGGATCTCTATACATATTCGGCTTCTTTTAATATTGTCGGTTTAGCTCGTTTTTTTATTGAATCGGAAACAACAAGATCAACCTTTTTTCCAAGTAGATCTTCCAGAAAAAATTTCAGATCCATATAGTTATCAAACGATTTTTCTTCAAATTCAACAATGATGTCTATGTCGCTGTCAGGACGGGCACTATCTCTGACATAAGAACCGAATATCCCGATTTTACTGACAGAAAACTCGTTTTTCATGTGCTCCATGTTTTGATTTAGAATTTTCTTTATTTCTTCGGATGATCTCAACTGGCTCTCCATGCTAACAAACGGTAAATATTACCATATTGAAGCAATAATGTCAAACAGCTCTGTTTTCTCAAAACTCCAGCCCTTTCAGTTCTTCGAGTGAATTGAGAACGGGTGCATTTGTGCTTTTGAGCATTTCATAAGGGTTGTGCCCGCGGTTTATGAGGACGACTTTGCACCCCATTTCTTTTGCAACTTCATAGTCGTGATATGTGTCACCGACAAAAAGGATCTCTTCACTTTTAAGCCCTGTCTTTTCAAGGATCTTTCTGCCGAGATGAAGCTTGCCGCCCGCATAATGGTTTTCTATTCCCTGAACAAAATCAAAGAGTTGAGATATTCTGAAGTGCTCAAGGTGCTTATTCAGGATTGAGTGCTCCATTGCCGAAAGTATCCCTGTAGTGAACGATAGTTCCCTGAAATATTTTACAACCGGTTCTACATCTCTGAAAAGTTTGAGTTTTTCTGATGCTCCAAGATAAATATCCATGAATTCTCTGGAAATTATCTCCCATTCATTTTCAACATCAAGCCCAAGTTCTTTATAATAATTTATAACCGGAAATGAAAAAATTGATTTGTAATATTCAGTTGTTATCGGTTTTTTTCCCCTTTTTTCCAACATGGCGTTCATGGCATTGACACTGAGCCAAACATCATCAACGAGCGTTCCGTTCCAGTCAAAAATTACAGCTTTGATATCAGTCATGTTTAATTTCTCCGTCAACCGTCTGTTCTGTGTATGTCTGCTATTTTATTGATCTTCGGTGCTATTATCATCAGAAGAATCCCGAAGAACATCGTGAATCCGGCGATCAGTCCGAACACTTTGAGCTCACCCGCGGTTTCTGCGAAAATCCCGATCTTGGAAGCAAAATAACCGGCAATTCCAGTCACGGCAAAATACCATCCCATTACCTGAGAAGTCATTCTCTTCGGCGCCATATTTGTTATGAATGAAAGTGACACTGGAGAAAGAGCAAGTTCGCCTATCGTGTGGAAAAAATATGCGAGACAGAGCCACAACATGCTGCTTTTTGCAAGTTCATCTCCACCTCTTTCAACTGAAGCTCCAACCATGAAAAGGAATCCGATACCGAGTATCATCGTTCCAAGTCCCATTTTTGTAAGTGCCGACGGCTCCTTACCTATTCTTGAAAGCATGATCCAGAAAGATGCGACAACAGGTGCAAATATCATGATATAAAAAGGATTAAGCGACTGGAACCATGCAGTCGGAATTGTAAATCCAAACAGGTCCCGGCTAGTAAACTGCTCAGTGTAAAGACTCATCAATCCGCCTGCCTGCTCGAAAGCGGCCCAGAAAACAATAACGATCAGAAATGAAAAGATGACAAGCCCGATCTTCCGTTTTTCAACTGCTGTGAACTCACATTTTACAGGCCTGCTTGTTGCGGCATCGATACACACTTTCTTTTTCAGACCTGCTGTTCCGAGATATTTCTGACCGTATGCATAGACTATCTGACCGATTATCATTCCGATGCCGGCAAGTCCGAAACCGTAATGCCAGCCGTACTTGTATGCAAGCCAGCCCACAGCGATCCCTGAAAAGAACGCACCGATGTTTATTCCCATGTAAAATATTGTAAAGCCGGCATCTTTTGCCGCATCACCGTCAGGATAAAGCTCTCCGACCATTGTTGAAATATTGGGCTTGAGGAGACCTACTCCGAGAACGATCAACCCCAGAGCTGAAAAGAACGCCGCTTCGGGAGGATATGCCAGAAGAAGGTGTCCTGCACAAAGCAGAAGTCCGCCAAGATAGACACTTTTTCTCTGACCGAGATACCTGTCTGCAATTATTCCGCCGGGGATCGCCATGACATAGACAAGCATGTTGTACCAGCCGTAGATCTCAAGACCTTTCGCATTGCTCCATCCGAGTCCCCCTTTTTCAATAGATGCGACCATGTAAAGGACAAGTATCGCTTTCATTCCGTAAAAAGAGAATCTTTCCCACAGCTCAGTAAAAAAGAGAACGAACAATCCGACCGGATGCCCCATAAATTTTTTTGATTCCATTTAAACCTCTTTTTGAGAAATAAGGTCATTTGCAATTTCATCAAGTGAAACTGTAATGTTTTCAAGCCCTTCACTTGTGTCAACAATATAGTCGGCAAAAGCATATCTTTCGTCATAGGATATCTGACTTGCGATGATTTTAAGTGCATCCGCTTCGCTAATACCGTCACGGGCGACAATTCTTTTTATCTGAATATCTGGCGAACATGTGGTGATTATTATTTTGTCAAAATACTTGTGCCATCCCGCTTCGATAAGGACCGCCGCCTCAAAAATTACGGGACGGGATGACGGTATCGCCTCTATCATCTGCTGTGCCTTTGAAAAAAGTCTGGGGTGGACAATGGAATTTAAAAGCATGAG
>Ga0116148_1003389_pt1 | contig 14730 bp, 11 predicted proteins | sample AD_UKC055_MetaG_FD_89786 | JGI IMG/M metagenome (GOLD analysis project Ga0116148, IMG submission 89786) | Active sludge microbial communities of municipal wastewater-treating anaerobic digesters from USA - AD_UKC055_MetaG | ecosystem: Engineered > Bioreactor > Anaerobic > Digestate | place: USA... | reverse complement strand
TCCATTCCCCTGTTTATGTATTTTGCACACCTTTTGTTCAGAAATAAAAATCTGACAATCGTATCCGCTTTTATTTTCGTTTTGAATCCGGTTTTAATAGACTATTCCTCCGAATTTAAACAGTATTCCTGCGAACTGATGTTTGCCCTGCTCCTTTTGATTATTTTCTATTCCTTTGAAAAATATAAATTCATCAAGTCGGTTGGAGCTGTTTTCATGATATGCCTTGCTCCGTGGTTTTCAATTCCATCCTGGTTTATCATTGCCACCGGCTGTTTTTGGTTGATTTACCGGCAGATCTCAAATAGTCAAACTGCAGTGCCGGGGAAGAAAATATATTTATTGATTGCGGTTTTATTAGTCAATTTAACTGTTTACATAAAATATTTTCTGACGGCCACCTATTCGCGAAATTATTCCGGCATGAACGAATATTGGGATGAAACATTTCACATATATAATCCGCTGGTTTTATTTCAGAAAACCGGAGAATTGTTTTTTGCCAAAATGGCGCCGGTTAATATTATTTTGGGATTTGTTGTTACTTGCCTTTTCATCTTTTATCTCATCAAAGAAACAGACGGCAAAAGAAAATGGTTTTTGACTGCGCCGCTTATTCTGGTGCTTTTGTTTGCCTTTTTACATTTATATCCTTTCGAAAGGCGCGTTGTTCTTTTTTTGATTCCGGCATTCAGCATCATCATAGGCTATCCTTTGATGACGATAATCGGTAAAAAATATCAATGGATTCTTGCCGGGCTGTTTCTAACAGGTTTTCTGGCTTTATTTATTCCGGCAGAACATTTTGTCATAAACAAAAATGCCGCACGGCAGTTGATGTTGGATCTGCGACAAAACATAAAGCCGGAAGAGAAAATCATCGCCGGACCTTCCCTTCAATCCTGGGAATATTATTCCGGAAAACTTCCGGTCTATGCATCTTTGGACCGGAAGTTTTCATCCGGCGATAAAGAGAAACTCGAGCATTTGCCGGCAGGCCGTTATTATATTTATGTATCGTACAACTACCATTATAAAAAACAATCCGGCACAGGGGATACCAATCCGGCGCTTACGGATTATTTGAAAAAAAACATTGATAAATTCAGTATTATCAAAATATATGAATACGTGAATTCAAGGAAGACAAATCTTATCTATTTTGAAAAAATGTAATTATCAATTTTGTCAGGCCACCCTGTCTTAGATTGCCTTTAATGTAAAAAATCACAAAACAGAAGTCATATCATAAACATGGGAGAGCAAATCCATAAATATGAATGATGACCATATATTTGTTACACATGTTCATGATGGTCGAACAGCATGGAGTGAAATTTGTAATGAACTTTTCATGCCGGATAATCATCAGCGGTAACTTATGGCCAAGATTTCCTTGACACACATCAATGCCCAATTTATACTTCGTCCGACAAAACTGAAGTTCTTATAAAAAATTCCATAAGGACAATTTGTTTTGGACAACATTGGCAAAAAAATAGGTATTCTATGCAGAGTACTCTCTAATAAAAAAGCATGGAAATGAATAGGAGGTATTTATGTATCGTGTTGATCTGTTAAATAAGATTTCGGAAAAAGGACTCAACCTTTTTACCGATAAGTATGAGTATCGTACTGATATTCCCGATCCTGACGGCATTCTGGTAAGAAGCAAGGAAATGAAAGACATGGATTTGCCGTCAAGTTTGAAAGCAATCGCCCGCGCCGGTGCCGGTGTCAACAATATTCCCATAGATAAATGTTCAGAGAAAGGCATTGTTGTTTTTAATACCCCGGGAGCAAACGCAAACGGCGTCAAAGAACTGGTTATCCTGGGTATGTTGCTTGCTTCGCGCAAAGTAGTTGACGGAATCGTCTGGGCCAAAAGCCTTGTAGGTGAAGGCGACAAAGTACCGGACATGATCGAAAAGGGAAAATCCAAGTTCGGCGGTACCGAGATTCTGGGCAAGACACTTGGAGTCGTTGGTCTGGGAGCCATCGGCACAATGATCGCCAATGCCGCAGAAAGTCTGGGCATGGAAGTCTGGGGATATGATCCGTATCTCTCTATCGAGGCGGCCTGGAGGCTGTCCCGTAATACCAGGAAAGCGCCAAGTCTGGACAAACTCCTTGCTGAGAGCGATTTCATCACGTTGCATGTGCCTCAGAATAAGGACACCAAGGGATTTATCAATGCCGAAAAATTCGCGGTTATGAAAAAGGGGGTGGTCGTCCTGAATTTCGCCAGGGGCGGACTTGTGGATACACCGTCTCTTAAAAAAGCCATCGCCGACGGCATCGTGTCCTGCTACGTGACGGACTTCCCCGACGAAGAGGTCATCAAAACGGATAAAGTCATTGCCATTCCGCATCTCGGAGCATCCACGGAAGAATCCGAAGAAAACTGCGCAATTATGGCGGCCATGCAGCTCATGGATTTCCTGGAAAACGGGAACATCAAGAACTCCGTCAACTTCCCCGAATGCAGCCTTGACAGATCGGGCAAACAGAGACTCACCATTTCCAACCAGAACACACCGGGCATGATCGAAAAGATCACCAAGCTTCTGGCCGACGGCAAACTCAACATTGCCGACATGATCAACAAGAGCAGAGGCAATTTAGCCTACAACATTATCGATGTGGAAGGCAGCGTCAGCGAAGATCTGGTTAAAAAAATCCAGGCGACGGAAGGTGTCATCGGTGTTCGGGTTCTGTAATTCTCACTGAGAAGAATTTTATTGATCGGGGCAGGAGGCGGGGTCACCCCCGCCGGCCTCCCCCGCCGACCTATCACACGACCGGCCATGCGATTCTGCATACGGCGGTTCATGAAACGCTCTGGAATCACCCTGTTTTATTTCAGTATTCAGATATACGGCCACCTGGCGAGTTGAACGACCCGGACTTGTCCCGGAATTGCTTGAAGTGCATCAAATGAATCGGATCCGGTATTCACTTTACGTCGGAAATTTTATTTCGAAGTAAGCAGTGATGTCGATTTATTTTGTATACGACCCGGTTGATATAAAAACCAGAATAAAAATATCGCGACGAAGGATAGTGAACCGAAAATTAAAAAGGCCGGGGCGTAGGAACCACCGGAATCAAATATTTTCCCTGTCAGCGTTGGCGCAATGATTCCGGCCATTCCATTGCCTATCAGCAAGGTGGAATAAATTGAGCCCATTCTTTCCGGGCCGTAGGCATGGGCGATTTCAACAGCATATATAACCAGGCAGGAGGCGTAGTTGAATCCGGCAACCGCCGCAAAAAGCAAAAAGGTAAAAGCGTCCCGGACAACGAACGGCGTGGCCAGACAAACAACCGTCGTGCTAATCAGAGAAATAACGATTACTTTTTTCCCCTCCATCAAGCCACCAATGAATCCCCAGATCAGCCGGCCCAAAACATTGAATAGAGCGATGACGGAAACCGCCGCTCCGGCAACAACAACACTCAAATTCAACGAAAGTCCGTAGGGCTTGATATTGCCGATGACCATCAAGCCAATGCACGACCCCGTGAACATGACACAAAGCAATCCCCAGAAGTTTCTGTCTTTAAAAAGAGTCAATGCTTTCAGATGAGGCTGTTCAGTCGTCAATCCTGCGTCCGACGGTGGGTTTCGAAGCAATAATGATGTGATGGCAAGAATGGGTAAAAAAGAGAATCCCATATATTTAAAGATCATCAGAACATCCACTTGCCTTGCCAGCAGATATTCTCCAATCCTATTAATAATGATGGCGCTGCCCGCAAAGGCTGCAACAGAAATACCGGTAATCAGACTCTTATGATCGGGGAACCACTTGATCATGCAAACCAGGGGACATAAATAACATAATCCCACACCCATACCGCCTGTGATGCCGATAAACGTTTGCAGAGCCGGATAGGAACCGCTCGAATAACCGGCCAGAATGTAACTAACGCCAAAAATGACTCCTCCGGAAAACGCAGGGATACGCGGACCGATGCGATCTTGTATACGCCCCCCGACAATGGCAAAGATCGTAAACATCAGGCCGCCGGTTCCGAATATTACCTGCGTCTGGGCCGTGGAAAGATGGTACTTCAGTTTTAATACAGGCACAAATGTACTCCAGGCGTAATTTGTACCCAGGCTGAGCATCATCAGCAAAGCTGCAATCAGAATGATATATTTTCTCATGAAATACCTTCGGCTATAACCATCACATTTTTTCATCTTCGCAACGCCAGAATACCGACTGTTGAGAAACGGACAACAGGCAGTTCTCTCTTCTGTGTCAAATATTTTATCTGATAGTTTGTTTTTAGGCAAAATATGTTTACTGACAACCAAATCATTCTATAGAGGCTGCGATGATCATCAAAGAGGAAAAGCGCAAGCTCTGCCCGGACAAAGTCCGGGCAGAGCATTTTCAAGATGCGTGACGTTCATTGTTTCCGGATGTCCGCGATGCCTCTGGACTCAACAATCCGAATGCAAGCGGCTCCCGAAACGCCGTAAAACAGACGGTTATTCACCCAAACGGTTCCGGGAGCCTGCAGATGCAGCCTAGAAAGTCAGAGCCAGCTTATTGAGGACCATGAAATTGTTGCTCACTTCATTGCTTTCACTTTCGCCTTTGAAGTAATCTCCGGTAAAGAGATAACCGGCGCCCAGCATGTAGGAAAGATTATTGGTAATCTTGTAGGTGGCGGTCAAGTCCACTTCAAAACCGTATTTTCTTCCGACCCAGACCGCCTGCGGCGTTTTATCGGCTACCGCATAAGAAACAGACGCCATCACATCCAGCTTGTCAACCGGTCTTACACCGGCCCGCAACTGGAAGAAATAGGCGTTGGTCATCGGACCGGAATTCGCAACATTTCCATAGCCGGCCTGGCTTCCCGCCCAGTATGTCAAATCACTGTTGAACAGAATCAGACAGGGTTTCCACTCGGCGCCGCCGGATTGATCGCCGCCGCCTTCCGATTTATCCTTCGTGCTGAAATCGTCACCGGACACATAAGCGAACGTGCCTCCGGCATAGAACATGCCGAGATCAGCCGTCGCGTCTATCCATCCCGCCAGGCCATTCAAAGAAACGTCCTGCGCGCCGATCAGGCCCGGATTGCCTTCCCACTTTGTGGCATTTCCAAACACATACGACACTTCCGCCTGCAGAGCCACGGGGCCCAACTGGGCTTTTACATAAGGATCCAGAAGATAAATGGTCTGCTTATAACCGGCAACATTGGGGACAAGATTTCTGTTGGTTCTGTTGTCCATGTATTTCCACAGCAAACCGGCCGAACCGGTTTTCCACAAGTATATGAATATCCCTCCGTAGAAAGTATAGTCCCTGTCGGCGCCATACGCCCCGGCGACATTGTTGATGGCCGAGTAGCTCTTTTCGCCGTCATTGGTTTTACCCGTCTGAAGGCCGACAATCAGATTCCCGTATTTGATTGTATATGAAAGTTTCCCCGCAATCCTGGCATTATCGGCAAAAACAGTCCCGAACAAACCGTCATACTGATAACCGGCCACGAAAACGCCGATCGGAGATGCATAGGTCAAATACAGCAGATCAAAAGCGATGTTTTCGTTTTCGGCTCTTGTGCCTTCCGACCATGAATCAAGTGTCGTGCCGGAAGCGGATCGGGTTGCCCCCCAGGCTCTTTCCATGATATCGGCCTGCGCCGTCAGCGAAAGCCCCGGCGAAACGATGAAGTCCGTCTTCAGTCGCAGCCTCTGATAATAAAAAGCGGTACTGGGACCGGCATCTTTTCTCAAACTGGTTTTATCAAGGTACAAACCGGCAACATAATATTCGCCGCCAACCTTTACATCAACAGCCATGACCGGCGCGCTGAATGTCACGACTAGTGCGAGTGACAACAAAGCCAACCAAAATCTCTTCATTTCTCCCTCCAAGTTTAATGAGTTAAAAAGTATCCGCTTCTTCCTGCAAGAGGCTTTTTTCTGGAAAAGTCACCCCTTGCCTCCGCATCACCCCTCCGGCCTAAACACGCGATGTAACCGGCATCGTCTCATCCGACTGCATTCGATCCCGTGCCTGTTTACACGATCCATCATCCATGCCCGGCACCGCAGCTTTTTCCGGCGGATTTATTTCCTCGTGATGGTTCCCTCCCAGGTACTGACCGCCTTCTCTTTCTTTTCCTCTTCACCGAACCAGCGCGACGTCACACATTTCGATTCCGTGTAGAAGGCAACGCCGTCCCGCCCCATCACATGCAGGTCTCCGAAGAAGGAATCCTTGTGACCGGCGAAGGGAAAATAAGAAATGGGAACCGGTATTCCCACGTTCACGCCCACCATGCCGCCGTGTGTTCGGCGGACAAATTCACGGGCGTAGTATCCGTTCTGGGTGAAGATGGCGGAGCCGTTTGCAAACCTGTTGGCGTTCATGATCGCCAGGCCTTCTTCGAAATCCTTCACCCGCTTGATCGACGTAACCGGTCCGAATATTTCGCAGTCGCCGATACTCATCCCCTGTTTTACATGATCGAAAATCGTCGGGCCTACGAAATGGCCGTTTTCAAAACCCGGAACCACAATGTCGCGGCCGTCGAGAATCAGTCTGGCTCCTTCTTCCACGCCCTTGTTGATCCAGTTGATAACCGATTGTTTGTGTTCGGCGGAGACCACCGGACCGAGTTCCGTCGCCTTATCGTAGGCGCAGCCCACCTTCCGCAGTTTGGCATATTTGACCATGTAGCCGATGAATTCATCCGCGCAGGCCTCCTCCACGCAAAGCGCAGGCAGAGCCATACAGCGCATGCCAGCGCATCCGAAAGTCGAGTTGATGATGCCGATCGCGGACCGTTCCAGAGCCGCATCCCGCATGACCAGCGCATGATTCTTTGCCTCACAGAGCGCCTGGACGCGCTTCCCGTGGGCCGCCGCCACTGAATAAATGTGCAGGCCGACCGACGTGGAACCGACATACGAAATCCCCCGGACGTCGGGATGCTTCAAAAGCAGTTCCGCTTCCACGCGGCTGCACGTAACGAGGTTCACAACGCCTTTGGGCAATCCCGCTTCGATCAGGAGTTCCAGGACCTTCATCGACGTGATGGGCGTCAGGCTGGCGGACTTCAGGACAAACGTGTTTCCCAGGGTAATGCACAGCGGGATCATCCAGCCGAAGGGAATCATGGCCGGAAAGTTGAAGGGAACGATCCCGGCGAACACGCCGATGGGCTCCCGGTACATGACCGTATCGTGGCCGGTGGAAACGTTCATCAGGGCATCGCCCTGCATCAGTATGGGAGCGCCGCAGGACATTTCCACAACCTCAATGCTCTTGAGGATGTCGCCCCGCGCCTCATCGAGATTCTTTCCCAGCTCCCTCGCCACCGATAGCGTCAGTTCCTCCAGGTGCGCTTCCAGAAGAGCCCGAAACCGGAACATGACGGCCGTCCTGTTCTGGATGGGGGTCGACGACCATTCGCCGAAAGCGGCCTTCGCAGCCGCAACGGCGCTGTTGACTTCCTCTTCCGTGCAGCATGGCGCCTCTGCGATGACTTCGCCCGTGCTTGAATCGGTTACAGGCATATATTTTTTTGTTTTCGATACCCGCCATTCGTTGTTCACACAGTATTTTAATTGATTACGACTCACTACCTGTTGCTCCTTTCATATTCGGTTGATAATATTGTTTTTGACATCGCCTGAAATAATCATTCTGCTTCATAAATGCATGATTCATCCGCGACGATGTATTTCCGTATTAAAACGTTTAACAAGATTCTCGCCGAAGACCTGACAACGGGCGAGGTCTTCAGACGTTACAGCGGGACCGACCCAGAGGCTGAAAGGCACGCCGGCCTTTGAAACGGGACCCGCCAGATATTCGGAACAGCCTTTCGATTCAAGCCGTTCGCCTAATGCTCTTACCGTGTTCTCGCCTCCTTTGGCGCCGTTGACAGCAAAACCGGCGCACAATTTCCCCGACAGTTCCGTTGTGATTTTTTTAATTGCCTTCGCGATGGGCGTTGAAATACCGTGAGACATGCTGCCTCCCCAGCAGGGGCTTCCAACAACGAACACATCGTACTCACGGATTGTTTGAGGAATAAAATCTTTGGCCGAAGCAAGCGTTACGGATCCCTGCGCGGCTCGAATGCCCCGGGCAACCGCATTCGCCGCTTCAAGCGTGTGCCCTGTTTTGGTATGATAGAGTAATAAAGCTTTCAATTTTTCTCCTTTAAAATATCTTGCCGGAAGTTACGGGTGCGGCAGTTCACTGGAAAGATGCCGGGCTTTCCAACACAAGGCTGATCGCATCACAGAGAGATCACCTCATAATCATGGAGCAACAGATCAATAATCAGAAGTTTGTTTCGCAGCAGGTTCCCGCGCCCCAGCAGGACCTTCACGGTTTCAGCAACTTCGATGGAGGCTATGACGGCCGGAGTAAAGGGCGGGCTGCCCGGATTCAGAGGCACATCCCTGCCGGCGCGTTCCGGATAAAGCTTTTTCAAGGTATCGTCTCCGGGAAACACAACAGACACTTGGCCGCACCAGCCGGAAATGGCGCCATGAATCATGGGAATATTTTCCTCCTGACAGGCGTCTCCGAGCACAAACCTGCAGGCGACATTGTCCAAGGCATCTATCACCAGGTCATGCCCGCAAACCAGATTACGGCAGTTTTCTTCCGTGATCGTCATATGCAAGGGTCTCACTGCCACATAGGGATTAACATCTGACATCCGCATCTTTGCCTCTGCAGACTTACTTTTCCCCATGACCGACAGCGTTGACAGGATCTGCCGGTTCAGATTTGTTTCATCAAACACATCTCCATCCACAGCCGTGATATGGCCGATTCCCAATCGGCCCAATTCCTCGATGACAAATCCGCCGATGCCTCCGCAACCGGCAACAAAGACCCTGAAATGGCTCAGGGCATCGTTTTCTCTCAGCGAAATTGCGCTCAAGTTTCGGCTATAACGGCGATTCATGTCTTTCCCGCCGTTCCATCAACACATCGTTCAATAACCATTGCCCCAGATTTCCTTTCTCCGGACTAAAACGGCAGAGCTGCATCCAGTTCCGCATCGGGCACATCATAGACCAGCCCCGACGGAAGCAACGGCTCTTTGGTAAAAAACTCCGGCAAACGGTCGTCCGACGCGGTAAAGCCCGCAATTTCGTTAAATCGCTTTTCTGTTCTGAGGACCGAAATGCCAAGGTTCACAAGATAGTTTTCATCAAGCGCTTCTCCGGTCACTGCGGCGGCACAGGCAATCAGGTGCTTCATCAGATCCGGCATATCCAGCATGGGCACGGCGGCAAAGAGACATAGGCCGAGAGAGTCGATTGCCGCATGAAAAATTTGCAGAAAAGCAGAGACTGGCCCCTGACCGGTAGAAGCGGTAGGATTATAGTCAGGGTTGGCCGGACTCGGCAGCGCATTGCCGCAGGTGTGATCGGCGCCCATCGGTGAAGTCGCATAGGTCACGCCCGTGCCCTTCAGGACTCTGGGATCATAGGCAGCAACTGACTGTCCCTTCACGGCTGGAATTCTTTTGACGCCGAGCGTCTTGCCGGTGGCCAGGCAGCCATTCGCTATCATCAGACTTTTCTCCGTCCCTTTCCATGCTTCTTCAATGAGAGCGCGGGCTGTCTTGCCGTCGCCCCAGGGAATCAGGCCCGCTTCCATCGCCACGGCAAGCGCCGTTCCCACCTCCATCGTATCAAGACCAAGATCATTGCAAAGGCGATTGATGACGGCGATTTCATCGAGATCGCTGATCAGGCAGTTGGCCCCGACAAGGCCCAGCGTTTCATACTCAAGCCCGGAGACGATTTCCTCGCCGTTTTCGTCCGTATAAACGTTGGAGCAACTGACGATACAACCCTTCATGCAGCGATGCGACGCCTGGCTGTTGGGGCGTGCGGCCTGGCTTTCCGCCATGAACTCGCCGGAGATCTTCTCTGCATCCTCAAACTGCCCCATGGAATAATTCCTGGTGGGAAGGCATCCCGAACCATTGATCATGTTGACAAGGAGGGGCGTCCCTAAAGCCCTGAATCCCCCGGTGAGGGGATGAGATAAAATGCCCTTCGTCAGGTCGGCGGCGGCTTTTTTGAGCGCTGCCGCATCCGCCACTTCAACGCCTTTCATTCCGGCGTCATCGATGATCAGCGCCTTGAGGTTTTTCGAACCCATCACCGCCCCCAGACCGCCCCGGGCTGCCATTCTGATCTTGAAGTCGGGGGAAGTAACGGATATGCCAGCGGCCTTTACAAGCTTTTCGCCGCCGGGACCGATGCTGATGACAGATACTCCGTCACCGTGACCGGCCCTGATCCTGTCGATGATTTCATAATTCCCCATGCCTTTAAATTCATCAGCCGGAATAAACTCGACGCCGTCTTTCGTCACCTTCACCATTGTCAGCGATGAAGCCCCCCCCTCGACAACAATGCCCCGGATGCCAAGCCGTGCGATCTTCTGAGCGGCCGCCCCGCCAGCGTTGGCTTCCTTGATGCCGCCCGTCAGCGGGCTTTTCGCGCCCACGGAAAGACGGCCATTGTTGGGCGCGGCAGTACCGGCGAGAATTCCGGGCGCAAAAACAAGCTTGTTGGCCATACCGAGTGGATCTGCCTTTGGAGACACTTCTTCGCTGACCATTTTTGACGTAAATCCCCGTCCGCCCAGACCAGCATAGACCGGTGTTATATCTTCGAATCCGTACTGCCTGTTGCTCAGATCGATTCTTAATATCTTTTTCATAGTTTGTGTTTTCCTCCACACATTGTCCTGATGCACTCCCGCCCCTTCTCATCCACCCGCAAGAGGCATGAATATTTTGATTTCATCTCCGTCTGCGATATGCTCTTCAGACCGCTTCATGATGCCGCCTGCACTGAAAAAACCTATCTCGCTTTCCGGCAGGTTCAATAACGTGATCAAATCTCCGTATGTAATCTCTTCCTGCACCTCGACAACAATCCCTTTGGCATGGTCATAACCGGACACATGTCTTGAAAGTAATCCGAAAAGCCTGACTTTAATTTTCACGGGATAAGTCTCCTGCCCCTGCTTTTCTTTTATCTGATCAATCACCGGCTTCATGCATGAATCCCGACATCGATTCTAAACGCCTTTAAATACAAGCGCCGGCTCGTGGCCGGCCACGATGTAATCCGGGCTGTCTTCAGGAATCATTGCCAGAATCCTGTTGCAGCTGTCGTAGTAATCAGCAAAATCACAGATGAGGCTGGACGGCGGCATGAAGTGGCCGTATTCGCGCGGCGCCGGAGTAATCCGGTGCTTCTTGCCCTCCATATCCGTGATTTCGGTCTGCTGGGAAAAGGCCAGACAGGTTAAAGGCCAGAGATCGCCAACCAGAATCCGGATTCCATTGGCTGTATTAACCGCAACGGACATGGACCCGGGCGTATGCCCCGGCGTTCTGAAACATTTGATGCCCCCGGTTAATTCGAAATCGCCGTGAACTTTGACGCAGTCGGCAGCCTTCAATTCGTCGATCAAAGCCAGATCGTAGTCTTTGCGGACCCTGATGACCGGCAATGGATCGAGCAGATTCGCCCATTCGTCTTTTTGAAAAATCAGCCTGGCGTTTTTGAATATCGATGTATTCCCGGCGTGGTCATTGTGCAGATGGGTAAACAGGATCGTATCAATATCGAGCGGACTCACTCCGGCTTTTGCGAGGGATTGCTCAACATATTTCAGTCCGCCTCTGGCCGGAAAATTTCCAAAAGCCTTCCCGTCAACAATGTAGTTGTCCGAAATGCCTGTATCCACCAGAACATTGCGCTTGCCGTTTTGCAGAAGAAATCCCAGATACGGGGAATCGATCAGTAAATCCGCATCAAGATTGGGCGTCGCCATTGATTTGGGAATCTTGATTTCTCCATAATAAAGCACCTTGATATTCCACACATTCATGCTTATTCCTCCTTCATTTACAATCGAATATCGCGATAGCCGTCTGTCTGACGTCTGTTTCATCGCTCGGATTCGAGAACATATCCCTGAACCTTTTCCATATCCTTCGGATAGTGCCGGGAACCTTTCCAGAAGCAGAAACAGGCGATGATGCCCAGCAGACTCATCATCATCAGAGCCGCTTTCAGCCCGAAGGCGCCGCCGCCTAAAGAGTCCGAGATGATCCCCACAGCCGAGGGAGACCAGGCGGCGCCGCAAACCATGGTGACCACGCCGGCCATGCCCCAGGAGATGCCCTTCAGTCCCGGACTCACCACATCCTGTGAAATGGAGTTCACCGCGGGAATGCCGATCACTGCAAACACGCCGAAAATGGCAACCAGGACAAGCCCCGGCCCCTTGAGATCAAGCAGCAGAGCCAGACACAGCAGAACCGCAGTCGCGGATGAAGCCAGGATGGGCGCGAAAGATCGGCCTTTACCGTTCTTCTTTTGCCACCAGTCCGCAAGCAGACCGCCGATCGGCGTGCCAATGATTCCTGTTAAAGCGGTGAGGCCCAGGATCATGCCGGCTTTCGCTTCGGATACGCCCTGCGCGCGCATGACGAACGCGCCTCCCCAGGCGGCAAAAGCAAAGACCATGGCTCTGTCCATGGCGTAACCGATATACACCCACCTCAGGGTCGGGATTTTGAAAAGCGTGACAATCGTTGACCAGAAGCCGGTTTTCTGCCCCTTTTCATCGATTGCGGCCACGGTTTTGTAGTCCTTCATAAAAAAAGCCAGAATCCCCAGAATGATGCCCGGAACGGCAAACACGAAGAAAGGCGTCCGCCAGCCCCCGTGACGGGCGGAAAGATACCCTCCCAGCATGGCTCCCAGGGCGGATCCCAGAGGGATGGCGATGTTGAATATCCCCAGTATCCTGCTTCGGGATTCTTTGGGATATACGGCCGTCAGCATCGCCGTGCTTGCGGCGGGAAATCCGGCTTCGCCGACCCCTACCGCAATCCGGGGCAGAAGAACTCCGAGGAAGCTTCGGCCCAGGCCGGTGATGTAAGTAAAGCCGCTCCAGATAATGGCGATCAGAGACATCGTCTTACGCCTGCTCCAGCGGTCCACCAGATACGAGGCGGGAATCCCCAGAATGGCCATGCTCAGGAAAAATGCCGTTTGGAGAATTCCGGCCTGCGTGTCTGTCAACTTCAGATCCAGCTTCATGGGTTCCAGCACCGCTGAAAGCACCTGCCGGTCCATGAAGTTGATCATGTACAAAAGGAGACAGATAATCAGGATGCTGGTTCTCTGAAAGCCGCTCACTTTGAATGCTTCGGATTGAATGGGAGTGGTATTTTTCATCGGACATTCTCCTCGTATATTTTTATGAAATCACCCTTAACTCTCGAACCGGATACTTGTTGAGTTCTCTCAATCCGTCCCCGGTGAATATACAGGTGCTTCCCACCCACAGCCCTTTCTGGAAGTCGGGCGCGATGGGATAGGCCATCACCTGCACGCAGAGACCCGGTTTGAAGACGTAGTCGAGATGGTTCTGTCTTTGCTTTTCTGGAAAATCAGGGTTTGTCTGCCCGACGAAAGGCAGTGAGTTGTAATTGCACCAGCCGGAAACCAGGCTCGCAGCCATGTAACCGGCCTTTCTGAAAGGCTCGACAAACCTGTCCACGTCGCTTCCCTTCATGCCCGGCTTGAGCTCGCGAACCACCCGCTCATGAACCGACGCAGCCAGCTCAAACATGTCGCGGTATTCCCGGGTCGGCTCTCCCGTAAAATAGGTGCCCATGAGCTTGGTGTAGTACATCCCGTATCCCACCGGCATTTCCGACATGATCATATGATTGTCTTCCACGGTGTGATCGGTCGGCCAAAAATCGGGATAGGGCCAATTCTGGTTCGTAATGGGCCATGAGCTCAGGTGCATCATGCAGTGGTTGCCCTTGTGCATGAAAGCGACCTGTTCCACAATCCGGCGCAAATCGGCGTGGCTTCTGCCGGGCCGGGTGGAATGGAACAACTCTTCATGGCAGAGATCGTTCAGCGCGGCCGCCCTTTCGATCAGCGCAATTTCCTCATCACTTTTTATGGCGCGGATGCTTTCGAACCACTCACTCACTTTCTGAAAGTGCGCTTCCGGGAATTCCTTTAAGAAACGTGTGTATTGTTCATACGGAATGGTGCAGGGATGGAAATAATCGACCGCCGGGCCGACAATGCCGATGTTGCCCTTTTCAAGCCCGAGCTCCTTTAACCTCGCGCAAATAGTTTCCTCGAGCGCAATGCCTCCGCGCACATCCTGGATGGGGCTGATGTCTCTGGCATTTTGTATATGCAACGGCACCCCGATGTGCAGGGTCGGCGCTTCATGGACAGGGAATACGACATACGTATGCCCTACCCCGGAGAAGTTGGACAAATACTGGGCATGGATCTGCCCCGTATCATTGCCTCCCAGTGAATTGGCTCCATAAACCAGCAGGCAATCCAGACCTGCTTCTTTCATCGCCTCAGAGATAACGCGGTAGCGTCTTTTGTATTCCTGTTCGGAAAACGGTGGAAAATAATGATTGGGTGTTAACATAAAAGGGTCTCCTTTCATTTGACTCAAGTTAAAGTTTGATCCGCAGGTTCTCCATCGGGTAGCTGAGGCAGGGATGAATATACCCAGCCTGTTCGTCCGACCACCGCCGGTGGACACGGGAGGGGATGAAGACCTTTCCCGAAACCAGGCGGGTGCGGCAGACGGCGCATTCTCCCGACCGGCAGGCCGACGGAATGACCAGGCCGGC
>Ga0116148_1003385_pt1 | contig 14747 bp, 15 predicted proteins | sample AD_UKC055_MetaG_FD_89786 | JGI IMG/M metagenome (GOLD analysis project Ga0116148, IMG submission 89786) | Active sludge microbial communities of municipal wastewater-treating anaerobic digesters from USA - AD_UKC055_MetaG | ecosystem: Engineered > Bioreactor > Anaerobic > Digestate | place: USA... | reverse complement strand
TCTGTGTTTTCTCAAAAAGTGCCATTGTAAATTCCGACGAGTTCAGGAAGTCCGACGTTAGCAGTTTAAATATAGCGCATAAAGACGCTGCCAGACTAATTTCTGATAGCAACTGGAGAAAGAAGCCTGAATGTCATACCTGATTTTTAGTCTGAAGATACCATTAGCCTGAAGATAGGGACATTATGTTACAATTTCGGGTAGCATAAGGGATGACCTATGGTATATAAAGGACATGTTGAAAATGGCATGGTCATATTGGACGAACCCGCCGATATGCAGGAAGGTACGCCTGTACTGATTGAAGTGGCTGATAAACGGGCGCACGTCCTCCGCAGGTCACTGGCGGAACGGATGCGCAATGTCATTGGCAAGGCGCAAGACCTGCCCGAAGATGCCGCGGAACACCACGATGACTATCTGTATGGAACACGCAAGAAATGAAAGTGGCTTTTGCGGACACCTCGTTCTATATTGCGTTGGTCAATCCACGCGATAGTCATCATCAGAATGCCTTGAATGCCAGTACCTACTGGGAATACGACGTTGTAACAACCGAATACGTGCTGCTTGAACTGGGAAATTATTTCCGCAGCCCCCATGACCGGAATCTGTTCATGGACATGCTTTGTGCGCTGCGTGAGGACAGTGAAACGGAAATTGTTCCGGCATCGTCGGCCCTTTTTGATGAAGGTGTGCAAATCTATGGCAGACGTTCTGATAAACAATGGTCTCTGACCGACTGTATTTCCTTCGCTGTCATGAAGGCATATTCCATTGCTGACGCGCTTGCCTGTGATCACCATTTCGAACAAGCAGGGTACCATATCCTGTTGCCTCTATAAATGTATGATAGACCGTATTTTCCTTAATAGTGGATACGTGTCTAATAGGACATGCCCTGGTTTGAATAAAGCAACCGCCATGAACCATTTCTGGGGGTGTATCGTAATTACCGAAAAGTTTAAACTCAGAGTGTCTCTTCGCGTTTGCGCACCGTAAGCCGGCACCGGCCTTTCTTACAGTCAATAATGTTCATATCGGCTTCATACCCGTATTCGGCAAGGAGTGGGGGATAGAGCCAGCGACAATGTTCGCAATAGTCCGCATAGGGGGCATCCCGTCCTTCCTGAAAGATAAGCCGCGCCGAAGGGCATTCATGCATGTCGATGACAAACATGTCGTCATACAAGGTCATGGTGTGGCGGCCGCCCTCTTCGCCCAGCGTATGCGACCAGTAGCGGTGCATACCCTGCAACCCTTCCGCCTCCACAAGTTCGCGCAGGTTGCCCAGAAAGTTATCGGCGATACCTTTCCAGAATTCAATGACTTTTCCCTTGCCGCCCTTTTCTTCGAGAAAGCGGAACAGCGCGGCATAGACCCAGATAAATTCGGTGCACGAGATCATTGTATTACTCCTTCCAAAAGCGCTGAATGCAGGCGCCCGCCTCCTGGCTATAGTCAACGCTGGAGGCGTATTCCGCAAAGGCGCAAACGGCTTCGTTCTCTCGTTCCCAAATTCTATTTGGGAACGGACTCTCTCTTGAAATTCTATTTCTCGTTTTGTATAGGTTCGGCCGATAGAGTCCGGCGCTCAACCATGGTTGCGAAGTGGAACTTCGCGGGCAAGTGCGTTCCCAAATAGAATTTGGGAACGAGAGAAGAGAGAAATAGAATTTGGGAACGAGATAAAAAACCGCTTCTGATTCCCGCAAAGGAGGGACAGACATCCCAAAAACAGGCGTGCTTTTTTTAAAGGCAATGCGTGTTGACTGTTTTTGGGGAGTCAGTCCCTCCTTTGCTGAACGCGATATCATTGCCTTATTCCTTCCAGAATCGTTGAATACAGGAACCGGCGGACTGGTCATAGTCAACGCTGGATGCGTATCCGGCCGCAACGCACACGGCTTCGTTCACGATGCGCGTGTGTTCGCAAAAATGGTCGGCAATGGCGTAGCCGTGCTCCTGCATGTGGGTGACTGCGGGACAGCGTGTTACGGTCAGTACCAGCGTGTCGTCTTCCAGGTGCATCTCATACCCGCCTCCTTCGAGGTCGAAAATGGTTTTCCAGTGGTCCCGCAGGGCCTCCAGGCCGCGGGCACGCAGGTCGTCGCATAGCGGTTTGTAGACCGTTGCCGCCAGGCCTGACAGGAATTCCCGGACGCCTTCCCGGCCGTAGGCGTCTTCGAGAAACTGCAGCCCGTAACTCAAGGCGCCATGGAAATCTTTATGAACGTTTGGCACAGGGTTATCTTTCGTTTTGTGAATGGTCGCTCCGTATGGTTCAATAGGGACAATCACCATTGTTACAAGGAAGTTCCCATGAATGCAATGAAAGCCGGTTTTGCCACCGCCTGTATTACACCACCGCCCGGCAAGGACATTCCGGGCCTGTTTGAACGACGCCTGGCGCTGGGCGTCCATGACGACCTCTATGTGCGTGCCGCCGCGCTGGATGATGGAACCAAGATCGCCCTGGTGCAGGTGGATGCTATTGTCGTGCCCGAACAGGTCGTGAAGCAGGCGAGGAAAGAAGCCCAGCGCCTTTGTGGCATTCCGGCTGCCCAGTGTTTAATCGCGGCCACGCACACCCATTCCGGCGGTCCCCTCTTCGGTGGTTTCTTGTCGGAGCCCGACGAGACGTATATGGCATTCGTTGCCGGGCAGATTGCTGCAGCGATTTCCGAGGCCTTTCGCCTGAGTCGTCCCGCCCTGACAGGATGGGGCCGGGCGGAGGCCCCGGGCGTGGCCTTCAACCGTCGTTTCCTCATGAAGGACGGAAAACAGCGGACGCACCCCGGTAAGCTGCATCCCGGCATCCTCGAAGCCGCCGGGCCGGAAGACCCCTCCGTCACCGTGCTTACGGTGGGGGACCCGGATACCTTCGCGCCCTTTGGTTGTATCGTTAATTTCGCGTGTCATGCCACGCACATGAACGGGCTGCTCTATTCGGCGGATTACATCAAGGGAGTGGTGGACACCTTGCAGGGCGTCTATGGCCCCGATTTCGGGGTGGTGTTTCTCAACGGCGCCTGCGGCGATGTGACCCAGGTGGACAACCGTAGTTCACGGCCCATGGAATTGGGACCGTGGTGGGCGGAGCGGACGGGGCGTTGTGTGGGCGGGGCCGCTATTCAGGCGGTCGCGGGAACGGAGTACAGGCGCGGGGTCTCTCTTGACTGTAAATCGGTGCAGGCGCGGGCAGCGATTCGCCCGGTTCCCGCGGACACGTTGCGCAAGGCGAAACAGGTGCTGCGGAAAGAAGCGCCGAATGCGGAGAATGTGGAGACCATCTATGCCAACGAATCCATCCTGGTTGACGCGTTGGCAAAGAAACAACCCTACCGCAGGCTGGAGATTATGGGTGTCCGGGTCGGAGACGGCCTGTTCTGGGGTGTGCCCGCGGAGTTCTTCCAGGCCTTCGCGCAGGAGGTGGCTTGTGCCTCCCCGTTCCCCTATACCTGCTGCGCGGAACTCGCCAACGGCTACAACGGCTATATCTGTGCCGAAGCCGCCTTTGACGGCGGCGGCTATGAAATCCGAACGGCGCGCAGCAGTTTCCTCGAAGAAAAAGCCGGAAGCAAGGTGGTTAAGGCGGCAACCGCCCTGTGCCGGAAAATGCACGACGCGGCCGGCCAAAAAATGACATCCCTGCAACCGGTCTGGCCGCAATACCGGGATGATTCGGTCCTCGACGGCATCAACCAGTTGGGCGGCAAGAAACGCAAGTAACGCGTTGTGAAGAGACCAATGTAGAAACGGCTTCCAGCCGCTTTCAACGCGCAGGGCTGCCCGCACCCCGGAAAAATATGGCGTGTAGACAAAGCGAAAACGGGACTGCCTCTGGAATTCAGGAAGAAACCGATGTCTGATGCCACATCCATTTTGCGATGAATGCTTCTTGTATTTGTTAGATGCGCCAACGGAATATCGCCCGTCTATCCGGTGTTTACTGTAACGTTTTCAGGGCGTGGGTGCAGGCAGGCGTCAAGCCTTTTCGTGAACGGTTTACAAAGAGGAATCGGCCATGCATATTTTTGTTCCGAAAGAAACAGCCCCCGGGGAGACGCGCGCGGCCGCAACCCCGGATGCCGTGGCGCGGCTGGTGAAACTGGGAGCCAACGTTTCCGTTGAAACGGGGCTCGGCGCGGCGAGCGGTTTTCCGGATGACCTGTACGTGCAAGCGGGGGCATCCGTGAACGATGACCGCGCGGTCCTTCTGGCCGGAGCCGACGCGGTGATCCGGGTGCGCAAACCGCCTCTGAACGAAATCGGCAGTATGAGAGCGGGCGCGCTGCATATCAGCCACCTGGAACCCTTTACAGCCCATGACGTTTTGGACGCGCTGATGGAACGCGGTGTGGATGCCATTGCCATGGAGATGATTCCCCGGACCACCCTGGCCCAGAAAATGGACGCGCTCAGTTCCCAGGCCAACCTGGCGGGCTATGTGGCGGTGCTGGTTGCGGCCGAACGGCTGAACCAGGTGCTGCCCATGATGATGACCCCGGCGGGCACCCTGAAGCCGGCCCGGGTATTTATTATCGGCGTGGGCGTTGCCGGGTTGCAGGCCATTGCCACGGCCAAACGGCTGGGCGCGCGGGTGGAGGCTTTTGATACACGGCCCGTGGTCGAAGAACAGGTCCACTCGCTGGGCGCGAAATTTGTCAAGATTGACCTGGGAGAAACAGGGCAGACCCGGGACGGTTACGCCACCGAACTGACCGACGAACAAAAGGAACAGCAGAAAGCGGCCATGGCCAAGGTTATCACCCAGTCGGATATTGTCATTACCACGGCGCAGGTGTTCGGCCGGAAGGCGCCGGTCATTGTTACCCGCGACATGGTGGCCACCATGAAGCCCGGCAGTGTCGTGGTGGACCTGGCCGCTGAAACGGGCGGCAATGTGGAAGGGGTGGAGGCCGGCGTGGAACAGGACGTAAACGGCGTACGGCTCATCGGCGCGGAAAATTTCGCCGGGCGCGTGCCGGCCCACGCCAGCCAGATGTACGGCGCCAACGTGGTGAACCTGGTCGCCCACTTCTGGGACGCTGAAACCAAAACCCTCCGGTTGAATGTGGACGATGAGATTATGAACGGTTGCCTGATTATCCAATCGGGCGAACTGCGCAACGACCTTATCAAGAAAGCGAGGCAAAGCTGATATGGATATGTTACTGCTTCTTTTCACGTTTGTATTGGCGATTTTTCTCGGCTTCGAGATCATCAGTAAGGTGCCGTCCCAGCTGCACACGCCCCTCATGTCCGGTTCCAATGCCATTTCAGGTATCAGCATTGTCGGCGCCCTGATTGCGGCCGGTCGGTATGCGGATTCATCTTTGGGCATTGTCCTGGGGTTGGTCGCCGTTATCTGTGCCAGTATCAATGTGTTCGGCGGATACGTGGTAACGGACCGCATGCTCAGCATGTTTAAAACAAAGGAGGGGGGCAAGTAAATGTACACCGTCATTGAACTCTCCTATATTGCCTCGGCTGTTCTGTTCATTTTCGGTCTGAAAATGCTGGGTAAACCCGCAACCGCGGTGCGCGGCAACAAGGTATCGGCAGTCGGCATGCTTATTGCCGTGGTGGCAACCCTGCTGTATGAGGGCATGGATTACAAGTGGATTCTGCTTGGAATGGCCATCGGCGGGGTTATCGGCACGGTGGCCGCCGTCCGGGTGCCCATGACGTCCATGCCTGAATTTGTCGCCTTGTTCAATGGTACCGGCGGCCTGGCCAGCCTGTTGGTCGGCTGGGCGGAATACAACACCTTCCTGAACACGCCGGGGGGTACACTGGAACTGGTGCCCGTGATTGCCATCTATCTGGCCGTGCTCATCGGAGGCGTGACCTTTACCGGCAGTATGATCGCCTATGCCAAGCTGGCGGAGCGCATCGACGGCCGGCCCGTGCTTTACAAGGGGCAGCAGATTGTCAATGGAGTATTGCTGGCGTTACTCCTGTTTTGCGGCGTCGTTTACATCGCCGGTCCGGGCGCCTCCCTGGCGCAGCCCCTGTTCTATCTAGCCGTCCTGCTGTCACTGGTGCTGGGCGTACTCGTCACCATTCCCATCGGCGGGGCGGACATGCCGGTGGTGATTTCCCTGCTGAACAGTTATTCCGGCCTGGCCGCCTGCGCCGCCGGCTTTGTGATTTCCAATACCGTGCTCATTGTTGCCGGTGCGCTCGTGGGCGCGAGCGGCATCATTTTGACCGGCATCATGTGCAAGGCCATGAACCGTTCCCTGACCAACGTGCTCTTCAGCGGATTCGGCGCCGCGGGCGGTGCCGCCGCCGCAGGCAAAGCGGCGACCGGCGAAGTGAAGGCCATTACCGCCGAAGACGCCTACTACGTGCTCGAGGCGGCCGGCTCCGTCGTCTTCGTGCCGGGCTATGGCATGGCGGTGGCCCAGGCGCAGCACGCGGTGCGTGAACTGGGCGATCTGCTTGAACAAAACGGGGCCGAGGTCAAGTACGCCGTTCATCCGGTGGCGGGACGCATGCCCGGGCACATGAATGTGCTGCTGGCCGAAGCCAACGTGCCCTATGAGCAGCTGGTCGAAATGGAGGATATCAACCCCACTATTGAAAGCGTGGACGTGTGCGTCGTGATTGGCGCAAACGACGTGGTGAATCCCGCCGCCCGGGAAGACGAAACCAGCCCCATTTACGGCATGCCTATTATTAACGTGGATCTGGCCAGGTCCTGTTTCGTGCTCAAACGGTCCATGCGGTCCGGTTTCGCGGGGGTGGAAAATCCCCTCTTTTACAAGGAAAATACCCGCATGCTTTTCGGCGATGCCAAGGCAAGCATTACCACCCTGGTGGACCAGTTTAAAAGCGCGTGATCTTGGAAATCAACAACCACCGGCGGAGCCGGTGGATTAACCTTGATTTAGGCGCTTAGGGCAATTTCGCTGACAATTAATTATGAGTTCTGTTTGTTACCAAGAGGAGCGTTATGTTCTGGTTCAGTTCAAGAATCCACAAACAACGCGTCATTCCGGTTTTTCGCGGTGGAAAAAGGATGTATATCGAAGAGGGTGCCAGGCCGCGAAAAAACCGGAATGACAGTGGTTAGCGTTGTTTGTAATGAAAGACGATAGTACATTTTTGTTGCGCCGCAGGCGCCTCTTCTTCCGGGCGAAGTCCCATTTTGTATGAACTGTTTAAGGAGGTTCAGATGGTAAAGGTATCTTTGCCGAAGGTAACGCTTGCCGCGGTCGCTTTCGGCAGTTTCCTGCTCGCCGGGTGTACGAGTCCGAAGCCCTGGCCGGACAGCCCGCTGTACGAAGCACCAGCCGGGAATCCGGATTGGGAAGCCCCCGCGAACCGGAAAGAAGCCATGGCCGCCATGGCGGGGCATTATGCCCATTATGATGTGGTGGCCTATCAAGGGGAAACGCCCAACGGGCCGCTTTCCACGTTCATCGTTTCCTATGGATTTACGGACCTGGTCATTGAAGAGGGCGAACTGGTGGAGTACGACTGCTTCTGCCATGCCGAGCATAAGGCCAATCAGAATATGACGACCACCTTCCCCGACGCGGCGACCCGTGCGATTCTGCCGCGAAGCGCTGTCGTGGAGGTGTACGAAGAGGACGGAGCCTGGAAGCTGTTTCGCCCCGCCACGCCCACGCTGATTGGTATCGGCGGTAACCCCGATGTGCCTTTGTCCATGGATCCCGCCGATCCGCTAATCAAAGACGATGATAACGACGGGAAACCCGGTGTTACGGTGTTCATAACGTTGTTCGGCTTGATTCGGGGAGAGATTTATATTGCCCGTCGCGAGATATTTCAAAACGATCTGACCCTCTACTCCGATGGCAGTTTGCGGGGTTCTGTAAGGGATGATTCGGAGCAACTGGTGGTCGGTGCGTCCCTGGACATTTTGAATGCGCCCAATAATCCCGACCAGTGGCCTGATCCCGGTCTGAATCCCATCCTGCTCATTCCCATTCCCGAAGATATCGATACCTGCGAAGAACTGATGGCGCATCGGGAGGCGTTCTTTCCGCCCGAGCCCGAATTTTAAAATGGGGTCAAGAAAAAAAAGAATCATCTCTTTGCCGTTGTGGACCCTGTGCGCAAAAGAGACACTGGGATAGATGCTTTGGGGTACGGCCGGAACAGAAGGAATAGGATGAATCAGATGGACAAGAATGTCCTCTCCCATCCCAGAAAATATCCGGTCATTTCTCCACACCGTGCTCAATGAGCAACACCGCCTCCGCCGCACCGGCGCGGACGTCGCGGTCGGGGTCATCCAGTGCCAGTAGGCCGGGTGGAGCGGAACAAAGAGAATGGTCTGTATATCCATCACGCACTTGAACAGACGAAAATATCCGAAGGCTGAATAACAACAAAGCGTAACCCGCCTTTCTGCTCCGTTGTAAAGGCGGGTTCCGCTTTGGGATATCGTGCCTGTGTGGTTTGTCCCGCAGGGTCACGCGCTACTTATGGGTATGAATCCTGAAACAGGGGACCGCTCCACCCGGCCTATAAACATTGTTTTGATCCTAAAAAACGCCAGTGCCCATTTTGTTCCCAAAGCCCTTTTACAACAAGTCGCGTATTTTCAGTACTGTTTTCCCGGTATGGTTACCCGGATTCCAGATGCTCCTCGGGATTCGGGTACATCACATAAGTGCGGTCCCGAAGTTCAAGGGTCTTGTTTTTAAAGGTGGTGTTTTCAAAATAGTCCAGAAACCAGGCAAGCCGACTCAAGATACGTTGACGGTTCGGTTGACGCAACGCCACCACCACCACGCCATGGTGATTTTTTACACGTAGTGGTACCGTATGAAAGAAGTCTCGGTCTGTAGTCGGGAATACCGCCCCCTCTTCCTGTGCCTTGGTGAAAATAACATCATCATCGGCCCCTTCGAGGTCCGTTCCGCGGATGTCCATCCATTGGTGTCCCCGCGCGGCGAGGAGCGCTACCGCGTTTTTGGGAAAGTTTTCATCAAGGAAAAATTTCACGAGAAGGTAACTTCGTAAGGTGTTTCTTCAAAGCGCGACAGACTTCCGGCAAATTCAAGGGCGGCCAGCACATCTTCACGGGTGATATTCGGATAATCGTTCAAAATGTCCTCAATCGTATCTCCACCGGCAAGCGCGCCAAGAATGGTGGCAACCAGAACACGCGTACCGCGAATAGCCGGCTTCCCATGACACACCTGCGGGTCAATGCTGACTTTACTGTTCATGCTGACATCCTTCTATGGGTATTCTCCGGATGGGTATATCATAGTCGAGCATAGGCGTAATCACCAAAATTGCCTGGTCTTAGTGGCAGTTTTTCTTCTCCGTGGTAAAGGCGGGTTCTGCTTTGGGTATCGCGTGTGTGGTTTGTCCTGCAGGGTCACACGCTACTTATGGGCATGAATCCTGAAACAGGAGGACCGCTCCACCCGGCCACGTGTGTTTCTCCTGAAAATGGCGGCAGTCTTGGTTTTTCCAAGCATACACGCGAACACTTTTAAATGTCCTTCATAGGTATTGAAGATCGCTTACCGGTCGTTGTACCTGCCTGCGTCATCTTTTACGGTTACAGACCGCTTGTGAACATTGGCTTTACGCGCATCCTGGTGTTCTTTAAGGAAGGCAATAAAGCGCTGAGGGTTGTTGTCGAGTTCATTGGACAAAGCAACACGGACATCCCGTATCCATTGCAGCCCCGGATCAGATTTCATTTGTTTTCTCCAGCATTTGGTAGGGGGTAACCAACTCCGGCACGTGCAGCCCAAGCATGGTATTGATTATGCGTATGTGCGTAAATTTATTCGGATTTGCAATATTTTGACAGTTCCATGTCAACAGGTAATCACAGCTGTGGTATGATGCCAATGCAAGATGCAACGCGTCCCCCAGTGGATTTGCCGGCATAAGCTGGTGGCTTACATAGGTGGTGATAATATCCTGTATTTCGCTATCCATCTCAATGTCCGGTAGGGTCGCGATCAATTTCAGGGCTTTTTCTTTGCCGGGGTACATACCGCGCTCTAATTCGTATCGCACCGCTTCACTGGTAACAGCCTCAAACTGGTCAATCATGCCCCACCATTCACGGGTCCAGTTACGCCGCGCAACCATGTCAGGTGCGGTACGTGTTTCAAAATAGAAACTCGGAATGGAAGTTTCAACATAAACGCGTTTTCTCAACGTCTGTCCTTTATTCACGTCGAAACGTAGCATTCGGGCAACGGGTTACATACACACATTAATCATCATCGTATTAATTATAGTGAAACCAAGAGGTTTCCGCAAGATGCTTCAGATAGACTTACTGCCGTTAACGCAGGAAAAAGGTAAGCGGAACGCAAAAGCGGTTGGGAAACAGGAGCGGTGGCGCCTGTATAGAACTGAATTATAAGGGAAGGAACTCTGTGGGAGGTACGGCGAAACAATTTCTTTCATGGTTGTGTGTCCGTGAAAGTGCGGGTTTAAAATCATCGTATAGCCCGGTACAGCAAGCGTTCTCCTGAACCACTACCAGGAAACCACCGTCACTTTTTCAAACTGCCTTCAATGAGCAACACTGCCTCCGCCGCGCCGGCGCGGACGTCGCGGTCGGGGTCGTCCAGCAGCGGGGTCAGCAGCGGAATGTCTGCGGGGTTGGGCACCCGTCCCAGCGCGGCGCAGGCTTCCCGCTTCTGGCCGGTATCGCCGGTCTCCAGGTAGGGCTGCAGGCTTTCGCGCAGGCAGTGCCTTTCGCTGGCGCTCGCATGGAGGTACCGGGCGCTCAACACGTGGGTGCGCCAAGCGGAGTCTGCCGGTTCCTTGTCCGCGGCGGCGTTTAACTTCTCCGCCGTGGCCGGCCGGAGGGTTTTAAAAAACCGCATGGCATAGGCCGTGCAGCCGCGCGTGTAGGCATCGGGGGATGTCAGCAGTTCGGCCAGGGCGGCTTCGTCCTGTTCGTTCCCCGAATTGGCCAGCACCCACCGGACCATGGCCTGAAAGGGGCCTGTTTCCTCTCGGGCCAGGCGGAGCACCTCGGGGTCCCGGCTGGTGACGCCCAGTTTGCCGAGCGTTTCGGCGGCATGCAGCCGGTCGGGCGCTTTCGGGTCGAGCAGCACGGCCAGAATCTTATCCTCATACTTCCGGCGTTCCTGCGCGTCCGGCGCCGCCTGCGCCAGCACGCGCCATACCCCGATGCGGTATTTGGGTACGTCCTGCGGTTCGTTTAGAAATACCGCGCGCACGTTGTCGGGATGGCCGGTCCAGAGCAGGGATTCCGCAGCGTGGACCTTGACGAATTCTTCACCCCTCTCCAGCGTGTCGCGCAGTTCTGAAAGGCAGCGATGGTGCAGGTCCTGTGACACGGGTTCTTCCGCGCCCGCAGCGCAGGAAAGCGAAATGATCAACAAGAGGAACATAGGGATCCGTTCTCCTTTCAGGCATCCTGCATGCGCAGCAGTCGCAGGGCATTGTTGTAAAAGAGGTCTTCCCGGTCCTGTTTGGAAAGGTCCAGGAGGGAGGCCATGAGGACCGCCGCCCGCAGGGACTCCAGGCCGACCAGCGTCGGATTGCACACGGGCGCATCGGGATAGACGTCAATGCGCCGGGGGCAAATCCACGAAAACGCGTCGCCCACCGTGACACATTTGCCCCGTTGTTGCGAAACGGGGAAATCGCTGCCCCACAGCAACCGTTGCGGGCCGAAAATTTTCACAATGGCCATGAGCGCGTCCGGTTCGCATACGGCGGAGGTATCGAAATAGACATTCGCCAGGTCTTTCAAGGCGGGCAGTGCGCGGATCGTGTTGGGCGCGTGGAATCCGCGGCCCGCATGGGCGAGCACCAGGTTGGCCTTGGGGTATTTCGTGCAAAGGTTGCGGATGGACCTTTGGTTTTCCGGGTCGGACAGCGCCGCCTGGCGCACAAGATGGAGGACGATGATGCCTTCACGGGCATGGGCCATTTCCCAGGCCCATTCGGGGATGTACTCCTCCAAAGCGGCGTCGAAAGTTTGTTCCCGGGGCGCATAAATATGGTACGGTTTGAATCCGATAATGCGGGGGTTTTGAAAATAGGATTCCGCCTTGGCCCGGTCCATGTCGGGTGTCACGACGATCAATCCCCGGGCCATTTCGGTGCGACCGACCTGCTCCAGCAGAAAATCATTGCCGGCATCCACATCCCCGTTTTTCACCGGATACGGGAAAAAGAGGCCCCCGGCGAGCCGCTGCGCGCCTGCGACCTTGCCCAGATGCAACCGCCAGGCGTCGACATCCGTTCTGTCCGGTCCCGCTCCGGGCAATTCCGGACAGGGCAGCCCAAGGTCGCTGTTCCTGTACAGGTGGGCATGGATATCGAATAAGCGGTCAGGCAGTTGCTGTTGAATCTCCGCCGCGAGCGAGGCGTCCACATCGGAGAAGGTCCAGTTGCCGTCTTCGGCCGCGTCTCCCGGCTGTCCGGCCGCGAGGGTTGCCGCACCGGTTGTTCCAAGGGCGCTCAGGGCGCCTTTCCGAAAAAATGCACGTCGGGTGAATGGCATGGCTTGACTCCCTATTTCGCTCCCTGTTGAGGCGCGTTCACGTTTGATGCTTACCGAAGCAGGAGCAGCCGCGTTTCTCCCCGGACCATGTCCAGAGGCAGCTGCACTGTTTTTTCAGCCAGGACCGAATTGTCCAGAATATCCGTAACGGTTGCCGTTTGCGCGAACAACAAAGACTTTGTGCCCTCGGCCGTGGCGGTAATGCTGAAGAAACGTCCGTCCGTCAGTATGATGTCATCCGAATCCGAATACACATGAACTCCCGAGGCGTTCAAGATGTTGCGCAGTAATTTCGCCGGACAGTGCAGCGTGCCATTATACACGCGTAATCCGTCCGGGGTCTGTTTCGCGGCGACGGCAACCGCGCCGGAACCGTACCGGGCGATGACCTCCGCTCCGGGCTCCTCCACCGCCCACAGGGGATCCAGTACCGTCTCGGTACCGAAAGGCGCTTCCAGTCCCGACGCCAGACCCTGTGCGGGTTTTTCGGGGGCGACCTTACCGGGTTCCGGAGCGCTCCGTTTCACCTGCATGCCGGTCATTTGATGGATGTTGGCATCATCGGCCGTTTCTCCGAGGAAACCGCCGCCGTAAAACCATACCGCCGTCTTGCCGCGCGTGGCCTGCAACACCGCTTCACGCTGTCCCGCATCCAGCCGGTAACAATTGGCGAAGAAATAGACCTTGGCGGGTGGCACGTTTCCGGCGACGAGGTCGCTCAGCAGGTGGATGCCGAAGGGGGCGCCCATGCGGAAGTATTGGCTGCGCATTTCATAAACCAGCGGGCTATGGAAGTGGGCGGTGCAGGCCGCGTAGTTCGGGCTGTCCTCATCCACGATGAGCGCGACTTCCGGTTCCCAGGTCGCGGGTGTCTCCATGTGTTCCCGGTAGAACCGCTGCAACCGGCCGATGTTGCCCCAAATCTCTTTGGCGTTCAGCCAGCCCGTGCCGCCCAGGTCCATGTACCAGGCCGCGAGCCGCCGCGGCCAGAGTTGCGCGAAATTGCGCTGGTGGACCCAGAAGGCGCCTTGGGGCGTGTCCACCCGTCCGTAGCCTGCGTCGGGCGGGGTCAGCCACGTGCGGGTATCGTCTTCGTTCAGCCACAGTTTTCCGTGGTTTCTCACGCTGTCCACGGCGCTCATGAACATGCCGGCGCCGCCCTGTTCGCGGTCCAGGTAGGAAATCGGGGAGCAGAGAATATCCACATCGGGACACTGCAGCAGGCGCGACATGGCAAGGTGCCCGCTGTTTTGGGGTCCCATGGGAATGCCGTGCATGTCAAAGAGATACCCGTAAAAGAAACAGGCCAGTTTCTTGCCGCCGGTTTCTTCCTTGATAACGCGCGCCATCATCTCGAGCGGTTCTGACATGGCGACGTGCTTGTAGTGGAAATAGTCTATTACCGGCCTTTCGGCCACCGGGTCCCGGAAAAGCCCCAGGGTCGTGGCGCGTTGACGGTCGGCGGAGGGCACCCGGACGGACTCAAAGGTGAGGTCCGGCTCCTGCCACGCCTGCCGCAGGGCATCGAGCGACCCGTACCGTGTTTGGATCCACCTGCGGAACCCGGCGTCCATTGCGGGAGAGAAATCGGAGAGACGCGGCTCCCAGGAACGTTCATAAAACCATTCGCCTGTATGTTGCCCGCAGGGATGATACCCGAGCATATGAACGCCGAAGGCGGCTTCGCAATGCCGGACAAGTTCCCGCAGATGGGTCTGCATTTCCGTCCGCCAGGTTTCGGAGGCCACGGACATGGAAACGGTTTTATCATCATCAAAACGCAGACCGTCATCGGGATGCTGCTGCAGCCACCAGCCCGGCGGGGCCATGTCGAACCGGGGCAACAGCAGCGCATCCGGGTCCTCGCGCAGGGTGGTTTCCATGCAGCGGTCCACCCCGCTGAAGTCGGGGGCCTTACCCGGTTCCGGCCAGGGCATCGAGATGCCGAAACTATAGATATGGACACCAGCGTCCCGCGCCAGGCGTACCTGCTGCACATAAGGCGTATCGAGTGTAGATTCCGCTGGATAGAGCGTCCACGGCGCGCCGATGTGGAGCATCATGAAATCCACCGTACGCGGTTTATCCGCTTTCATCCAGAGCGAATATGTGTATTTTTGTCCGCGTTTCACGCTATAGCCGGACTGGTACCAGTGCAGATGCATGTGGTCCGAGCCCGCTTTTTTGATGTCCACGCGCAGGCTTTGCCGGCCTAAAACGCAGGTATCGGCATCGGGAACCC
>Ga0116148_1003373_pt1 | contig 14759 bp, 16 predicted proteins | sample AD_UKC055_MetaG_FD_89786 | JGI IMG/M metagenome (GOLD analysis project Ga0116148, IMG submission 89786) | Active sludge microbial communities of municipal wastewater-treating anaerobic digesters from USA - AD_UKC055_MetaG | ecosystem: Engineered > Bioreactor > Anaerobic > Digestate | place: USA... | reverse complement strand
CCTGAACTCAGTATCATTTCTTCACCTCCTGAGTGATTTTGAGGTTTCTTTTTAACTCATTGAAATCATTTCACTTTAGGAGGTTTTTGTCAAGTTTTTTATTGAAAATCGAACGATTTAGGTAGTAATAGCTTGTATTTATTGATGGAGGATAATCATAATAATAGTTGTACCCGCCAGATGAATCAATTTTGGAATAAGTGCCTGTTGAAGAGGTTGCCCGGTAAATATAATAGTCAGTTGCTCCGCTGACAGCGGTCCAGGTAATGTAAACATAATCATCGTAACTTCCGTCAGAAGCGGTAACGCCGGTTGGCGGAGTAAGCGATGCAGAACTCATTGTCCCCCTTACACAAATTATGCTTTTTGAATATGAACTGTAGTCATAAGTCATAGCAGCTGTTAAAAAATTAATGCTCCAGCTGTATGTTGTGTAATCGGAAAGAATGGTCGAACTTACAAATGTTGTGCCTGTGTGAGTTAAATTTGAATCCCAGTACTTTCCCGAAGATCCTGAACCGTATCCTGAAGTGCATGAACTGCATGAAGTGCGACAAGAATCATAACTGGTACATGAATCAGTAACTTGGCAGGCACCACCGTAGACAGTGGAGCTGCATCCACGGACAAGCGAACGGAGTTCACTTATCGTCGGCAGTCTCCAGTCGGAATAACTGTCAAACACGAGATTGCTGCAGTAAGTTGCCCCTTCCGTTGCAGAAATATTGGCGGAAAAATTTGAATTCTGCCATGTAAGGCCGGATGTTGAATCGTACCATGATTCTTCCGCCCCTACTCCATTGCAAACACCGGCAACGCATCCGTTTGCACAATATTCAATATAAATCCCTTCAGTGTTTGACCCGCAGCTTTGATAATCACAAGTGACTGTTTTATAATCCTGATATACGTCATTATCAATACAGTACTTGCTTCCAGTGTATCCGCTTGTGCCGCAGTTTTCCTTGATCTCTTCAATATCCCCGCAGCTGTCATACCAGTAGACATGACCGCTTTCACATGAATATGAATAGTGAGAAGACGGATAACAGTCATTGCTGCACAACCCTTCTCCGTAACATGTTCCGCTCTTACTGCATGTTTCAGCTTCGCCCCATACACCTCCGGCACATATCTGATACTGATATGCCCCGTAGCACCGCCTGTCACCGTTTGTGCAGTTCTCCTGCTCGATCTCCTCACATGTTGCGATGTCCCATCCGCTGCAGTTTTCTTTGCATTTTGCCTTGCCGGAAGAATATTTTGTGTCATCAATGTCAACACAGTCCATTGTTCCGCCGTCACATACTTCAGGCCATTCTATCGAAGTGTTGCCGCAAGTGTCACTTATTACAGAATCTTCATCCGGCACTGATATGTCATCTTTTACAACTTCATCATCTTTCGTTGTCTGGTTGTCATCATTAACATTTTCGTCATCTGATACTGTCTGGTCAGAATCGTTTTCTGAAACAGAGGAGTCATCGTCATTTTTGGGCTTGCTTTTTGTAGCTACAGAATCTCCGCACGAAAAAGCAAAGACCGCAAGCATCACTGAAATAATAAAATTTCTCATTCCCTTCCCCGTTTATAATGAAAAAAACAGACGAAATTTTACCTGAATTATCCTTTAAATCAATTTTCCTCTTCAAATTGACTTATTTGAGCCGTTAAATATATTACAGTAGTTTCTTTGTCATATTAATCTTATCCGGAGGGTGAAATGTCCGAGCTTAATTACAAAAATGCTGGAGTTGACATAGTAGAAGGGGCAAAAATGGTTGAAAAGATCAAGCCCCTCGTTAAAAGAACAATGAGGCCTGAAGTTCTTGCGGGCATCGGCGGCTTTTCATCACTCGTATCGATTCCGGAAGGAATAAAAAACCCTGTTCTTGTGAGCGGAACTGACGGCGTAGGAACAAAACTCAAGTTCGCATTTCTCTCAGGGATTCACAATACTATCGGAATAGATCTGGTCGCAATGTGTGTCAACGATGTGATCGTGGGCGGAGCCGAACCTCTCTTCTTTCTTGATTATTTTGCCACAGGAAAACTAAGTGCCGAAGTCGGCGCGGAAGTTGTTGCAGGAATCGCCGAAGGTTGTTTTCAGGCGGGATGTGCTCTTGTCGGCGGGGAAACTGCCGAAATGCCGGATTTCTACGAATCAGGTGAATATGATCTTGCCGGCTTCTGTGTAGGTGTTGTGGATCGCGAAAAAATTATTGACGGATCAAAGATCAAAGAAGGTGACTGCATCATCGGAATCCCGTCAACAGGTGTCCATTCAAACGGATTTTCGCTTGTCAGGAAGATCGTTTTCAACAAAATGGGTCTTTCGACCGGGGACATGATAGACGAACTCGGTCTTACGGTTGCACAGGAATTTCTCAAACCCACAAGAATATATGTCAAGGAAGTGCTTGAATTGATTAAGAAATTTAAAATCTCCGGTATGGTTCACATCACCGGCGGCGGATTTTATGAAAATATTCCGAGGGTCATTCCTGAAGGATTAGGTGCTCTGATCGACGGCAAATTTCCTGTTCTTCCGGTTTTCAAATGGATGAAGAGCTGTGCAGGCCTGACACAAAGAGAGATGTTCACAACATTCAACTGCGGAACCGGGTTCATGCTTATCGTTCCGGAAGATCAGGTTGAAGAACTGCTGAAAGATTCGGACAGATACTATGTCGGAAGGATCGTAAGAACCGATGAAGTCGAAAGAGTTGTCATACCGGGAAATCATTTTTAGGGGGAAAACCTTGAGAAAGATCTTTTTTCTTTTAACTTTGCCTGCCTTTATTTTGCTGTCCGCCGGATGCTCATCAGCAGAAAGGACACAAAACAGAAAAGATCAGGAAAACCTTAAACTGCTTGAACAGAATGTTGAAAGTGCGGACAGTTTTTTCATTGAGGGAAAAGATTCGTTCATCAAAAACGAATACGGCAGTGCCCTTGAATCATTCCAGAAAAGCAGTTACAGCCAGGCACTTTTCTATATTGGATTGACACTGAGCGAACTTGGAAAAAAGGAAGATGCAAAAGAAGTTTTCATGGACTGCGCGGCAAAAAACATTCTTCCTGCAGAATCATACTACAACCTTTCAATGATAGCTTACGACCTTGGTGACATCAATCTGTCAAAAGAATTCGCCATAAAATCTATCGGGCTGAAGCCGGACCACACAGGCGCACTCTTTTTTGCCGGCAACCTTTTCTATGTTGAAAGCAATATGGCTGAAGCGTTGAATTATTATAACAAAGCGATCGCTACCGACCCTTCATCTGTCGATCTGTGGGAAGCTGTTTTTTCTGTATATCTTCAGACCGAAGAGTTTGAAAAGGGCTGGGCGATCAGGGACAAAATTGACAGAAACAACACCGGGACAGTGCTCAATGTCTTAAAAGTAGCTGAAATAACAGGGAATTTTAAGGAAGGGGCAGATTTCCCGAAAAAAGAACTGCTTGAAGACAGTGCTGTCAATCAGCAGGTGCGGATACTACTTACAAGAGCCGGCGAAATAAAAAAAGCGGCGGAAATGGCTCAAAAAGAGATGGAAAAAAATAAAAAACCTTATCTTATCATTGACAGAATGACTGGCGACAATGGATCATATGTTATCGTGCTCAAAGAGAGTTCCGTTTTTCTTGTATGTTCCGCCAAAAGTGAAATTTTCATTCCAGTTGAGATCTCTTCCGGCATCGTAAAGATCGATGGCCGCAACAGTGTCAAATCTCATGATGTTTCAAAAGAAGCTGTATCGGTATGTTCAGAGCAGAAATAAAAAAATGTTTCAGAATCCTGTATTAAAGGGAATATTTTTGTATAATAAATTGTTTATTACTTAACCGTGTGTTCCGGAGGAGATAAATGGATATTGTTCGACTGAACTCAATTACAGAATTTGTGATCGGAGGAATGAATATTACTGAAACGGTAAAAAACTCTTCGCTTGCAGTAAATCTCATGCTTTTACTCCTTGTTATCATGAGTGTAATTTCATGGGGACTTATTGCGTATAAATTCATAATGTATAGAAAAGCTGTTCTTGAGACCGAAAAATTTATCTCGATCTTCTGGAAAAATATGAATTCGGAAGAGATATTCGCAAAATCGAATAAAATGAAATTCTCTCCGGTAGCACAGGTGTTCTGTGCCGGATATCAGGAATTCAAGGATACAAAAGAGAGCTGGGAAAACAAGGGTATCGCCGTCATAGGCACAAAAGTTGAAGAGCTTGCGGCAAATGTTGAAAGGGCAATGAAAAGAGAAAACCAGTCAAGAACTCAGATACTTGAAAGCCGTCTCACATTTCTTGCAACAACAGCAACCGCATCACCTTTCATCGGCCTTTTCGGAACAGTTTACGGAATAATGAACGCTTTTCAGGAGATCGGGAAGACCGGCAACGCAACTCTCGGATCTATCGCGCCTCACCTTTCCGATGCACTTGTAACAACTGCTTTCGGTCTTATTGCGGCGATTCCGGCAGCTGTTTTTTATAACTATTTCAACAGTCAGCTTCAGCGTTTTGAAAACGAAGCTCTGAATGTGGCGATAGATTTTATAAATCAGATCAAGCGGAGCAATGTCTGATGCAGAGCGGATTTGAAACCGGAAGGAAAAGATCAATAAAATCAGACCTTAACATCACTCCCATGGTTGATATCGTTTTTGTGCTTCTGATAATTTTCATGGTTGCGGCTCCTTTGATCGAGCAGGGTGTCGACCTCGATCTGCCACAGACGGAAACAGTTCCGATCGAGTCACCCAAAGACAAGTTCATTGTGCGGGTTTTCAAAGGAAGAAAGGAGGCACAGAACCAGATCTTCATTGACAAAACGGAAGTTCCTTTGAAAGAACTTGAAATAAAACTTAAGACCAACGCGAAACTTCAACAGCAGAAAGAGATATTTCTCCATGCGAGCAGAGATCTTTCGTATGGTTATGTCATCAGAATAATGGCAATAATGAAAAAAGCGGGGGTCAGCAACATATCCCTCGTAACTGAACCACTTGAAAATGAAGGATAAAAATGACATCTGAAACCAGGAGCGGATCATACATATTTACCGCATCGAACGAAACCGGTGAAAGAAAAGCTGTGTCCCGTTTCTACATCTATTCATTTTCAATGCACATTTTCATAATCATCGCCTTTGCATCCGGGATCTGGATGGATAGAAACAGAAAAATTGAGTTTGACACAGTTCAGGCACGGCTTGTAAAACTGGGCGAGGAAAGAGATAAAAAACTCCTGCCGAGAATAACAAAACAGGAGCCCGTTAAATCTTCAAAAAAGGAAGCAAAGGCAAACTCCCTTAAACCGGTTGAGAAGAAAGATAATGAAAAAAAGAAGGAAGAAGAGAAAAAAGTTGTCAAACCGCCTTCTCTTGCAGAACTTCTTTCAGGAACCATGCAGGAGATAAAAAAAGATGCCCGTGCCGAAGTGACAAAAGAAGGGGCGACTGACGGAGATGATGACGGCGATGTCACCGACCCTGCACTTGCGCTCAAGGCGAATATGTATACCAGAAAAATTAGTGCGCTCATAAGAAAGAACTGGAACATCCCCGGAATAATATCCGGAAACCAGCTTAAAGATCTGCAAACCAGCGCTTTTTTCAGAATAACCTTCTCGGGAGAGGTTTATGCCATAGAGATAATTTCTTCATCCGGAAACAAGATATTTGACAGCTCAGTGCTTGAAGCTATCAAAAAAACCGGATCGCTGCCTTTACCGGAAGATCGTGAATTAAAAAAACTTGTACTGAAGGAGGGATTTGAATGTCCATTCACTCCAGGCTGATCAATTTGTTTTTCATCCTTTTTATTTCAACCGGACTTTACGGTCAGATAAAGGTTGAAGTAAGGGACGGAGCTATATCGGAATACAATATGGCGATTGCTCCGGTTATTAACTCTGAAGGTGCTTCGCCTGCACAGTCAAAAGAGATTTCGGATGCTATCGGCCTTGTGCTCGATATCACTGGATATTTCAAGATGCTTGACCCTAAATCATTTCTTGAAAAAGCCGATGTGCCGCCGTCATCGGTCGATTTTAAGAACTGGATGAATGTGGGTGCCAACGGCTTGATCAAGGGAACGATCAAAGGAAGTGACAATGTTGAACTTGAGCTGTATTTCTTTGATGTAGCGGAAGGAAAGGAAATTCTGCGCAAAAAATACAAATCATCGGCAAAAGCCATAAAAAAGGCCGCACACCGTTTTGCAAGCGATCTCATCACGCTTCTGACGGGAGAAGAAATGAGCTTCATGTTCAGCAGAGTGTGTTTTGTCGAAAAATCGGGTGAAGCATATTCCCTCATAAGCACAGATTTTGACGGATCTGATAAAAAAGTGATCTATTCCGTTAAAAAGATAATCCTTCTTCCGGAATGGTCCGCCGATGGAAAAAAGATATTCTTTACAAGCTATGAAAAAAGCAACCCGAACCTTTATTCAATTGATGTTGCGACAAAACAGATAAAGCTTATTTCAAGCCACGAGGGGCTTAATACATCTGCTTCTGCAAGTCCTGATAACAAAACTATCGCCCTGCGGCTTTCAAAAGACGGAAATGCCGAAATATATCTGCTTAACACAACGACAAGCGAACTTTCAAGGATGACAAAGAACATGGCCATCGACACTGCACCGAGCTTCAGTCCGGACGGGAAAGAGATAGCTTTTGTTTCAAACAGGGCCGGCAATCCGCACATATACCGGCTCTGGGTAAACAATCCTGAAAGGGTGGAGCGGCTTACAACACAGGGAAAATACAATCAGGACCCGGACTACAGCCCGGACGGCAAATACATTTCTTTCACAGGGCGGGATGAATTTTTTGCTTTTGATATATTCCTCTTTGACATATCGACAAGATCGATAGCGAGGGTTACTCAGAAACAGGGGAGAAATGAATCACCGACATTTTCACCCGACAGCCGGCTCATTGCATTTTCTTCAGACAGATCGGGTAAAAACGGACTTTATCTTTCAAATTTGAAAGGTGACAAACAGATTTTGGTTTATGCAGGCGAAGGAGAGGTTGTTTCCCCTTCATGGTCGCCTGAGGTTATAAAACAGTAATTTTATATATAGGGGTGTGTTATGAAAAGGTTTTTGGTGCTTTTAATGATTTCGGTTCTTGCTGGTTTAACTTTCTCAGGGTGTGCAAAACCACCCAAAGCAGAAAGGGAACTTGCGGAAAAAGCTTTTAAAGATGCTTTAGTGGGAAAGGATTGCGACAAGGAAAATTATCTTGCCGCAGAAGAACTTCTCAACAAGGCAAGAGAGGAAGTCAACAAAAAGAATTATGCTAAAGCCAAGGAACTTTTTCAGGCAGTAAAGGAAAAAAGCGATGCTATTGTAAAATACTATCAGGACAATCCCGATAAATGTCTGCCTAAGAAAAAAGAGGTGAAAAAAGCTCAAGAGGAGATTGAAGAAATCGAAGACCCCGCAACAGACCCCGAGCTGGAATTTCCGGTCATCTATTTTGAATTCAACGAATATACGATAAGATCTGAAGACTTGACGAAGGTCGACCTCATATCAAGATGGATGAACAACTTTCCTGAAAAAGTTCTGAGAATTGAGGGACATGCAGACGAAAGAGGAAGCATTGACTACAACATGTCCCTTGGAGAAAAAAGAGCTGATGAGGTCAAAAACCGACTTATCCAGTCAGGAATAGATGCAAAAAGAGTAAAGATCGTTTCATACGGTGAAGAAAGACCTGCAGACCCTGCATCAAATGAATCAGCATGGTTCAAGAACAGAAGAGCCGAATTTAAAAGGGTGAATTGATCATTTTCCGATTTTCTTCTTGACATTTTCAACAAATTCAGCTATTTTCATTGCAACTTGCATCCGCTGTTTTTATAAACCGGATGTTTTAGATATATATAAATATAACCGGAGGAAGCCCTCGGGGCTTTTTGATACTTTGGATAAAAGGATTTTCCGGAAGGATATCCTGGCTCTCAGATTGAAGATGCCGGGTGATGATGTTTTAAATTCAAGCAAAGCAATTTTCAACACTTTGATTTCACTTGATGTTTTCAAAAACTCTTTTGTCGTTGCCCTGTATGCGCCTTTTAAAAACGAAGCCGACCTTATGCCGCTTCTTGACATTAAAGGCAAACAGTTTGTTTTCCCTAAAGTGAAAAAAGGAACCAGAAAGCTTGAGTTTTACGAAGTGACATCTTTGAAAGATCTCACTGCCGGCAGTTATGGAATTCTTGAACCGGTAGAAGAACTTGTCAGCGTTAATATCGATAAAATAGAATTTTTTGCCGTTCCCGGAGTCGCCTTTTCGCAAAAATGCGAAAGGATCGGTTACGGTGGCGGATACTACGATTCAACTCTTTTGCACAGATCATTAAACTCGACAGTTGCCGGTATCGCCTATGATCTCCAGATAGTTGAATCAGGTTTTTCTACCGATGGTGACCAGCCGGTAGATATGGTAATTACAGAAACCCGTATTTTTAAGAATATTACAACCAGCTAATAAAAGGAGTGAAAATGGACATCACATCAATAATCATGCTGATCATCGGTATTCCGGTAGGCGCACTGCTGTGGTCAATGTACAAGACCATTGCATACAAGGAAAAGATGGAGCGGGCAAGAAAAGACCTTGAAAATGCTAAAACTCAGGCGGAAAAGATTCTCAAAGAATCACAGCTCAAGTCCCAGGAAAACATTCTTGAAGGCAAAAAGGCGACCGAAGAACAGAAAAATGAACTTTTAAAAGAATTCAAGGAAAGGGAAAAACGGCTTAACAAACGGGAAGAACAGCTCGCGTTAAGAGATGAACTCTATCTGGCAAAAGAAAAAGAGTTCAAAGTTATTGAAAAAAGACAGAAAGACACCGAAACCTTACTTGAAACACAGAAGGAATCTGTTCAAAATGAAATGAAAAAGGTTACGACCGAGCTTGAAAAAATAGCCGGCATGTCTCAGGAAGAGGCAAAAGAAAAACTGATCCAGAAAATTGAAGATGAAGCAAAGCATATCGCCGCAAAAAAGATAAAAGCGATAGAAGATGCACTTGCAGAAGATGCTGAAAAAATGAGCAAAGAGATCATTTCAACTGCGATCCAGAGATATTCAGGCGAATATGTTGCTGAAAATACTGTTACTACTGTCAGTCTCCCGAATGATGAAATGAAAGGAAGAATAATTGGTCGTGAAGGAAGAAATATCAGGGCAATAGAAGCTGTCACAGGTGTCGATCTGATAATTGACGACACCCCTGAAGCTGTTGTTATCAGCGATTTCAATCCGATCAGAAGACAGATCGCATCACTTACTCTGCAGAAGCTCATTTCAGATGGAAGAATTCATCCGGGCAGAATAGAAGAAGTTTTTGAAGCGGCATCAAAGGATGTCTGGAAAACCATCAAGGAAGCCGGTGAGCAGGCGATCTTCGACCTTGGAATTCATAAGCTTCATCCTGAACTTGTCCTTCTTGTCGGAAGATTGAGATATAGAACAAGCTACAGTCAGAATGTGTGGAAACATTCAATTGAAACCGGATTTCTTGCTGGGCTTATGGCGGCTGAGCTTAATTACAGCGTCAAAAATGCAAGAAGGGCCGGACTTCTCCATGATATAGGAAAAGCGGTTGACCACGAGATCGAAGGAAGTCACGCGTCAATAGGTGCAAAGCTTGCCGAAAAATATGGTGAATCAAAACGGATATTTAACGCTATTGCGGCTCATCACGGCGAGATCAAACCAGAATCGATCCTTGATGTTCTAATTGCAGCGGCTGATGCACTCAGCGGCGCAAGACCGGGAGCAAGAAGAGAAATGTCTGAAGCTTACATTCAGCGTTTAACCGAACTTGAAAATCTGGCAACAGCTTTCGAAGGTGTCGATAAATCTTTTGCCATTCAGGCAGGAAGAGAACTTCGCGTAATCGTTGATACCACCAAAGTTAATGATGAAGATGCCTACATACTTGCCAACGATATTTCCAAGAAGATCGAAGCTGAACTTTCATACCCGGGACAGATCAAAGTTGTTGTAATTAGAGAAACAAGGGTTGTAAGTACCGCTCAATAGAGGATTTTAATGACCTTCAGAATTTTAATGCTCGGAGATATAATCGGTCGACCCGGCAGAAGGGCTGTCCGCGAAAAACTTCCTGATATTATTAAGAAAAACGAAGTTGACTTTGTCGTTGCCAATGGTGAGAACGCATCAGGAGGCAAGGGTCTTGTTGAATCTGCCGCCAAAGATCTTTTCAGTTCCGGAATAGATGTTCTTACCTCGGGAAACCATATCTGGAACAAAAAGGAGATCTTTTCGTTCATTGATAAGTATCCGCAGATATTACGACCTGCAAACTTTCCCGACAATATCTCAGGTCATGGTTCATACATTTTCGAGCAAAAAAAAAAGAATATAAAGGTGGGGATAATCAATCTCATCGGCAGAGTTTTCATGTCTCCGGTTGACAGCCCTTTTACAAAAGCTGTTACAGAAATTGAAAAACTGAAAAGTTCCGGGGCGGATATCATAATAATGGATTTTCATGCCGAAGCAACGGCTGAAAAAGAAGCGCTAGGTTTTTATCTTGCTGATAAAATTGAACTTTTTGCCGGAACCCACACCCATGTACAGACATCGGATGAAAAAATACTTTCAGGAAGATGCGGATACATCACAGATCTTGGCAGATGCGGATCGTTCAATTCAGTCCTCGGATTTGAAAAAGAGGACAGCATAAAAGGATATCTCACCAATATTCCTCAAAGTTTCACTCCGGCCAAAGAAGATCTTGTTATTGAAGGAATAATTGCTGAATTTGATGAAGTTTCAAGAAAATGTACTGAAATAAAGAGGATCAGGGAATTCTGATCGTCCGGCAGTTCAATTCATGCTCAAGGAGGGTTCGATGGAAACAAAAAAGAAAACTTTGACAAGAGCTGAAGCGACAGGTTCTTCGTTGCTCCGGCTCCAGACAAACACCAATTTCGGCAAGAAGGATGAGCCCTTTTTCCTTGTCAGCACACTTCCGGGTGATATTTTTGTCCTTCAGAGACTTGAGTTCTCAGGGACTGAATTTGTTTATAAAGGCAAGCAGATAAGGGTCAACAGTCTTGCACCGTTCAAAAAAGATTCAAGCGAACGCGATCATGATCTTGAAACAGGCCGCCGCAACACCAAAAACGAACATTACGGCCAAGATTAGCTGAATTTATGCAGGCATTGCGTCGTAGATAATTCCCTGAAGTTCCCTTCCGGCTGCTTTTTTGTTGGTTCCGCCCCATTGTTTGAAATAGAAAGCTGTTTTTGATTTTTCGCACTGTTTTTTTATGTCAAGCACCCATTCCTCTTTCATCGGTCTTGGCGTTCTTCCGCTTTCACCACCGACTATAACCCAGTCAATTCCCTCAAGATTCATGTTTTTTATGGGAGAAAGCAGAGGTTCGCATGAAAGGAATTTCACTTTCGCTTTTGTGTTTCTTAAGAGATCTATCCGCTCTGTCACATCGCTATTTTCAACTGTTACGCCCATCCAGAGATTAGGCGGCCAGTCGATCAACCCCTCACGATCATATTTTGCAAGAATGTCAGCCCTTTTAGTAAGAACCTGAAAAATATGATGAGGATTGTTCCACACCACATTGAAAATCTTCTGAATATAATCGACAGGAACATCTTTGTGAAAAAGATCGCTCATCGAATTTATGAAAATCATCCTCGGCTTTTTCCAAGTGTACGGCTCATTCAAAGTCTCAGGATGAAGAGTCAGCTTGAACCCGTTTTTGTATTTCGGCTGACCCATCGCCTTTAAACGGCGTGCCATCACCTCAGCATAACAGAATTTACAACCATCTGAAATCTTCGTGCAACCCGTAACCGGATTCCAAGTCGATTCAGTCCATTCGATTTTGGAGTGTGTCATTTTTTAACAACCTTAAATTCAACGATTTCTTTTTTATTGAAAATTTGATCATATCCGATTTTTGGATACGAAAAACCCTCAATCTCCTTTTTATCCTTCATTTCCCGCAAAAGGTCAATAGCGTGTTTTGGAATATGCCCATTTTCCAAAGTAAAACTATATATTTCTTTGTTTGTAATGACACCCTTTTTATTAATTAACTCTCTTAAATCCTGTTGAAACTTCTCAATTTTTGTAAGCTTTTGCTCGCCGAAAAGCACCGTTTGTCTTGCCACTGCATCATCATCTATATCGAAATTAGCTTCTCCATTTGAATAGTTTTTTTCCCAAGCCACATCTAAAAATTTTTCAACACCACGAATATGTTTAGACCCAAAAATCAAACCGTAAATATTTCTGCCTTTTTTAATTGTAAAAGGATAAAGTTTTGTTTCGCTTCTTTCAGGCAAACGGCTTTTATAATAATCTAGTACTTTTCTATGAACATCTTTTGACTTTCCTTCAGCTAATTCATCAACATTCATGTCGGGAAAAATAGACTGAAATTGATCTTTAAATCTTAAAAGATATGAAGATGAGAAAAAAAACATAAAGTCTGTTGTTTTAAAATTTTCAAATTCCAAGAAAATATCTTTTTTCACTTGCTTTATTCCATTCTGATCAAGAAAGATAAGGTTGGGAATATCTTTTATTGTTGACTTAATCTCATCAAAAAGCATTCTGAAATCCTGATTGTAACACTGAACAGAAATTAGATCTTTAAGTGTAGATAATTGTTTCAAGTTTTCATCTAAACATGTTGTAAGATTAGAAAATTTATCCTTATCAAATTCATTAAAAATAAGATTTATTTTGAGCTTTTTTTCTATAATTGATTTGTCAAATGATTTTAAAATATTAACGATTCTGAGCGGACTCCCATCCACATCACACTTATCTTTTCCTGCTCCAGCAAAAAAGTCACAAATATTAACTTCATTGAAAAGAGGAGAGAAAATAAATACTGGAAGCCAAGCTTTGAGATAACTTTCAAATATCTCAAGTTTTGTAATTGTTTCTTGGGTAAATGGCTTTTCATGTAAGTCTTTTACTGGCATAAATACCTCTTTTATTTAAATTCTTTAAGCTTTTCTGGCAACCAATAATTTTTATCAACAAACCCTTTAGGTAGAATAACTTCTTTTCCAATCTTTCCATTCCTAATTTTTTCGATAATTGGATGTTCGGGGTTATTTCTGTTTCTTGTTTGTGCGCCATAAAAATAACCGCAACCTGTTTCATCAACGGCATTAAATCTTTTTGTTATTGTATCAATTATTTGAGCTGAATTTTCTGAAACGAACATTCCAAAATGAACTTCTGTGCTCCATAAAACGCCGTACCCTTTAACATAACTATCGAAAATCGCCTTTACATTGCTATTGCAACGCTGAATCCAGTAAGCCCAATTAACCACCTCTATTCCAGTTGCATCTTCTACAATTTTCTTTTTTCTAAAAGGATCTTCTTGGGGCATTCCCCAGCGAGAAGGAGCAAAATGAGATGGTCCATCAAATTCAATAAAAACTGGTGATTTATCCTGAAGTGTCAGCTTAAGATCCATTGAAAACCGTTTGACTTTCAACTGTCTCTCAATGTGAATTTTTGGGAAAGTTCTTTTAATTATTGCTATCAGCAAGAGTTCATCAAGACTTGATTTGTCGACTGCAATCGCATTAGGAATTTTTCTGTCGTACCAAAATTTTTGTATTGTACGCTCGTCTATTACTTCTTGTCCATCAATTAGCTTGAAGTAAACATCTGACAAATCTGCATCTGATACATTTAAAACTTCTTTGACATCAGATTTTTTCAAATAAGAGCCGACACATTTGTCACTATCACTTAAATCAAAAATCCCCTCTGGACGACCTAAAATCATTTTTCCTCTTTAATAGAATTTCTTGGAACAATTTATGAGGATTATTCTACCAATCCACGACCATTTATCAATATTAAATACAAAATTTCACTTGAGATATGCGTGTCTTTCTGGATATTTTTTCTGATTAATTTTTGATTGCGAACTTATTCAAATCCCTTCACACCATTTATCAATTTCCTGAGGATTGACAAGGTTAAGGGGGAGGTCGCTGCCGATGCCGAAGAGAAGATTGGCGAATGCGGGCATTTTTTTGTCGATCCTTCCGGCAAAGACAATTGAGTTTTTGGGATTGATGAGCTTTTCGATTTTTGCGATGCTTTTATTCATCATGCCTCGCCAGATCTTTCTGCCGTCGTAATAGATATAAGCGACGGTGAAAAGTCCTGCGACTTTGCCGTCGAGTACGGTTTTATTTTCTTCAACAAACTTAATAAATTCGGGCACATGCTTCATTCCGTTTATGGGCGCTCCGAGGATGACACTTGAATAATTCTCTATATTTTTGATCTTTTCGAGTTCAAGAACATCGCTTTCAACACCTTTTTTGGCAAGGTTTGCACCTATTCTTTCCGCGATCTCTTTTGTTGATCCGGTCTTTGAAAAATACCCGACAAGAACTTTGCTCATTGTTTCCTCCTTCCCGCCTCAAAAGAGATCTGGTTGGCTGATTTTATTGAATCTTTGGGAGAAAGTTTCATCAATGCGGACATCCATATTTCAAGAGGAATTTTGTTGAGCGGTTCGATAGTGGAAAGGAGTCCGAGCACTGCGACATTTGCGGTTCTGCCGAGTTTGTCACCAAGTTTTGAAACAGTTTCGAGTGCATCGAATTCTATAACTTTATAATTTGACAGCGCTTTTTTAATGTCATCAAATTTGGGATAATCTTCTTTTTTTGCTGTAGG
>Ga0116148_1003366_pt1 | contig 14785 bp, 9 predicted proteins | sample AD_UKC055_MetaG_FD_89786 | JGI IMG/M metagenome (GOLD analysis project Ga0116148, IMG submission 89786) | Active sludge microbial communities of municipal wastewater-treating anaerobic digesters from USA - AD_UKC055_MetaG | ecosystem: Engineered > Bioreactor > Anaerobic > Digestate | place: USA... | reverse complement strand
GCGCCGGCAAAAAAATTCCCTTTTCTTCCTGTACTGTTTCTTTCATACGTACAACCGAATATACCGCTGTCTGCATTTTTATGCTATCCTGTGCTCTATGAGATTCCGCTCCGATCTGCCTGCCGCCGCCGCTACCGTGCCTGCCGCCGCCGCTACCGTGCCTGCCGCTTTACTGCTGTTTCTGCTCATCTGCGCAGCCCCTTGCTTTGCGGCAACACCGGCTTTTCGGGAGACGGCCATGATCGATGAATGGGAACAGATCCGGAACGCCTTTACGCGGTTTTCCGCAGAAAGCAGCGTCCATTCCCCGGGAAATCCCGACCGGCGCATAGCACTTGCCGGCAAAACGGAAAAATGGGTGCAGGACATCGAAAGCGTACTCGACGCCCAGTCGGCTCCGCATCCGCCGGTCTTCGGCATCCTGGCTTCGTCAGCAGTACCGGCAGGAAAAGATCTTGCTTCCGGTTTGCGAAAAGGGCTTGGTCAGGACCAGCTTTCAGGATATGTAGCGGCCATAGAGCGCGCTATGCTCGTGTATGCCCGGGAGCGTCTGGCCGGGCAGGAGCGATTCAACCGGCTGTTTGTGTATCTTTTTTCCGGTCTTGTACTGCTGTTTTTGCTTGTCGCAAGCATAATTTTCTCGTTCCGGTCCCGATTTATCCGTTCCTCGCTCAAAGAAAGCCATTCAGCCGAATTCGCACGCCAGATTATTCGGGTGCAGGAAGCAGAACGAACCGCATTAGCCAGAGAACTGCACGACACCATCGCCCAGGATCTGTTGTGCATAAAAATGGCTACCGAAGCTCTCAGGCGAACCGTATCGCGGATGGACACGCGCTATTCCGAAGACTTTAACCGCCTTGTCGACCAGGAAGCTGAATGTATCCATCAAATCCGCAGCATTTGCACCGAATTGCGCCCTCCCGAACTTGAACATCTCGGCCTTAAACCGGCGCTGGCCTCCTTATGCGACACTTTCGGGATGCGCAGCGGAATACAGTGCCGTTTTCTGGCATCGGGCTTCGAGTCTGTCGGACCCGAATGTGAAATTCACTGTTACCGGATTGTCCAGGAAGCCTTGAACAATGTCCGCAAACATTCGCAAGCCCGCGAAGTGCTTGTCCAGCTTACCGGAATTCGGGGATCGCGGCTGTGCATCTTGATCGAGGATGACGGCGCAGGCTTTGATACAGAGGCTGTCCAGACTCCCGGGTCTCGAAAGTTCGGGCTGGCGGGAATTCGTGAGCGGATTCATTCACTGGACGGAACCCTTTCCATACAGTCTTCCAAAGACGGAGGTACAGCGATCTATGCAACAATTCCGTTGACATCGCCGGCATTGAGGATTTAAACTATGCCAATGAAAAAAACAACAATTATAATCGACGATCACAGCATGCTACGCAACGGCCTCAAGTCTTTTCTCGAGGCGAACTCTGATTGGACCGTGGCCGGCGAAGCCGGGTCCGGTCCCGAGGCGTTCCATCTTCTTTCGGCTCTCCCGGAGCTGCCCGCGGCCGCAATTGTAGACATCAGTCTTCCGGACATGGACGGCATCGAGCTGGTCCGGAATCTTTCCGCACAGTATCCTGGTCTCTGTTTTGTCATGTATTCCATGCATGTTACAGCCGAGTACATCCAGTCTGCCATGCGGGCTGGTGCCTGCGCCTATGTATCCAAATCATCCCCGTCCGACGATGTTCTGAATGCCCTTGAATCTGTTTTGCGCGGTGATCCGTATCTGGACAGCTATGCGCTGAAGATTCATTTGGGCCAGTACGCCTGGAACAGCGGCAGATTGCCGGCTGGAAGCGAAGGTGCAGGGCTTTCGACTTCCCGCAGGGTATTCGGCCGCCCCCAGAATCCGGGGACACCGGAACCGGTGCGCGAAGCGCTGACCTTCCAGGAAGGCCGGGTTTTTGCGCTCGCCGCAAAGAATATGACCAATGCAGAAATCGCACAGTCCCTTTCTCTCAAGCTCAAAACAGTGGAAAACTACATGTCCATTATTTACCAGAAACTTGCCCTGAAAAACCGGTACGAACTGCTTGTCTATGCCCGAAAATCCGGAGTGCTCGTGTAATCTCCCGGATTATTCGGGAAAAACTCCCGATAATTTACTGCAAATCTCGGGAATTGTTCCGGAGACAGGATTGATACGCCGGGTTACACTCAGATTATACAGAACAGGGATGTAAAAAATTGCTTTTCTTTCATCAGAGGCCGTCCGGTATAGGTTGCACCGGGCGGTTTTTTTTTCGTTGCTGATACACTCGGACGGATCATGAATGCATAAATATGCAGTTATCCTACTAGAAAATAAAATAAAAATACGGTAAAGTACCTTTCAGGCTATTCAATTGCAGGTGAGGTACGTATGCTGGTTATGAAATTTGGCGGCACTTCCATGGGAAGTGCCGAACGGATGTGTACGTCGGTTGATATCATCAAGGAACGGTCCTCCCTCGACCGTCTTGGCGTTATCGTTTCTGCCGTCGGCGGTGTCTCGAACCGCCTCCAGGACAGCATCAGAACTGCCGTCCTGACCAGTACCGATGCCACCGCTACACCCGGAACCACAACCGCTTCGGCCCTTGCCGCCATGCGCGAGCTGCATTCCAACCTTATAGAAGATATTGCATCACGCGTCCAGGAATTTTCGCCGCACACCGTTCTGGAAGAGCTGGAACCGCTGTTCAAGGAATATGAACGGCTTCTTGCCGCGTGCGAAGCGTTCGGGGAATGCCCGGAATCCGTCGAAGCCCGGATTATGGGACTTGGCGAACAGTTCTGCGTTCCGGTGATAGCCGAACTTCTGCGTGCCTCCGGCCTGGATGTTACGGTGCTGGACAGCAGACAGTATATTATTACCGAAGGCTCCCTGACCGAAGGCGATCCGCTGTATCCGGTCATCGAAGAGCGGTTCGCGCCCTGGCGGACCAGGGGGGGCCGAATTCTCCTTGCTCCCGGCTTTATCAGTTCCGACGTATCCGGCAAGCCAAGTCTTTTGGGGCGGAACGGTTCCGATTTCTCCGCTGCGCTGATGGCGATGGGCCTTGCAGCCGAAAGACTGGAAATCTGGTCCGATGTCGACGGTATTTACACAGCAGATCCCCGAATCGTCAGCGATGCCGTTCTGGTGAACGATATCAGCTACGAGGAAGCGATGGAGCTTTCGTTTTTTGGTTCCAAGGTTCTCCATCCCAAGACGCTTACGCCGATTGCCGCGCGCAGGATCGAAACCTGGAGTCTCAACAGCTTTAACCGGACAGCCCGCGGAACGCGCATTGCCGCTTCGGACAATATTCCCGCTGTTCCGGGATCCGGTCCGGTAAGAGGCGTTACCAGCCTCAAAGATACTGCGTTGGTCAGCGTTACCGGAGCAGGGCTCAAGGGAAAGAGGGGAACCGCAGCCCGGGTTTTCCAGGCTGTCAGCCGATCCGGCGTATCGGTTCTGCTTATTACGCAGTCGAGTTCCGAGTACACGATCAGTTTTTGTGTGCGGGGCCTGGAAGCGGTCGAAGTGAAGTCGGCTCTGGAAGAAGAATTTGCGCTGGAAATCCGGGAGCAGTTGATCGATCCGGTATCCGTGATTCCCGATATGGCAATCGTGACAATCGTCGGAGACGGTATGAAGCAGCGCAAGGGCGTTGCAGGAACGTTCTTTTCTGCGCTGGCCTTTGGCGGCATCAATATTCACGCGATTGCGCAGGGCTCTTCCGAGCGTTCCATCAGTACCGTTGTTGCCGGTACGGACGGCGACAAGGCGGTAAAGATTGCGCACCGGTTTTTCTTTAACACTGCCCAACCGATCGAAGTGTTTCTGTTTGGAACCGGTGTTGTCGGTTCGAAGCTCCTTGAACAGATACAAAAACAGCAGGCTGAACTGAAAAAAACGGGGATCGACCTCAGGGTATGCGGAATCGCGAATTCGCGCACCATGGTGCTCTCGCGCCAGGGTATAGATCCCGTAGTATGGAAAAGCGCGCTCGCTTCATCATCTGTAAAATCTTCTCCTGAAGCAGTGATGGATTTTGTCAAAAACGAAAAGCCGCTCAATCCGGTCTGCGTCGACTGTACGGCTGTCGGCTCCCTGCCGGAAAAATACACCGATTTTTTCGCCGCGGGCATGCATGTGGTAACCCCGAACAAACGTGCGAATTCGCTCTCGCTCGGGTATTACCGGAAGCTCAGGGAATCGGCACTGTTCAACCGCAAGCGGTTTTTATACGAAACAAACGTCGGCGCAGGACTTCCGGTGATCGACACGTTCCGAAACATGCTCAAGTCGGGTGATTCGCTGGTCAGTTTTTCCGGAATTATGTCCGGATCCTTGTCGTACATTTTCGGCAGGCTCGACGAAGGCGTTCCGTTTTCCAGGGCGGTGCTCGAAGCGAAGGAGAAAGGTTTTACCGAGCCCGATCCCCGCGACGACCTTTCCGGCACCGATGTGGCCCGCAAGGCGCTGATTATTGCCCGCGAAGCCGGATACGAGCTTGAACTGGAACAGGTCCAGGTGCAGTCGATTTTCCCGGAAGGGTTTTCCACGGGAGGCACTGTGCAGGAATTTCTTGCGCGCCTGAGCGAAGTTGATTCCTGGTTCGAACAGCGCATCCGTGCCCTTCGCTCCGAAGGCAAGGTGCTTCGCTATGCAGCATCGATTACTGGTTCTGTCGGTGCGGCTTCTGTCGGTGCGCTCGAAGTGCCTGTCTCCGATCCCCTTGCCGCAATCCGCAACGGCGAAAACGCCTTCGTATTTACTACCCGGTATTATTCGCCGATCCCGCTGGTTATTCGAGGGTACGGAGCCGGAGCCGACGTAACGGCGTCAGGCGTGTTTGCAGATATATTGAGGACGACAACATGGTAATTGTACTTGAAAAAAACATCCGTGACGACGACAAGCTCCGGATCAGGACTTTTCTGGAAAAAAACTCGCTTCGCGTCAACGAGATTGCCGGGGACGAAGAGACGATCTTCGGGGCGGTCGGCCGGGTCGGCATCGATCCTCGGGAAGTGGAGATACTTCCCGGCGTTCAGCGCGTTATTCCGATTTCCAAGCCGTACAAGATGGCATGCCGGGAATTCAAGCGCGATAATACCGTTGTGTCGGTGCGCGGCGTCAAGATCGGCGGCAACCGTGTTTCCGTGATTGCCGGCCCCTGCGCAGTGGAAAGCCGTGAACAGATGTTCGAATCGGCAGCCCGGGTTGCCGATTCCGGCGCGGTTATGCTCCGCGGCGGTGCGTACAAGCCGCGCACCAGTCCCTATGCGTTCCAGGGGATGGGGGCTGAGGGAGTCAGGCTGCTCCGGGAAGCTGGGGATGCGTACGGCCTTCCGGTTGTGACGGAAATTGTGTCGTCCGAGCATATTCCGGCAATGATCGATTACGTCGACGTGTACCAGATTGGCGCGCGCAATATGCAGAATTTCGAGCTTTTGAAAAAGGTCGGGGCGCTCGGCAAACCGGTTATCCTCAAGCGCGGCCTTTCTGCAACCATCGAAGAATGGCTGATGGCAGCCGAATATCTTCTGGCTAGCGGTACCGAGGATGTCATTCTGTGCGAACGCGGCATCAGAACCTACGAAAAGGCGACGCGCAATACGCTCGATCTTTCGGCGATTCCGGTGCTTCGTGCGCTGACGCATTTGCCGATTATTGTGGATCCGAGCCATGCAGTCGGTGTGCGTGATAAAGTGCCCCCGATGGCGCTTGCAGCGATCGCGGCCGGCGCCGACGGTTTGATCGTCGAAGTGCATCCGTCTCCGGATATTGCGCTTTCAGACGGCGCGCAGTCCTTGTATCCGGTGCAGTTTGAAAAAATGATGCGCGACATTGAGGTGCTCTCGCCGGTGGTCGGTCGCGCGGTTTCGCGAAGGGCTTCTTCGCCGGAAAAAGGTGTGCGCCTTGAGTCCCAAGCGGCTCCCGGCACGGCACGCTCTCTGGCGCAGCTCAAGGGCGAGCGCATTACCTGCGCCTACTCAGGCGGCAGAGGCGCGTATGCCGAACAGGCAATCAAGCGGTTTTTCGACGATGATGCCATCCCCCTCGGGACAGCGAATTTTACCGAAGCCATTCATGCCGTGCTCGACGGGCGGGCGCTCCTCGGGATGCTGCCGATAGAAAACACGCTTGCGGGTTCGGTGTATGAAAATTACGACAATCTTTCGCGTTTCGAGGATATTGAAATTGTCGGCGAAACAACCTTGCGCATCGAACACTCCCTGTTGGCTGTCAAGGGCGCATCGACGGATACGATTTCCACCGTATATTCGCATCCCCAGGGACTTGCGCAATGCAGCGATTATCTGTCCGGATTTCCGCTGTGGAAGCATATCGAAACCGATTCGACTTCCGCTGCCGCGGAACTGGTAGCCGCCTCGGGCGATATTTCGAAGGCTGCGATCGCCAGCGAAACCGCCGCTTCCGCGTACCGGCTGGAGCCGCTCAAATCCGGTATAGAAACCAATCCGCGCAACTATACCCGCTTTGTCATCATTGCCCGCGCAGGCCAGTTTTTCTGCGATTCTCCAAACCGCGCGTCCGTTATCTTTACAACGCCGAACGAGCCTGGAGCCCTGTACCATGCGCTGGGGCTTTTTCTGAAAAACGGCCTGAACATGACAAAGCTCGAATCCCGGCCGATTCCGGGCGAGCCCTGGAAATACCGGTTCTATGCAAATGTCTCCCTGCCCGAAGGGGTTAGTGCGAGCGTTGTTTCCGGTGAACATATACGGTCTGCCCTTGCCGAACTGCAAAAAATCAGCCAAGATAATGGGATTCTGCAGGGTGTGCGCATTCTTGGACTTTACAATCAGAAGGAGATTTCATGAAGCGATACGTCATTTCCATACTTGTAGAAAACCACTCCGGTGTTCTCAGCCGGGTGTCCGGGCTTTTCAGCCGCCGCGGCTACAATATCGACAGCCTCACTGTCGGTGTTACCGAAAATCCGGAACGCTCCCGCATGACGATTGTTGTCCGGGGCGACGAGTATATTCTTGAGCAGATTGAAAAACAGCTGGCAAAGCTGGTGGAAGTCGTTTCGATTCGAACCTGCGATCCGTCGCAGAGCGTGTTCCGTGAACTTGCACTTATCAAGGTTTCCGCCGAAGGTGCCGTGCGCGGGGCAATCATTGAAACTGCCAATATCTTCCGTGCGCGCATTGTAGATGTCGGCGTTGATTCGCTTGTTATCGAGGCAACAGGCAGCGAGGACAAGATTGCTGGTCTTATCAAGCTTCTGGAGCCGTATGGAATCAGGGAGCTTGTACGAACCGGACTTACCGCCATGGAACGCGGGCCTTCCGTTCTGCACTGAGTTCTCCCTGGTGTCAGCCCTGATCCGGTATCCCCCCAAGGAGCAGCTTCCGGGGGGATACGGTCAGTATCCCGTCTTCGCCGGTTCCTTCCGGTCCGTTCGAAACCAGTATCTTTTTCCATCCGTCCCGGATTGACAACAGCGCCTTTTTTTTTCTTTCAGAGGCGCGCAGGCCGGTTGACGATCCGATTATCTGGATGTACGCCCGTTTTCCACCTCCTTCGCAGACAAAGGACACTTCTTCGCGGTTTCTGCTGTCCAGATCAACCCTCCCGCGGTATACCAGGTCGAATGATGATTGCAACGACAAAAAAATACAGTTTTCTACCGCATGGTCCGTTTCTGAATGGACTGATACCGGTATGCCGGCAAGAAAGGGTTCACGGAATCCGGTGTCTGCGCAAAACCGGACGGTTCCGGTTTCCAGTATTTTCCGCTTGCTGATATCGTATGCCGGTACCGGTACTATCAGGCCGGATTTTCTCGCTGCATCCAGATAGTCGATCGCCGATTGGGGAGAAATACTGATCCGGTCTGCAGCAAGCGCGGCGCAAATTTGACGGGCCGGCAGGTTTTCCCCGGAATAGCGAACAACAAGTGAGAGCACTTTTTTCAGGTGTCGGGGATTGCGCACCGGACCGTTTTCCAGAATTTCGGTAAGAATGAACGAATCTGCTGCTAAAGCTCTGATACGTAGCGACAAGGATTCGTCGCCGATGTACGATAAATTTTCCGGAAGGCCTCCACGGTGGGTATAGAGGCTGAATGCGGCGGAGGAATCGGTCATTCCGGTAAACGATAAAAACTCGGGGTAGCTGAACGGGCTGACACGAACCACGAGCGGAGCAAAACGGCTTCCAAGAATTTCTTCGAGCTGCTGGGTACGGATTCCGGAAATCATCATCCAGGGCGCATGTCTCCGCTCTATTTCTGCCAGGGCTTCTGCAAGCGTGCCAATCCGTTCGGCGTTATCGATAACGAGGGCGCTCGGCCCGACTCCGAGGGCTTTCGCTTCGTTGACCAGTCGGCGTCCGGTCCAGCCTTCGCTGTCCGGCTCTATATGGACTATCCGGATCGGCGGACGGCTTGAACGCATACTCTGAATGACGTTCCGGAGAAGCGCTGTCTTTCCTGACCTTCTGATTCCGGTTACCAGAACCATTCGGCGCTGCGATTGTGCCTGCGATATGGAATTGTGTACATGCATGCGCTCTAAATACATATTGTCCAGAATAATAGACAAAATATAAAAATACAAGATTATGACAAATAGATAAGACAAAAAAAATACTAAACTGTTTCTTTTTCAGCTTGTACAGTCTTGTTTCAGCCGGTACAGTCTGATCATTGCGGATCTTCCAAAAGCCGATTTCTAAAGGGCACCTCGAAAAACTGATCGAGTTTTTCGAGGTGCCTTAAAGTAACCGAGGCAATTGCAAAAATCAGTGACTTTTGCAAGAAGCTCAACCGACTTTTGAAATCGGCTCTATTGAAGGGGCAACTTTACAGTGTTTGATACACATGCAAGGAGAAGACTATGTCACGACAGATCAAGATTTTCGACACGACATTGAGAGACGGGGAACAGGCGCCCGGCTGCAGCATGAACTTGCAGGACAAGCTTGAAGTCGCCGAAAGCCTTGCGCTGCTCGGCGTGGATATTATCGAGGCCGGTTTCGCGATCGCGAGCCCCGGCGACTTTCAGTCTGTGCAGGCGATAGCCCGCACGATCAAGGGCGTATCGGTCGCCTCGCTGTGCCGCGCGCTCGAAAAAGATATCGACGCGGCCTGGGATGCAATCAGGGACGCTGAAGCGCCGCGAATTCATACCTTCCTTGCGACAAGCCCGCTGCATATGGAATACAAGCTGAAAAAGACGCCCGACCAGGTGTACGAACAGGCAGTAAAAATGGTCAGGTACGCGCGGAACCTCTGTGGGGATGTCGAGTTCTCGCTCGAAGACGCTTCGCGTTCGGAACCGGAGTTCATGTATAAAGTGATCGAAGGCGTTATAAACGCAGGCGCTTCTACGGTTAACATACCGGACACGGTCGGGTATGCGGTTCCCGAAGAATTCGCCGCGCTGATCAAGGGTATTCGAAACAATGTACCGAATATCGACAAGGCGGTTATTGCGGTTCACTGCCATAACGACCTCGGCCTCGCGGTTGCCAATTCGCTTGCGGCAGCCCGGGCGGGTGCCGACCAGATCGAGTGCACCGTCAACGGCCTCGGCGAGCGGGCGGGAAATGCGGCGCTCGAAGAAATCGTCATGAACCTGTATACCCGCGGCGATTATTACGGCATGAGCACCCGGATCGATACAACCCAAATTTGGCAGGCGTCCAAAAAAGTCTCGAAGGCGACCGGCGTGCGATCCCAGCCGAACAAGGCGATTGTCGGCGAGAACGCGTTCGCCCACGAGTCAGGCATTCACCAGCACGGTGTGCTTGCGAACCGTGCGACCTACGAGATTATGACGCCCGAGTCGATCGGACTGCCGCACAACAAGATGGTGCTCGGGAAGCACTCCGGCCGCCACGCATTCGAGGAACGGCTGGTGTATCTGGGCTACCGGGTGGACGAGGATCGTCTGAACGTCCTGTTCGAGGAATTCAAGGCGCTCGCCGACAAGAAAAAAACCGTTTCGGACCGGGATATCGACGCCATGGTTTCCGGATCGACTGCACGAACACGCGAATCGATCAGGTTGGATCGTTTTGTCGTCAATTCCGGATCGTCGATTACTGCAACGTCGGTCGTGAGACTCATTCTAAAAGATGGAACGAAAGTTGAAAAAGTCGCGATCGGAGACGGTCCTGTCGATGCGTCGCTCAATGCGGTGGACAAAATTATTGGCGGCTCCGAAATCCGGCTGGAGGACTTTTCTCTGCAGATTGTCGATGCGACGGATACGGGCGCGGATGCCCAGGGCGAAAGCCACGTGCGCATAACCCGGGACGGCAGAAGCTGGAACGGCAGCGGCGTTTCGACCGATATAGTTGAATCGGTGATCAAGGCATATCTTGGCGCTATCAATGCGATGAATTTTGAACTTGAACAGGAAAAAAACAGGAGCGTTTGATGAACGGACTGACTGCAGAAGAGCTCTTGAGAAAGGTGCATATATTTGATTCGACTCTGCGCGACGGCGCACAGGGCGAGGGGATCAGCTTTTCGGTGCAGGACAAGCTGCATATTGTGCGTGCGCTGGACGAACTCGGAGTCGCTTTTATTGAAGCCGGCAATCCGGGATCGAATCCGAAGGATCTTGAGTTTTTCGAGGAGGTCAAAAAGCTGACTCTTGCCAACTCCAGACTCGTGGCGTTCGGTTCAACCAGACGAAAGGACAGTACGGCGCAGGAAGATGCGAATCTTCGCAGCCTTTTGACTGCAGGTACCGAGTATGTGTGCATTTTCGGCAAGACCTGGGATTTCCACGTAACCGAAATACTGCGTTCGACGCCGGTGGAAAACCTTGCCATGATCCGGGATACTGTTTCGTTTCTTAAGGCAGAGGGTCGTACGGTTATTTACGACGCCGAGCATTTTTTTGACGGATACCGCGCAAATCCCGAGTATGCAATGCAGACTCTGCGCGCTGCCTCGGACGGGGGAGCTTCGGCTTTGGTGCTGTGCGACACGAACGGGGGCACGCTTCCGGACGACGTGCAGAAGGTGACTCAGGCGGTGGTTTCCGCTTTCGGACTTCCCGTCGGCATCCATTGTCACAACGACTGCGGCATGGCGGTTGCGAGTTCCCTTCTTGCTGTGAAGGGAGGGGCCATGCAGGTACAGGGTACGCTGCTCGGCTTCGGCGAGCGTACGGGCAATGCGAATCTTTCGACGATTATTGCGAACCTTGAATTGAAGATGGGCACTCCGTGCCTGCCGGAAGGCCGTATTGCGAGCCTGACTCCGGTGTGTCGCCGCGTTGCGGAGATTGCCAATATTACGCTCGAAGGCGGTATGCCGTTCGTCGGATACAATGCCTTTGCACACAAGGCCGGTATGCACATCGATGCGGTAACCAAGAACGCTACAGCCTATGAGCATGTGGTGCCTGATTCGGTCGGTAATATGCGTTCCTTTTTGATGAGCGAAGTTGCCGGTCGTTCGATGATTATCGAAAAAATCCGGAAATTTGATGCTGCGGTAAAAAAGGACAGTCCGGTCGCCGCGCAGATTGTTGCGCGTGTCAAGGAGCTCGAACACGAGGGGTATCAGTTCGAAGGAGCCGAAGGCAGTTTTGAGCTTTTAGTCCGCAAGAATCTGGGAAAATATAAGCCTTTCTTTAGCCTGCATTATTATAAGGTAATCGGCGAGCAGCCGCTTGGCGGCGCCGATGCCGGAGCGACTGCGTTTGCGCAGGTAAAGATCGGCGTGGATGGCGAAGTTTCCATTACGGCAGGGGAGGGCGACGGTCCTGTCCATGCGCTTGACGTTGCGCTCAGAAAAGGACTGGAACGGTTTTACCCGGGAGTCAAGGAAATCCGTCTGACGGATTTTAAGGTCCGCGTGTTGGATTCGAAAAGCGCGACGGCAGCAAAAGTCCGCGTCCTGATCGAGTCCACCGATGGGGAGGATTCCTGGACGACGGTCGGTGTGTCGACCGACTTGATCGAGGCATCCTGGATCGCCCTGGTGGATTCGTTCGAATACAAGCTGATTACGGATATTGAACGGCGTTTTCGGGCATACTTGTAAAAAGCGGCCTTCCGCCGCTCTTTACATCGGGCTTGATTTTCACTAAAGTGATTACAGTAAGACTAAATACGCAGTCAGAGGAGATGAGATATGAAATTCAACATTGTTACCATACCGGGAGACGGAATCGGACCCGATATTGTTCGCGAAGGATGCCGCGTGCTTGATGCGGTTGGAGCGCGTTTCGGCCATACGTTCACGTATAAAAGCGTGCTTGCCGGAGGGGCCGCAATCGATGCGACCGGCGAGCCTCTTCCGGCGGAAACCCTGGCTGCCTGTCTCGCTTCGGACGCTGTTTTGCTCGGCGCTGTCGGCGGGCCCAAGTGGGACGTTCTGCCCGGAAACAAGCGCCCTGAAAAGGCGCTGCTCGGTTTGCGCGGCGGCATGAAAGTGTACGCGAATCTTCGGCCGGCGCTGATGTTCCGGCAGCTCTCCGCCGCCTGTCCGCTCAAGAGCGAAATCGTCGGGAACGGTCTAGATATTCTGATTGTCCGGGAACTCACCGGCGGCATGTACTTCGGCGACCGCGGACGCAGCTCCGACGGCAATTCCGCCTGGGATACCGAAGCGTATTCAAAGGAAGAAATAGCTCGCGTGGTGAAAATCGGCTTTGAGTCCGCGCTCAAGCGCAATAAAAAACTGTGCGTGGTCGACAAGGCGAATATTCTGGAAACAAGCCGGCTGTGGCGCGAAGTGACCGAAGCCATGAAGGGTTCGTATCCGACAGTCGAGCTCTCCTATATGTACGTAGACAACGCGGCAATGCAGCTTGTGCGCAATCCGGGCCAGTTCGACGTAATCGTGACGAGCAACATGTTCGGAGACATATTGTCCGACGAAGCCAGCCAGATAACCGGCTCCATCGGCATGCTCGCTTCCGCCTCGCTCGGTGATTCGGGCCCGGGCCTGTACGAGCCGATTCACGGTTCGGCCCCCGATATCGCCGGCAAGGATCTTGCAAATCCGCTTGCAACCATACTTACCTGTGCGATGCTCTTGCGCTATTCGTTTTCCCTGGAGAACGAAGCCAGGGCGATCGAACAGGCCGTTGAATCGGTTCTTGACGACGGCTGGCGCACCGGCGACATTGCCGGCAGCGCAAAAAATCGGGAGGCTCTCGGCGAAAAGCTCGTCGGCACCCGCAAGATGGGCGATCTCGTGGTCGCCGCTCTCGCAAAAAAATGATATTTCTGACCGCGGAGCGTTGAATGCTTTCGTGGTCGCCGCTCTCGCAACACACTGACCTATTGGAGGTTCGACATGAAAAGCGACAGAACAAAACAGGGAATCGAGCGCGCTCCGCACCGGTCCCTTTTCAGGGCGATGGGATATACTGATGAGGAGATGAACCGTCCGATAATCGGAATCGTCAACTCCAAGAACGAGATTATTCCCGGTCATATCCACCTCGATACCATAGTCGATGCGGTCAAGGCGGGCGTCCGGATGGCCGGCGGAACTCCGATGGAATTTTCCGTTCCCGGCGTCTGCGACGGTATTGCGATGAACCACGAGGGGATGAAATATTCGCTCGTTACCCGCGAACTGATCGCGGATTCCATCGAATGCGTCGCGACGGCCCATGCGTTCGACGCGCTCGTAATGATACCGAACTGCGACAAAATAGTTCCCGGCATGCTCATGGCTGCCGCACGCATCAATGTGCCAACCGTGTTCGTATCCGGCGGACCGATGCTCGCCGGCAAGTATGGCGACAAACGGCTCTCGCTCACCAATATGTTCGAAGCGGTCGGCGCCGTCGCGGCCGGAAAGATGTCGGTCGAGGAAGTCGATGCGATGGAGCAGTGCGCCTGCCCGACCTGCGGCTCTTGTTCGGGAATGTTTACGGCAAACTCGATGAACTGCGTCACCGAAGTGCTCGGCATGGGCCTTCCCGGAAACGGAACCATTCCCGCAGTCTATTCTGCGCGCATTGCTCTTGCAAAAAAAGCCGGTATGGCGGTCATGGACATGCTCGAGAAGGGAATCTGCGCCCGCGACATCATGTCCGAAAAGGCGTTTGAAAATGCGCTTGCGGCCGACATGGCGCTTGGCTGCAGCACCAATACAATCCTGCACCTTCCGGCGATCGCGCACGAAGCCGGGGTGTCGCTCGATCTTGCAAAGATTAACAAAATATCGGAACGCACCCCGAACCTGTGCCGTCTGGCTCCGGCCGGCGACTCGTTCATCGAGGATCTGGAAGCGGCCGGTGGTATACAGGCTGTGCTTGCCGAGCTCGCAAAGAAAAATCTCCTCCATACCGATCTTCCGACGGTTACCGGAAAAACAGTAGGCGAAAACATTGCCCGTACAGTGAACCGCAATCCCGCTGTTCTGCGGCCTTCGGACAATCCCTGGTCTGCAACCGGCGGCATCGCCGTACTGTTCGGCAATCTTGCGCCGAACGGCTGCGTCGTCAAACGATCTGCCGTTGCTTCCGAGATGATGAAACATTCAGGCCCGGCGCGGGTTTTCGACAGCGAAGAAGCGACGTTTGCAGAAATTCAGAAAGGCGGTATCAAACCTGACGACGTTATTGTCATCCGCTACGAAGGTCCCCGCGGAGGTCCCGGCATGCGGGAAATGCTTTCTGTAACTGCGGCTCTTGCAGGACGAGGGCTGGACAAGCAAGTTGCACTGATCACCGACGGTCGGTTCTCCGGAGCCACGCGCGGCGCTTCGATTGGCCATTGCTCGCCCGAAGCGGCTGTCGGCGGACCCATCGCCCTGGTACGGGAAGGCGACCGCATCAG
>Ga0116148_1003361_pt1 | contig 14794 bp, 8 predicted proteins | sample AD_UKC055_MetaG_FD_89786 | JGI IMG/M metagenome (GOLD analysis project Ga0116148, IMG submission 89786) | Active sludge microbial communities of municipal wastewater-treating anaerobic digesters from USA - AD_UKC055_MetaG | ecosystem: Engineered > Bioreactor > Anaerobic > Digestate | place: USA... | reverse complement strand
GTCCCCCCTGTCGGTCACGGTGGACACCGGTTCGTCCTACACGCTCAGCAACGGGACCGGCACCGGGACGCTGGCCGGTACGTCCGGCGGACTGGTCAAGAACGGCACGGGCACGCTCATCCTCGGCCCGACCAACACGTATACCGGCTCGACGCTCGTCAACGCCGGCACATTGCAGTTGACGGCCCAGTCGCCGACCTCGGCCTCTCTGGGCAGCACCAGCGGCGTCACCGTGGTGTCGGGGGCGGCCCTGGACCTCAAGGGCGCCAAGCTCAGCAGCGCCAAGACCGTCACCATCGCCGGCGCCGGTCCCACCGGCGCGGGCGCGCTGGTCAACACGGGCAGCAGCGTGGCCGACTACGGCCTGTCCGTCATCCTGTCCGCCGACGCCACCGTCGGCGGCACGGGGCGATGGGACATCGGCTGGGGAGGCACGACGCTCAACGGCGCCGGGTTCGCCCTCACCAAGACCGGCTCGGGCTATCTGGACATCCGCGGGGCTGTCAGCAACCTCGCCGCCCTCAACGTCAACCAGGGCTACCTCTACTTCGAGACCAGCGAGTCGGGCATGGGCTCGACCGTCATGACCGTTAATCCCGGGGCGGCGGTGGGCATCTACGCCAACCCGACCGTGAACACCCAGATCGTCCTCAACGGGGGCACGATCGGTCAATTCGGCAACAACAATACGCACACCGGCACCTGGAGCGGCCCGGTCACCGTGGCCGCGAACTCCACCATCAGCTCGCAGGCCGCCAGCGCGTGGGGCGGCGGGAACGTGGTCATGAGCGGGGCCATCTCCGGCACGGCGAACCTGGCCGTCGCGGGGCCCCACATCGTGACCCTCAGCGGCGACAACAGCGGCTACAGCGGCGCGATCTCCGTCCAGTCCGGCATCCTCAAGGCCGGCTCGACTACCGCCCTGGGAGTCGGCGGGGTTACGGTGGCCTCGGGCGCGACCCTGGACACGAACGGGCAGAACTTCGTGGACGCCAGCCGCCCGAACATCACAATCGCCGGAACCGGAACCACCGGACAAGGCGCGCTCATCTGCAACACCGGATACAGTGACATCGGCGCCCTGACGCTCACCGCCGATGCCAAGATCAACGTCGGCGGGCGGCTGGACACCTTCGGCGCCATCAGCGGCGCCGGCTTCACCCTCACCAAGACCGGCACGGGCGAGTGCATGGCCATCCGCGGCGGCGTGACCGATCTGGCCGGCCTGGTCGTCGAGCAGGGTCGCGTGCGGTTCGAGGACACCGCCTTCGGTTCCTGGACCGGCCCGGTCACCGTCAAGACCGGCGGGACGCTCTCCCGCTGGGCGACCGGCTCGACCAACGTGAACGTCATCCTGGACGGCGGGACGATGGAGGACGAGTTCAACGGCACCGCCACCTGGAACGGCACGGTCACGGTCAACAGCGATTCGTTCATCGCCAAGAATTCGGGCAGCATGGTCCTCAACGGGGCGATCTCCGGCGCCGGCAAGATCACCTCGGCCGGCGGCAACACCGCCACGGTCAATGCCGACAACGCGGGCTTCACGGGCGCCTGGAACCTCACCGGCGGCATCCTGCGGCTGGGCAACGCCAACGCCATGGGCAACACCAGCGGCGTGACCGTCGCCTCCGGGGCAACTGTCGACTTCGTCGGCCTGAACATCACCAACCAGCGCAACTACACCATTGCCGGCACGGGCGCCTCCGGGCAGAACGGCGTGCTGGTCAACTCCGGCAGCACCGCCCGCATTCAGAACCTCGCGCTGACCGCGGATGCCAAGATCCACAACAACGGACGCATGGACATCTTCGGGCCCATCAGCGGCAACTACGTCCTGACCAAGACCGGCACGGGCGAGTGCCTGGCCATCCGCGGCGGAGTGACCGACCTGGGCGGCCTGGTCATCGAGCAGGGCAAGGTGCGGCTGGAGAACACCGCCCTGGGCAGTTGGGCCGGCCCGGTCACCGTCAAGACAGGCAGCATCCTCACGCACTGGACCACCGGGTCCAACAGCGCCGCCATCATCCTCGACGGCGGGACCCTTGCCGACGAGAACAACGGAACCGCCACCTTCAACGGGCCGGTCGCGGTCAACAGCAACTCGTTCGTCAGCACCGGCGGCGGCAACGTGGTGCTCAACGGGGCCCTGTCCGGGACGGGCGGGTTGACAATCTACGGCGGGGCCACGGCCACCATCAACACCTCGGGCACCGTGGGCAGTCTGGGCGGCAACTCAAAGCTCGCCCTGGGCAGCGGCGCGGTCCTCACCACGGGCGCCAACGGCGCCACGACCTCCTACACGGGCCTTATCAGCGGCGCGGGCGGCCTGGCCAAGACCGGCGCCGGCACGATGACCGTGTCGGAGTTGGGCAATACCTATGGCGGCGGGACCGTCGTCAACCAGGGCACGCTGGTGAGCTTCGGCCCCGGCTCATTAGGCACTGGCCCGGTCACCCTGGACGGCGGGACGCTGGTACTCTCGGGCGGCCAGGCGGTCAGCGGGTTCGGCGGCAACGGCGCCGGCTGGACGCTCAACGGGGGGGCCACCGTGGCCGCCGACGTGGCCACCATCACCACCGCCGGCGGCAGCCAAGCCCGCTCGGTGTTCTGCAACAGCGTCGTGCCGGTCAACAGCTTTGGCATGAACTTCACGTACAGCGCCAGCGACAAGACGACCGGCGACCCGGCCGACGGACTGGTGATCGTGCTCCAGAGCGATCCGCGCGGCCCAGCCGCCCTGGCCGCCTCGGGCGGTGCCCGCGGCTATAGCGGCACGGGCGTTATCACTCCCAGCGCAGGGATCGGTTTCAATTTGTATCCTCCCGGAACACCCGGCATCAGCAACAACGTGTACATCAACGGCTCGACCGGCGGCGGGAACACCTCCGTGAGCCCGGTTGTCATCTACGGCACGCCCTTCGACGTGCAGTTGACGTATGATTACGGAGCCAAGACGCTGACCGCCCTGTTGACCCAGGGCGCCAACACCTTCACTCGCGTGTACACCGGCGTGGACTTGCCCGCCGTCTTGGGCGGAGCCGCCTACGTCGGCTTCACCGGCGGCACGGGTGGGGCTAACGCCGTCCAGACTGTCAGCAACTTCAGCTTCGTCTCCGCCCCCGCCACGACCGCCACCACGTTCGTCAACGACCTCGCCGTCAGCGGCGGCACGGTGGGCAACCTGGCCGTCGGTGCTGCGGCCGGCACGTCCGACTTCAGCATGGGCAACCTGGCCATGGGCAGCGGCGCGACGCTCAGCCTGGCCGCGGCGGGCGGCTCGGCGGCCGACATCGACTACAGCCTGACCCTCGGCGCGACGAGCCTGGCCGGACCGGCCGCCTTCGCGGTGGCCAACAACGGCACGGGCACGGGCACGCTGGAACTGGGCGCCGTCAGCGGCGGCGCCGCGGCCTCGCTCACCAAGAACGGCCCGGGCACGCTCGTGCTCAGCGGGGCCAACTCCTATCAGGGCGACACGACCGTCGCCGACGGCACGCTGGCCCTGGTCACGGGCGGGACCAACAACATCGCGTCCTCCCCCACCGTCGACGTCCGCGGCGGGGCCGTGCTCGACGTCACGGGCGTGGCCGGCGGGTTCACACTGGACCCCGCTCAGTACCTCAAGGGCAACGGCACGGTGGTGGGGAACGTCACCGGGTCGGCCGGCAGCATGTTGTCGGCCGGCAGCTCGCCCGGCACGCTTACTATCGTGGGCGACTACGTCCAGGGCGGCGGGACGTTGCTGGCGGAACTGGCCGGCTACGACCAGGGCGCCGCGACGGCGACCGGGTACGACTGGATCCTCGTAAACGGCGAGGCGACCCTGGGCGGCGTGATCGCCGTGGACCTCATCAACGACTTCCTGCCTTACGAAGGCGCCGTCTTCACCATCCTCACCGCGACCAACGGGATCACCAACGTCGACTTCAGCGGCATCGAGTTTGACTTCGACTACGGCCCGGACGGGACGTACTCCTACGCCCCCCGGTTCGTGGAAACCCAGGACGGCGTCTCTCTGCAACTGCAAGTGGTGCCCGAGCCGATCACGCTGACCCTTCTGGGCCTGGCGGCGACGGGCCTGGGAGGCTACATCCGGCGACGGCGGTAGCGGAACCGCATGAGAACAGGAAGACCCGAAGGACGTAACGCGTCCTTCGGGTCTTCTTTTGTCCCTTTGCCTCTACGTGAGCGTGCGCACAAGCGTGCCGTATCGCTCGATCTTGTCCAGGTCGACCGCGACTCCCAGGCCCGCCAGGGCGAGCGGCTTGAGCCTGCCGGCGTAGCCGAATCGCGGGGAGGAGGTCACCAGGTCGTCGCGGAGAAGGAACCGCCCGTAATTGCCCTCGACCTCCAGCGGCTTCATGCCCCACTGAAGGGCCAGGCGCTGAGCGGCGGAGAGGATCCCGCTCTCGCCCACCATGCAGCCGAGGATGTAAGGCACGTGGTGTTCCTCGGCCAGGCGGGCCAGCATCAGGCTGCGAACCAACCCGCCGTTCTTGCTCAGGCGGATGTTCCACCAGACGCGTTGCGGCTCGTCGAGCAAGGCGCGGGCGTCGGCGTCGCCCAGCAGCGACTCGTCGGCGATCAGCGGCAGTTCGCACCGCCGCGCCAGGTCCGCCAGCTCGCCCGCCGGGCAGAACACCGGCTGCTCGACGGCGCACACGCCCCGGCGAGCCAGTTCGGCTACGCGGTCCGGGGTGTCAGCCGTCTTCCACCCGCCGTTGACGTCCACTCGGAGCCTGTAGCGGCCCGAGGCCAGAGCCCCGCCGATCTGCCGGCCGACGACGTCGAGGTTGGAGCGGTCAACGTCGTCGCCCAGCCCCAGCTTGAGCTTGAAGCGCCTCAGCCCGTACCACCGCATGAGCCTCAGCCGCCAGGCGGTGCGCGCGGGGTCTCGCGAGCCCAGCACGCCGGTCACGCGGGCGTCGATGGTCGAGCGGCCCCGGCCCTTGGACCCGGCCAGGTCCGCCCCCCAGATCTGATCCAGGACACGGGGGAGCACCTGGCCCCGGTCGTCCAGCAGGCGGTTGAGGGAGGCCAGGTCGTAGGCGCAGAGGGCGGCGTTGAGGCATCGCGGACCTCCGGCGTCGTCAGGCACGGGCAGGAACCCCCCATCGGTCGTCTCGGCGTTGCGGCAGGAGGGCCAGATGATCTCGGCCAGGTCGGCCACCACGCTGTCGAGGCTCTCGCCGGTTACGTAGGGACGGGGAAGCGTCTCGCCCCAGCCGACCCGGGCGTCGTCGAACTCCAGACGGACCACGATCGCCTCGGCCAACTCGCGTCGGGCCGCGGCATGCTCGAAGCCCCGCATCGGGATCGCCGTGCGGTACAAGTGCAGACGGGTCGGGTGCGCCATGGACTCTCCCGATCTTCGATTGTCGATCTGCGGACGGCGTTGGGGCAAGGATGGCCCAACCGACAACCCGCCCCTGAGGGGCAGGCCGCCAATCGAGAATCGCAAATGTCAGTGAGGCCCGCCGCGACGGGCGGCGTCGGCGACGGCGCTCTTGCCGCCCAGCGAGCCCACGCTCGGCTTCCAGTGCCCGCGGAAGAAGGCCATCGCGATCTCCGGGCGGCGCTGGTGGCCCAGGCCGCCGATGGTCTGCGTCTGAACGACAAAGCCCTTCGAGCGGAGGTACTGGATGGCGTGCTCGCTCTGGCCCTGGATGGCGCCGAAGTCGTTTCCGCCGTAGTAGACCAGCACGGGGGTCTGGCGGGCCTGCTCGGGGAACCACCCGTCGACGTTGCCCCGGCTGAAGTTGGCCGACCGGGCGGCGATGGCGCTGAATACGTCCGGGTGGCGCAGGCCCACCCAGTAGGTGGGGAAGCCTCCGCCCGAGAACCCGGTGATCATGATGTTGGCCTTGTCGATGTTGAAGCGGTAGCCCAGGCTGCTGAGAATGCTCAGGATCCGCCTCTCGTTGTGGATCATCCCCACCAGGGGCCCGTCGCCCAGCAGCCCGTCGGTGGCGACCAGCTTGGGGGCCAGGATGATGCACCCGTTTTGCTCGCCCAGCATCTTCCACTCGCGGATGTGGTGCTCGGCGATGTCGTAGGGAGGCGTGCCGTGGCAGGTCACGACGACCGGGGCGGGACGGTCATGCCGGTACGTGCTGGGCACGTACAGGTAGTAGTCCTTGTCGATGACCGGGTCGGTCTCCAGCCGCTGCCAGACCGGCGTGTTCTGGGGCTGGGGAACCGCACAGCCGACCACCAGCGCCAGCGGCGCCATCACCAGCAATCGTGTCCATCTTATTCGCACGGAAACCTCGTTTGGCCCCTGGAGCGGGGTGTGTTTCACTATATCACGGGCCGGCCGGCTATGAAAGACGATCTGCCGCCAGGCCGGCCCGAAAGGACCGCCGCCCGCGGCGAAAACGACGCAATTGGGACCGGCCCCTTGTAAGACGGGCCTCCACCGGGTATACAAGATGCGGGCGAGGGAGACGGCGTAAGGGATGTTCAGCCCGATACAGAAGAAATGGAGATTGTTCCGCGCTTGGGCGTCGCGACACCCCGTGTGGTGCGCCTGGCAGGTGACCTATCGCTGCAACTTCCGTTGCCGCTTCTGTCACTACTGGCACGACCCGCTGGGCCTGACCGGCGAGCCCACCGTGGACGAATACGACCGCGGAGCCCGAAAGCTGGCCCAGCTCGGCACGCTGCTGATCTCGCTGGCCGGCGGGGAGCCCCTGCTGCGGCTGGACCTGTGCGAGATCGTCCGCCGCATCGGACGGTATCATTTCCCGTTCGTCACGACCAACGGCTGGCTGGTGACTCCGCAGTCGGCGCGGGAACTGATGGAGGCCGGCGTGTGGGGCGTGTCGGTGAGTATCGACTACGCCGACCCCGCTCGTCACGATCAGCGCCGCGGCATGGTCGGCGCGTGGGAGCAGGCCTGGCGGGCCGTCGAGATGCTCGGCGAGGCCCGCGTTCACAAGTGGCAGCGCGTCAACGTCATCAGCGTCCTGATGGACGACAACATCGACCACATCCAACCGTTGCTGGAGATGGCCTCGCGCCGGCGGGCGTACTACATGGTCCAGCCGTACGGCTATCTCAAGACGGGCAGCCGGGCCTACTCGCACAATGACGGGCCGGTTTCCTCTCGCCTGTTGACGCTCCGCGAGCGCTGGCCCAACTTCCTGTCCAATCCGTACTACCTGGGGCGGTTCGACGAGTTCCTCCACGCGGGAATCCCCGGCTGCAAGGCCGGGCGGGCCTTCTTCAACATCGACTCCACCGGCGACATCGCCATCTGCGTCGAGCAGAAGCACCGGCCCATCGCCAATCTCTACCGCGACGACATCCGCCACATCCGCGACCGCCTGCGCAGCACCGCCCACGGCAACCGCTGCACCCGGTGCTGGTACAACTGCCGCGGCGAGGTCGAGAGCCTCTACAACCCCGTCGGAGTGCTCAAGTCGCTGCCCACCCTCCTCCTGGACCGCGGCGCCGCCCGGAAGCAGGCCCCGCCCGCCACGGACGCACGCAAACCTCAGGGCGGAAAGCCGTCATAGAAACGCTTCAAGGCGTGATGCCCCCGGCCCGTCGCTCAGGCCCCTTCCTCGGCCGCGCCGTCGTCGCCTTCTTCGGCGTTCAACACGGCGTCATCCAGCATGGGCACCTGCGAGCGCACGCCGGTGTGGGACTGCTGCTCGTGCATCTTGTGCTCCAGCAGGGCCAGGCGCTGGGCGATCTGGCGGACGTCTTCGCTGGAACGGCTGACGATCACCGCCAGGTGCAGCAGCACCAGGGCCAGGAAGCTGAAGACCAGCACCACCACGGTGGTCAGGTAGAACACCCCCATGCCCACGCTGAGGTGCAGCAGCAGGCGAGGGAAGATCGCGAAGATCAGCAGCAGCCCGCTGGCGGATATCCACAGCATGGCGTACTCTTCGCGGAGCTTCCGCCGACGGATCAGCTCGACGGTAACCAGGGCGATCAGCAGGGCCGCCCCCAGGGGCAGGATCCGCTGCAGGAGGGTGATTTCGACCTCATCGACCGGAATCAGTGGCTGCATCGTCCACCTCCTTGGTCGCGTGCGGCAGGCGGGCGGGCGCCTCTTGTGCGGCGCGGTCGTCGTCTTCCTTGACGCGAGGCTCCAGACAATCCACGAACACCGCCAAGGTGATCCGCAGCATGTGCAACAGGCCCTTGAAGTTCGTCGCCGCCGACGCGCCGCCCTGGCGCTGCCGCATCCGCGTGGGGGTCTCGCGGATCCGCATCTTCTGACGGGCCGCCCACACCAACGCCTCGGCCGTGTCGCCCAGGTACGTCTGCGGATAGTGACGCGCGAAGAACCGAATCGCCCGCGACGAGGCCGCTCGGAACCCGCTGGTCGGGTCGGTCGTGCGGACGCCGGTCAGCAGGCGGATCAGCCCGGCCAGCAGCCGGCTGCCCACGAAGCGGGCGAAGGCGAAGCGGAAGCCCACCTTCTCCAGCAGGCGACTGCCGATGACCAGGTCCACCCGCTCGCCGGCCAGCGTGCTCACCAGCGGCTCGATCTGGTTGGCGCGGTGCTGCCCGTCGCCGTCAAACTGGACGGCCACGTCGTAGCGGCGCCGCGCCGCGTACAGGTACCCCGTCTGCATCGCGCCGCCCACGCCCAGGTTGCAGGGCAGCGACAGCACCGAAACCCCGCGCAGGCGGGCCACCTCGGCCGTTCGGTCCGTCGAGCAGTCGTCCACCACCACCACGTCCGCCCAGGGCGCATGCGTGGCCAGGTCGGACAGCACTCGCGGAAGGCTGTCGGCTTCGTTGTAGGCCGGCACGATCACCAGCGTGCGCGGCATGTCCGTTCGTGTGGGGACCGGTTTCATCATCGGTATCTTACCCGTCCGCCAGCCGTCTGTAAACGCATGGGGCGATGGCCGACAAGTCCTGCAACTGCTCGCCCAGGGCGGCCGGCACGATCTGCGTCTGCCCGCCGTTGAGTTCCAGGGCCTCGTCGGCAAAGGCCGCCCGAACGCCCTCCAGCCACCAAGGCTCGAAATAGCGGGCCATCGAACCCAGCACGATCACCTCCGGCGAGAGCAGGTCGGCCAGCATCCCGCACACCTGCCCCGTTCGCCGGGCCGATTCTTCCAGCACCGCCCGCGCGGCCTGGTCCCCCCCTGCCGCCAACTCCGCCAGCCGACGCGTCGGGACCGGCTCGCCGAACACGCCCGGGAACAGGTGGTTCGCGAGCTTGCTGATTCCCCGCCCGCCGCAGAACGACTCCACGCACCCCCTCTTGCCGAACATCTCCGGGCCGTCCGGCGCCAGGCGAACGTGCCCCACCTCGGGCGACTGCCCGGCCGGACCGTACAGGACTCGCCCGTCGATCATCACGCCCGCCCCGCAACCCGTGCCGCAGGTCAGGTAGACGGCGTGGGTGGTGCCTTGCGCCGCCCCCCACAGCCACTCCGCCAGCAGACAGGCAGCCGCGTCGTGCTCCACCACCACCTCAAGGCCCAGCTCGCGACCCAGCAGCTCGACCAGGGGCACTTCGTCCCACCCTGGAAGGTGCGGCGGAGACAGGATGATGCCCTTGCGGGCGTTCATCGGCCCGCCGATGGACACCCCCACCAGTTCCGCCTGTCCGTGTCGGGCGACCAGCTCGCCGGCCGCCGCCAGGAAGTCGTCCATCATGCCGCGCCAGCCCTTGCGAGCCACGTCCGAGGGCCACTCGCGCCGGCCGAGAATCCGCCCGCCGCTGTCGCCCAGGACCGCCGCGGACTTGGTGCCGCCCACGTCCCAGCCGAGGACCCGATATGCCGTCTGTTCACTCATGGGCGCGAATCCTACATGCCGCCACGGTCCGGCTGCAAGCGCAGCGCACGACGCCCTCGCCAGGCCCGCCGATGCGAGCGGCCTACGAGACTTGCGCGGCCGCGCCGGCCGCCGCGGTCCGCACCAGCCGGTTGAACGCCCCCAAGGCCTTCCGCAGCTCGCTGAGCGACCAGGAGATATACGCCCCGCTGTGGGCGGGCCGGCCGCGCCGCTCGACCATCAGGCCCTCGTGCACGGTGGAAAGAAAGTTCTCGATTTCGTTCTGGCTCAACTCGGTCGGACGGACCCCCCACTCCAGCAGTTCCTCGAACAACTGGCGGTGTCGCGGGCTGGTCTGGTACTGGCGGGCGGTCATGAACGTGCCCGGGCGCAGGTTGATCTGGATGCCCTTGAGGGCCATGGCGATGGGCTCGTAATTCATGGACGCGCTGAGGCGGAGGAACTTGAACTGCTGGACGAATCGCCCCTGCTGGTCTCGCCGGTCGTCCACGAGCAGGGCGTCTTCGCTGGCGCTGTGTCGCTTGGAGATGTCGCTAAAGAGCATGTGCACGGATCGCTCGCAGCGGATGATCTCCTCGGTGGACAGGCGGCGGATGACCAGGCGTCCGGCCTCCATGCCCGGATCGCCGGCCAGCGCGAACAGGCACTTGGGCACGTACAGCGGCACGAGGTTGTCGCGCGCGGGCTGGTGCTGGCTCTTCATCTGCATCGACAAATGCAGGCTGTGGGGGCGGATCTCGTAGAATCGCCGGGCCTCGTGAATGAACTGGTTGAGCAGCCAGGGGTCGTCGGTGATCGGCTTGGAAAGGTTGGCCTCGATGGACAGGTTGCCCAGGGCCAGCTCGAAGAACCCGCGGCGCGGCCGGGCGACCGCCTTGTCGCGATGGTCGTCCACGTGCCCGCCCAGCTTCCAGGTCAGCGTGTCCAGGCCGAAGTCGTAGAAGTAGACGAACCCGTCATACTGCGGGTCGCACTTCTGTCGCGCGTCCGGGTCGCGGATCACCTCGTGCCCGATGTTGGAGAACTCCAACTCCACGCCCATCGGGATGTACCCCCGCCCCATGTGGCTGCGGACCAGTTCCAGTTCCCGCTTGACCTGACGGGGCTCGTAGATCGCGTCGGCGGCCAGCACGCCCCACCGCACGAAATCCACCAGGTGGTCCTGGGAGAAATCCAGGTCGGTCAGGCAGTCGCCCACCAGGACGTCCAGCAGGCGCGGCTGGGTGTTGAGCAGCCGCAGGGCCAGCACGGAACTGATGGTCCGCTCGTAGAACAGTTCCCCGGGCGATAGATGGTCCAGCTCGTAGCGGAAGTCGCGGTGGACCATCTCCTCGATCTGGTTGAAGAGGACCTGGCGAACGACCATGGAGAGGTAGTTGTTCGCGAGGGCCTGCGCGCGCGGCTCGGTCACGATCCGCCCGTAGTCGCGCAGCGGGTCGTCCAGCAGCGTGCGTTTGATGGCGTAGTCGCTGATTCCGCCGGCCTCGAAGTGGTGGCGGATCAGGTCGCGGATCTTCGAGCCGTGCAACTCGCCCAGGGCCCGCCGGCTGAGCTTGTCTTCGCTGTGGATCTGCTGGCGTTCGGTCTCGACCAGTGCGGCCTCGATCTTGGCCTCCAGCAGGATTTCCTGCTTGAGCGGGTCGCGGAAGGCGTAGCCGAAGCTGTGCTCGAGCTGCTTGAGGTTGGCCACAAACAAGACCGCCCCCACGCTGCCTTCTCGCGTCTGGACCTCGACGGTGCGCTTGGTGTAGTTTCGCCCCTCGTATTGGCGGAGGGCGGCCATGCACTCGCCCGGCAGCGGGCCCAGGACGTATCCGCGGATGCGACCCTGGGGGTCCGGGACGGCGTACAGGTAGGTGCCGTCGGGCGTGATCTTCTTGTAGTTGGACAGCACGGCGTCGCGGGCGTAGAAACTCTCGACGTTGTCCGCCTCGCTGGAGACGAACACCATGCGTTTTCCGAGCACCGCCCGAAACACCGACGGGCTCATCAGCGTGCCGTAGACGAACAGGTTGAACGGTCTTACTCGAGACATACAATAGCGCGTCCTGGCCGAGCGTGTCTCCTGGGCGCCGGCCGCACTACGGGCGAATCATCGCGTGGTGCGGCACGACAGCCAGGACGTGTTCCCGTCCCAGCAGGCGGGCAAGGTTGACCATGTAGGCCAGGTTCTGCTGCCCGCTCGCCAGGTGGCGCAACAGGGCCAGTTCAACCGACGCGTGGGCGTCCATGGATGTCTCGCCCTCCGACAGCATGTCCATCAGCGACCGCGGGCGGGGCAGGACGATGAAGTGGCTGGACCCGAGGTTGGCGGCGGCCTGGGCGGCCAGGATGGCCTCCCTCAGCCCGCCGAGTTCGTCGACCAGCCCGTGGGTCTTGCCCTGTCGGGCGGTGAAGATCCGCCCCTGGGCCACGTCCTCAACCCGGGGCACCTTCTTGCCGCGGCTCTCGGTCACGCGCGAGGTGAACACGTCGTAGATCTCCTGGGCCATCTTGCGCATGATCTCGACTTCGCGCTCGGTCCAGGGGCGGCTGGTTCGCAGCCCGGCGTTGGCCCCGCGGGTGATCTCGGTGGTGGTGATGCCGACCTTGTTCATCAGGCCCTTGAGGGCGAGCTTGCCGCTGATCACGCCGATGCTTCCGACCAGCCCGCACGGGTCGGCGTAGATGGTCTTGGCCCCCAGGGCCACGTAGTACCCGCCGCTGGCGCCGGTCTGGGCGATCGAGGCGATGACGGGCTTCTTGGCGGCGCAGGCCTTGACGGCCTGGTAGATCATCTCGCTGGCCAGGGCCGAACCGCCCGGCGAGTCGATGCGGAAGACCACCGCCTTGATCCGGTCGTCGGAGGCGATCTCATCGAAGCACTTGACCAGCGTCTTCGATCCGGCCATCGCCCCGCCCAGCAGCCCCTCGCCGCTCTGCCCGTCCACGATCATCCCCTCGCAGTTGACGATGGCGACGGTGGGCTCGCGGATCTCGTCCGTCTTGACCCGCGTCAGCGCCCCCAGCAGGGCGAACGGGTTGGAGAAGTCGATCTTCGTCGCCTCCTTCTTGCCGTAGTCGCCGGTCCACTGGCAGGCCTTGCCCGCCGCCTTCTTGCTCAGTTCCGCCTGCCATTTCTGGCGGCTGATCGAGCGGTCGACCAGCTTGTGTTCCAGCGCGCCCTTGGTGGTGAACGGGCCGGCGTCGACAGCCTTGCGGGCCTGGTCGAACTTCAGCCGGCGCTGGCGGGCGATCTGCCCGACGAGCTGGTCGAACAGGTCGTCGAGGATCTTGTTGTACTCGCCGGTCAACTCCTCGGAGGGTTGGCTGCGGTCGAACGGCTCGGCTGCCCCCTTGAACCGCCCGATCTGGATGAACTGGGGCTGGATGCCCAGCAGGTCCATCGTGCCGCGGAAGAACGTCAACTCGGCCGCCAGGCCCGTGATCATGAGCGAGCCCATGGGCTCCATGGCGATCTCTCGGGCGGCCGAGGCGATGAGATAGTCGCTGGCGCCGCCCTCGGTAAGGAAGGCGTAGACGGGCTTGACCTCGTCGAGGCGTTTGACGGCGTCGGCCAGTTCCTGGGCCTGCGCCCACGACAGGGAGGGCCCGTCGAGTTCCAGGGCGACGGCGTGGACGGCCTGGTCGTTGCGGGCCTGGGCCAGGCGTTGGAGCCAGTCGCGAAGGGTCATCTGCGAACCGCCGCCGAAGAGACTGAATCCGGGCGGACTGGTGAGCACCGTCCCGCCCAGGCGCATGTGCGCGATCCGGGGCGTGGCCTGCTTGGCGGGGGCGGGCTGGCCGGCAGCCGGCTGGGTCGTCGGCGAGTTGGCCGCCGGCTTGCCGCTGGCGACGGCCTTGGCCTTGCGGGCTGCTTTGGCGGGCTTGGCCTCCGCACCGTCGGCCCGGACGGTCCAGCCGTCCGTCGCGACGGCCCACGCCAACAGAACCGCCACCGCCGCCACCACCGTCCCGCACGATCGCCGTCTATTACCCATGGTCACACTCCTGTTCTAGTGACGTGACCTATTGTACCCCTGACGGGTTGCAGAAAGAAAGTGCCCGACCTGCGCCTTTGCACGCAGCGGGGGCAGAGTATCAGGAATCACCAGACGTCACAGCCACGGAGACGCCCACGCCGCCGCTCGCGAAGCCGACCCCGTTCGCGCCGGGCAGGCAGGAAAGTTTGAGTACCCTCTTTCTTCGGCGGCCCGCAGACCGTACAATTGCTGGTTACAGATACACCCGGTCCGCGTCCTTGGCAGACAGCGTCAGCACCGCGGCTCCTGCACTCGGTGTGAGGCGAGGACATAGCCGTTTCCGGATCGTCCGGCGGGAGGTGTTCCCGCGGCCCGGAAACGCTCAACCATGAGTGCAGGACAATCGAGTGCGCAATGACAGTCGTAGATGCCCCTCTTTGCCTGGATGACGGTTCGATCATTCCTCGAACCCATTGCCCCCCGCCGCGGCACCCCTTGGGCAGCCAGGCCAAGGTCCTCCTGTGCAGCGTGTTCGGACCGTACGCCCAGGACGACGAGTTCGGCAGCCGGCGAATCAACCCCATGGAACTGTGGCACAACCAGGTGACGCGGCTCCAGGGGCCCTTCTCCCTGCGGATGTTCCACCGCAGTTGGGGCCTGATGCTCATCCAAGCCAACATCTCCGCCCGATGCGCCTTGCTGGACTACCCCACGCTGGAGCGGTTCATCCAGGAGTTGGAGGAGAATCGCTACGACGTCATCGGCATCAGCGGCATCCTGCCCAACCTGACCAAGGTGCGCACCATGTGCAAGCTGATCCGCAAGCACCAGCCGCAGGCGGTGATCGTCGTCGGCGGGCACATCAGCGGCCTGGCGGACCTGGACGATCGGATCGACGCCGACCACATCGTCCGCGGCGAGGGCGTGCGGTGGTTCCGCGAGTTCCTCGGCGAGGACGGCGACCAGCCCATCCGCCACCCGCAGCTCTGGTCCGGCTTTGACCGCCGAACCATGGGCATCGACCTGCCGTTCACGGGCGAGACCGCGTCGGCCGT
>Ga0116148_1003344_pt1 | contig 14859 bp, 11 predicted proteins | sample AD_UKC055_MetaG_FD_89786 | JGI IMG/M metagenome (GOLD analysis project Ga0116148, IMG submission 89786) | Active sludge microbial communities of municipal wastewater-treating anaerobic digesters from USA - AD_UKC055_MetaG | ecosystem: Engineered > Bioreactor > Anaerobic > Digestate | place: USA... | reverse complement strand
GCTCTATCGGAGGAAGGTGAGAGCCTTTTTTGTGTTACTTATTGATATCCTATTTGAGATGGTGAGAAGAGCGTTTAGGAAGCGAATTTGGCAGTCTGTGGCTGCTTGAAAGAGAGAAAAGGGAGTTCTTCAGGAACCCTTAACTAGAGATCTTACCTATACCACTCTTTCTCTTATCTAACTGTCCAGGCACCAGCACTCTATCAGTATTAGATGGCACAGCCCTGATATCTGTTCCAACCCAAACAAAGGTTCCCCTTATAAGGTAATTCGAGTTTGTCTCATAGACCACATACAGCTTATTGGCATCTCGGCTGATTGAAACGCTGCCGGCATTTATCGTTTGGCCAGTCTATAAGGTATAACTTGAGTCGGTTCCAACATCCGAAATACTCTTAGATTCCGAATAAGCATTTGATGTTAGGCTTGGCTGGAGCGGATTTGTGTATGAAGCAATTAAGAGCGCGGCGATCAATTCTTTTTGAGAAGTATCTTCTGCACACGCTTTGCTATACCATTGCTGGACTTAGGCCGCCTTTTCTGCATGTACCGCCTGAATGCATAATAAATAGAAAGGCAATAAGGTAGAGTTTTGCTATTGGCTGTCAAATGGGCTATTCTCTGATGTCTTTTTAGGCGCTAGTGGTGAAATTATAACCAACATGACTCTATTTTTTATTCAATTCTCGTCAGAGTTCTTAAAAACAGGGCTGCAGATAGATGAGTATTTTGCAGTCCTTCCTCTAATCTTCGTTATTTTAGAATGATTCGCTGAGATTTTTTTTGGCATGGATCCTGCTTTAATATCATTGATGGACTCTGCATGGTTTATAATTGCCGATGACTTCACGGGGTCGGGTGATTCGGTTGTTCAATTCAGGACTCAGGATTTCCCGGTTAGATTTATTCTCGCGCCTGACTTGGAGGGATTTTCATCGGTCCACCGAGCGGCCTATGTGGTGAACAGCGATTCCAGATTTCTTTCAGGTTCGGAAGCTTACGCCAGAGTGCGCGATATTGCCGAGAAAATCCACAGGTCAGGAAAGAACCGGCTTTTTAAGAAAATTGATTCCACCTTGAGAGGAAACATCGCTGAAGAGGTAGCTGCGGTTATGGATGGGACTGGTTATACCCGAGCCTTAGTCTGCCCAGCAGCTCCGCGCAACGGTCGGACAGTTGTAAATGGGATCTGTATGGTGAATCAAGAACCTATCAATGCTGGTACTGTTCCCAGAGATCATTTTACCCCTGTTGACGAAGCCCAGCTGGCGCTGCATTTCGAATCGAGATTTCCCGGTTGTATTGCACACCTTTCTCTGGAGTTGGTGCGCAGAGGGCCTGAAGTCTTGGCTGAGCGAGTCGAAATCTTGAGCGCTAAAGGCGCTCGAATATTTACCGCTGATGCTGAAACCTTGGCGGACCTTGCTCTTCTCGCTTCCCTGACAAAGCTTCCAGACATTCTGTTCGTAGGTTCTTCGGGCTTGGCTGAGGCTCTTGCGCGGCAATCGGCGATGCGTTCGGGAAAGCCAGTGGCGGTGCCAATGAAGAACAGAGAAGCTGCGCTTATGGAGATACCAATAACGAATATCTCGCAGGATGCTTCGGGAATCTCCGAGGGAATTCTACGCATGCCAAAGGCCAACATAGCCTTTTTTGTAGGCTCGGTTACCCCTACTAGCGCCGCTCAATGTGCATTCCTAGCCGCTTCTGGAGCTGTACAACGAATAGTCATAGACGGAATTGCTGCGGCTGAGCAGCCAGAGAAGGAGATGGTTCGAGTTCTCGCTGCTGTAAAAGCTCTGCCCGATGCTGCACTTCTCTTTCATACTAGCCCTGTTCAGAAAGGATATTCCACTGAAGACGCCCGGAGAATTGGGGCCCGGATATCTCAGTTCATGGGTGAACTTGCTCTGGAGATCGGAAAGCGCTTTTCAATGCATTTTCTTTTCGTCATGGGTGGCGATACTGCTGAGAGGATAGTCTCTTGTCTCGGCGTGGACTACATAGATTTTACCGATGAAATTCTTCCCGGTCTTCCCTATGGCAACTGTGTATCCAAGGCGCTGGGAACCAGCCTGCAGTTTGCCTGCAAGTCAGGCGGCTTCGGAGCTATGGACGCTCTGGTGCGGGTTCTGGAACGTGTATCGGCTTTATGGAGTCCTGACGTGCCCATGAAAAACGGCGAAAGCCCCGGATCAACCAAGGAGAAGATTATATGATTCCTTTTTCTATTGTTTCACCCGCACAGCTGGAATTCGGTTCAGGGAAAATCGCCCTAGTACCGGATATGGTAAAAACCTTAGTTGCTTCAGAGAAAATCCTGGTCCTAAGCGACAAGGGTGTGGCGAGGACCGGAGTGCCCAGCAAGATTGTCAATGCTCTGGAGGATCGAGGATATTCTGTTTCCCTGGTTGATACGGTTCCATCTGAACCATCGACATATGAGTTGGATACTATCGCTGCTAGCATGAGGAATGAGAAGGCCGCCGCTATTGTAGCCATTGGGGGCGGTTCAGTTATGGATGCCGCCAAGATTCTCGCAGTGATCGCGGGCAAAGAGTGGAGCACCGCTGACCTGGTAGAGAGGGGCGTACCCAGAAGGGGAATCCCAACTGTAATGATGCCGACTACCGCTGGCACTGGCTCAGAGTCGACGCCCAACGCTATTGTGCTCTTCCCTGAAAAAAAGCTTAAGATTGGCATCGTGAGCTCCAATTTTATTCCTGATCGTGTGATCCTTGATCCCGAACTCACAATTGATCTTCCTCCGAAGCTTACCGCCTCGACAGGGGTGGATGCTTTCTGCCATCTCTTGGAGTGCTTTATCTCGAAAAAAGCCAATCCTATGAGCGACATGATGGCCAAAGAAGGCATGAAAATTTTGCTGCCTGCGCTACCAGCAGCATATCGCAATGGGGCTGATTTGGAAGCCCGCTCAGCATGCCTGCTAGCAGCCTATTATGGTGGGGCATGTATTGCTGCTTCTGGCACAACCGCTATCCACGCACTTTCCTACCCTTTGGGTGGAACATATAGGATTCCTCATGGTGTATCCAATGCGATATTGCTTATGCCCGTAATGAATTATCAAAAGAAGAAAATTGCTCCTCGTTTAGCTGAGGCGGCCAGGGCTATAGGCCTTGTACCGGTGACAGGAGCAATGAGTATGCAAGAGGAGGCAGATCTCCTAATCGATAGTCTGGATAGGCTGCTAAAGGAATTAAAAATCCCCACAAGTCTAAAAGAGCTGGGCGTTCCGGACAATGCACTGGCCTCCCTCACCGAAGCTGCCTATGGAGTACGAAGACTTCTAGATAACAATCCTGTTGATCTGAGTCGGGAGGATATCCGAGCTATCTACGAGTCGGTGAAGTGAAGCTCAAACGATGAAAAGAAAAGGAGTAATCGTCTTTGCCTAAGGGTTTTTCATTCAGCTAGATTGCGAGCAAGCAGCGCCGAAAGAGCAAATCTAAGAGTCTAATGGCACTGTAAGGAGTGGATTTTATGGATACAAGGCTACCGATCATAGGAATTACCATGGGGGATCCAGCTGGAATTGGTCCCGAGATAGCCGCCAAGGCTCTGGCCAATTCCGAGACCTATAAAAAATGCAAGCCATTGGTAATTGGCGACGCTTCTGCAATGGAACAGGCTGTTAAGATTGCCAGGGTTAATCTTAAGGTCAACCCGATAGCGAAACCTTCTGAGGCGAAATTCGAATTTGGGAACCTTGATGTTGTCGACCTTAAGGATGTCGATATCGAGCGACTTCAGCATGGCAAGGTTTCGGCAATGGGAGGGAAAGCGGCCTTTGACGCAGTAAAGAAAGTGATAGAACTAGCCATGGCTAACGAGGTCGATGCAACAGTCACAGGACCACTTAATAAAGAAGCGCTCAACCTCGCTGGCTACCACTACACAGGCCACACCGAGATCTACGCCGATTTCACGAACACGAAGGACTACACCATGATGCTCGCAGAAGGCAATCTCAGGGTGGTCCATGTATCGACTCATGTATCCCTACGTCAAGCCTGCGACAATGTAAAAAAAGAGAGAGTATACGCTGTAATAAAGCTGGCTTATAACACAATGCGCGATTTTGGAATTGAGAATCCAAGAATCGGTGTCGCAGGCTTGAATCCTCACGCATCCGACGGTGGTCTCTTCGGCTACGAGGAGGCAGAGGAAATTGCCCCAGCAATAGACAAGGCGAGATCGGAGGGCATGACAGTGGATGGCCCAGTACCTCCGGATACTCTTTATTCCAAAGCTCTGGGAGGCCAATACGACATCGTGGTGGCTATGTATCACGACCAGGGGCATATTCCACTCAAACTGGTGGGCTTTACCTGGAATGATACGGAAAAACGCTGGAACTCGGTGAGCGGCGTGAATATAACTCTTGGACTTCCCATAATTCGTACCTCCGTGGATCATGGCACTGCCTTTGGAAAAGCTGGCAAGGGTACTGCTATCGAAGAGAGTCTCATCAACGCCATCGACTACGCGGTGCAGTTCGCTAGGCAACGTATGGCTAGAAGGATGGAGCGATGAAAGTAACGACATTTGCAGCACTGGTCACGGCCTTCAGGGATGATGAGAGTGTCGATTTCGCTGCAATCGAAAGACAAGCTAGGCGTCAGATTGCTGCAGGCAACGACCTCTTCATATGCGGCACCAACGGCGACTTCTCAAGCCTCACCTTTGGCGAACGCGTGAAGGTAGCAGAAACCTGTGCCATGATAAGGGGCTCGGCTAAGTTGATAGCCAATGCAGGCTATCCCTCAACCTATGAGACCATCCTCCTTGCCAAAGAATATCAGCGGCTTGGTGTGGATGCAGTAGCTGCTATCACACCATACTTCATCTCCTGCACGCAGGAGGGTCTGTACAGGCACTACGCAACTATTGCCGACACCCTTTCGGTGCCGCTCTATATTTATGAGATCCCCGCACGCACAGGCAACTCCATCGAAGTCTCTACCGTCGCCAGGCTCGCAAAACACGGAAATGTTAAAGGCATTAAAGACTCCTCAGGCAAAACCGAACGCTTGGATGGACTAGCAAAGATTTGCAGCGAAAACCCAGGATTCGAGCTCTACAATGGTACTGATTCTCTCATTCTATACGCTCTTCGTAAGGGTGCATTGGGCTGCGTATCTGGCCTTGCCAATGTTGCGCCTGGATGGATACGAACCATCGCAGTCGCCTTCGAGTCCGATAATCAGAACGCTGCAGATGAGGCACAAAAGCGTTTGAATGGTCTACGGGAACGGCTCTATTCCTTTGGCTACGGACCGGCCATGGTTAAGAGGGCTCTCTATCTGATGGACAAGAGCGTGGGAAATAACAGGCTTCCAGCCCTTATCGCAGACAGCACGATGGACGATGAAATTTTATCGCTCTTGCTTGATTTAGGTCTTAAGCGCGCAGATGCGCGTTTGTAATAATTTGAAGGAGGTTCAGATGAAAAGAACGATTATTTTGCTCATGTGCGCCTATGTCGCAGTGGGAATGGCTTTTGCCGCGAACCCGCTTCCGGCCAAGGATCAAGTGCTCAACATTGCGCACCCCGAGCTTAGCCAAAGCTGGTCGCCCTTCTTGGGTGGTGGACATGTAGCTCGCTGGCAGTCTCTCTGGTGGGCAGCTCCAATGTATTTCGACAAGAATGGCGAGCTGCAGCCCTATGTGCTGTCCAAGGCCGTTCCAGATGCCAGTTTTAAGACCTGGACATTGACCATCGATCCAAAGGCTTGTTTCTCAGACGGTTCCCCTATTACTGCTGAAGATGTCAAGGGTTCTTGGGAGCTCTGCGCGGTTCCCAGTACCAAACACGCCAGGGTGGATCTTTTCCTCTCAGGCGTTGTGGGCTACAACGATGTCATACTTGGCAAAACTAAGTTCATGTCTGGCATCGTCGTCAAGGACAAGAGCACTGTCGTAGTCAACCTCACCGCTCCAGACCCAATATTCAATCAAAAGATTGCCACGGCCATGATTCCGCCGGTCAAGATCTCTCAAGCCAGAGATGCCAACGGCGAACAGAAGCAGGAATGGTGGCATCCTAAAAACAAAGTAGTAGTAAGTGGCCCCTTCATGCCCCAGTCCATGGATCTCGACCAAGGTGTGGTGGTATTTGTTCCCAATCCTAAGTTTTTCGGGCCCAAGCCTAAGCTTAGCAAGATAATAGTAACCACCGTGGTTGACCCAGCCGTAGCTACCCTGATGCTCCAGCAAGGCAAAATGGACGCCCACACCGAGCTTATAACTCCGACCATCATCGAGGATTTGGGCCCTGACTTCGTGTCTGGCCCTCCCACCGCCAAGGGACAACACTTCTGGTTTGGCGTAGACAAGGCTCCCATGGACGACATCAATGTTCGTAAGGCTCTTATACTGGCAATCAATCCTGTCGACCTGGCGAAAGCAGCCTTCCCCGACGGCCCCTACCAGCTAGCTACCCAGATTCTCAACAAGGTTGCGGGTGTAGATCCCAATTACGAAAACTACAAATACGACCCCGAAGGCGCTAGAAAAGCCCTTGCAGCATCCAAGTACAAAGAAGCAAAGAATCTACCAAAGATAATGTTCGTTGGCATCAGTACGCCCACCCATGAGGCAGCAGCGCAGTATATAGCTGAGCAGTGGAGACAGGTCCTTGGCATCACTGCTGTAGAGATGAAGTCAGCCATTGATACCTACTCAGGGCCCGATCAGAAGAACATCCAAATCTGGCGCGACGATGTGGGCACCCGAGTTCCTGATGCAGTTTCCTATCTTTTTGGTGCTATTCACTCTTCCTCCGGCAACGCCAAAAAGTGTCTGGGTGGATGGAAAAACGACGAAGTAGACAGGCTGCTCGATCTGGCTAGTACCAAAGCCGTGAGCGATCCTGATCGGATCAAGCTCGCACAGCAAGCTCAGAGGATTTTCCGCGACCAGTATCTTTTCATTCCCTATTACTACGACATTATGTCCAAATGGGCTATGCCTTGGGTTATGGGTATGGAGAAAAATGACGATTGGCAAGTTATCGAACCCTGGAACATTTACATAACAGATGCGAAGAAGAAATAGTGTCTTGCGTGCTGGAAAACATCGGGCAGCAGGCTATATACTGGATGTAAAACAAGCTGCCTGATGTTTTTGCATTGATTTTGCTCCAAGCATAGCCGCCGCGATCAATAAAGTGCCCGGCGGTTCTGTGCGATGCTAGAAATGACGAATAGGAGATTCTATGGGTCATTATGTTTTGAATCGTATTCTAAGATGGATACCTTCTGTCTTTCTTATCCTCCTGGTCGTCTACGCCCTAGTATTCTTTGGAGCTGGCGATCCTATAAAGCTGATTTTTCTTAAAGCACCGGGTGATGTTGCGTATGATGAAGCTCGAATCGAGGCTATTCGTGAGGCTGCTGGTCTAAATCGTCCATTTTTAATTCAATTTGGCGACTACATGCTCCATATACTAAAGGGTGACTTTGGCAATTCACTTGTCTCAGGCCGCTCAGTGAATGAAATGATTAAGGCAGCTGTTCCAGTTACTTTTTCTCTTGGGCTAGCAGCCATAGCCATCATCGCGGTAATCGGTACTATTTTGGGTGCCATAGCTGCTCTCAACCAAAACCGCTGGATTGACAATCTTATAGTGGGCTTTGCCCAATTCACATGGGGCATTCCGGTCTTTGTCGCTGGGCCTTTGATTATTGTCTTTTTAGTATTGGTGCTGAAGATGGACGTCCCTTTTGGTTGGGCGGGACTTTTTAGCCCCAAGGTAATAGTCCCCCTCATTGTCATGGGATTGAACCCCATGGCGATCATAATTCGCCAGGCCCGCGCCGGTGTTTTGGAAGTTCTAAGTGAGGATTATATTCGAACAGCCCGTTCAAAAGGTCTGCCTACGAAAACACTAGTATTCAGGCATATTTTGCGGCCTGTACTCACTCCTGTGGTAAGCCAGACGGGTCTGTTGGTGATAGGTGCCCTAAATAATTCGATATTGATTGAGAAAGTATTCGGGCTGCCAGGCCTGGGTTGGTTGACCGAGAACGCGATAACTCGCTCGGACTACCCAGTAATCCTCGCAATAGTGTTCATCTTTTCCTTTGTTGTTATGACCTCTAATCTTCTAGTAGATATTTCCTATCCCCTCCTCGATCCCAGGGCAGCCAGTAAAAAGAAAGGAGAAGACTGATGGCGACTGAAAGGAAGAAAAACGCCGTCGGCGAAGAGATGCAATACAGTCTATTCAAAGATGCAATGCACAGGCTCGCGGCAAATAAGTTAGCCCTAGCGGGCATGATCGTTGTGTTTCTCGTCATTTTAATAGCTATTATTGGGCCTCTTATCACCCCTTACGACTTTTTAAGCCAGGATCTTGACTATAGGAATAAGCCTCCTTCAGCGCAGCACTGGTTCGGCACAGATGACCTGGGTAGGGATGTTTTTAGCAGGGTTATCTATGGTGCTCGTACAGCGGTTATAGTAGCATTCTCCGTAACGATCCTGAGTTACTTAATAGGCATAGTATTGGGCTCTCTAGCCGGATATCTTGGCGGAAAGGTGGACGCCTTTGTGGTGTGGCTTATAGATGTCTTTATGTCGATTCCATCTCTGCTATTGGTAATTGTGATCAATGTTTCAATCAAGCCTGTGCTGGTCAACTGGATGGATGCAAGGTTTTTGGAAACGCAGAACCAATTTTACAGAAATACCACTTGGGTGGACTTCGCTATAGTATTCGGCTCGCTTGCTCTCATCAAATGGCCTAAGGCAGCTCGGATTATCCGAGGACAGATACTTTCCATAAAAAACAAGAATTATGTCCTTGCTGCTCGAGCTATTGGAGTACCAACTTCCAAGATCATCAAGCGCTACATAATACCCAATTCCATAGGGCCCTTTATTGTTTCGATAAGCTCAACTCTTGGCGAATCCATGGTGCTAGAGTCATCTTTCAGCTTCTTAGGCGTAGGAGTGAAACCACCCATCCCTAGCTGGGGAAACATGATCTCCGATGGCTTGCGGGTTTGGCAAGTATATCCCCATATACTAGCCGCTCCTGCTTTGGTGCTGGCAATAGTCACCATTTCATTCAGTTTCCTCGGTGACGGTCTGAACGATGCGTTGAATCCAAGGCAGTGGAAATGAGTGAATTGTTAGTAGTACGGGATCTCGAGACTCAATTCAAGGTGCGAGCTGGAAGACTCCACGCGGTAAACGGTGTATCCTTCAGCCTCAAACAGGGCGAAATGCTGGGGGTAGTGGGCGAGTCGGGTTGCGGAAAGAGCGTAACGATGATGAGCCTTATACGCCTTCTGCCTCCTTCGGCTTCCATTACCAACGGGAGTGTTATGCTGGAAGGACTGGATTTGATTAAAGCCAATAAGCAGCAGATCAATGCGGTGCGCGGCTCTAAAATTGGCATGATTTTTCAGGATCCTATGACCTCTTTGAATCCATTTGTGAAAATAGGAATTCAGCTTTCTGAGGGGCTGATCTACCACAAGAGAATGGGCAAGAGGGAAGCCTACGATCGCTGCGCTCAATATTTAGATCTTGTGGGTATATCCAATAGCAGGCATAGGTTAGAGGAATACCCTCACCAGCTCTCCGGAGGCATGCGCCAGAGGGTTATGATTGCCATGGCTCTTGTGTGCGAACCTAAGATTGTCATCGCCGACGAGCCGACCACAGCTTTGGACGTGACGATCCAGGCTCAGATTGTGGAGCTAGTCAAAGAATTAAGAGAGAAGCTAAACGCTTCAATAATTTGGATAACCCACGACCTTAGCCTATTGGCTGGCATGGCAGACAGGATTATGGTGATGTACGCGGGATGCATTGTAGAGGAAGCCTGTCTGCGGGATCTCTATAAAGACCCGAGGCATCCTTACACGATCGGGCTCTTGGATTCGATTCCAAGAATTAAAAACGACGAAAACCTGAGGCTTAAATCCATTCCTGGTCAGCCGCCCAATCTTATGCAAAAGCCTTCTAGCTGTCCCTTTGCTTCACGCTGTGCATTTAAGACCGAGCGCTGTGAGCGGGAAAACCCAAGTCTAGCCTTCGCACCGGGCGAAATAGAAGGCTCCAGCCACAAGATCGCCTGCTGGGTTGACACGAGAGGCAGACAATGAATGCCGAAATAAAATCTTACATTCCGCTCGTGCATGTAGAGAATCTTGTCAAGCATTTTCCTGTGCGGCTGGGTGCCTATAGTGAAAAGCGAGCGGTTGTCCATGCTATAGACGGGATTTCCTTCGATGTGTATAGAGGAGAAACCCTCGGACTTGTAGGCGAGTCCGGTTGCGGGAAGTCCACCACTGGCTTTGTTATTCTGCAGCTGTATAAGCCCAGCTCTGGCAAGGTAACCTTCGATGGGCTTGAGCTAACCGCCATGGACGAAAAGGCTCTGCGGCCGATACGCAAGAGAGCGCAGATCATATTCCAGGATCCCTATTCCACCCTCAATCCGCGTATGACGATAATGGACGCCCTTGCGGAGCCAATAAGAGTACATAACCTTTTGCCCGAGAAAAGTATTCCTGCCAGAATTGGACAACTTCTTGATGATGTCGGGCTAAACTTTGGATTCGCTAACAGATATCCTCATGAGTTCTCGGGCGGACAGCGTCAGAGAATTTGCATAGCCAGGGCTCTGGCCTGTAATCCTGAGTTCATTGTATGCGACGAGCCAATCTCGGCTTTGGATGTTTCCATACAAGCTCAGATCATCAACCTTATGATGGATCTTCAGGAAAAATATAAGCTAACTTATCTTTTCATAGCTCACGATCTGGCTATGGTAAGGCACATAAGCGATCGAGTGGCGGTAATGTATCTTGGCAAAATTATGGAGATAGCCTCGAAGGTAGAGCTGTTCAATAATCCCAGGCATCCTTACACCAAGGCGCTTTTAGCAGCGGTACCTGAAGCCGATCCGGATCATGAAAGGAACAAGCCTAAGGTTATACTTACAGGTGATGTCTCTAACGCGATAGATCCGCCGGCCGGGTGTCGATTCCATCCGCGTTGCCAGCAAGCCAGACTCGAATGCAAGCAAGAGCCTGGGCCGGAGCTTGCCGAAATAGCGCCAGGACATTTTTCAGCCTGTCCGTATTTTTAGAACGGAGAAGTCTATGAAATCGATATCCAAGGCTCAAACAACATCAAAGATGTCGAAAGAAACCTTTTTTGAAGAAATACCCATACCCTCGCCCAACCTTCAAAACCACGCAGCTAATCTCTGCGAGCTACCAGGGGGAGACCTGCTTTGTGTCTGGTTTTCCGGTACTCAAGAAGGCATGGCTGATATTTCAATCTACATGTCCAGACTTCTTAAGGATAGCAAAGTTTGGACTGAACCCAAAAAGATGTCTTATGACCTTGAGCGTTCGGAGCAGAACCCTGTACTCTTTCCAGCTCCCGATGGGAGGCTTTGGCTCTTCTGGACGTCTCAGCGAGCGGGCAACCAGGATACCGCCTTGGTGATGCACAGAATTTCCTCCGATGGAGGGTTGAGCTGGAGCGAGCCTGAGGTGCTCATCAACCGCCCGGGAAGCTTTGTTAGGCAGCCAGCGGTAGTGAATGTACGGGGAGAATGGCTTTTACCTCTATTCCGATGCAGACAAATTTCGGGGGGAAAGTGGATTGGTGATGCCGATTACAGTGCCATCGCTCTATCTAAAGACTCAGGTGCTAGCTGGGATATCCGTCCATTGCCCGGTAGCTTGGGTTGCGTCCATATGAATATCGTACAGATGGCAGATGGTCTGATGCTGGCATTTTTTCGCAGCCGCTGGGCGGACTTTATTTATCGTTCAAAATCTACTGATGGCGGATTGACTTGGGATGTCCCCCTGCCAACAGTCCTACCTAACAACAATGCCTCAATCCAGTGTGTGAAGCTCAATGATGGAAGTCTTGCCATGGTCTTCAACAGGGCAAGTGCTGCAGGATCAATTCAACGAAGGGAATCGCTTTACGATGAGATAGATGGAGATGAGGGTGAAAAATATTCTGTCGATGCGGCAAGCCAGGTGGGGCTTAGCAGCTTTACCTCAGCAGGCCACGAGGATGCTCCACCCCCTGATGCCCGAAAAGCTTTCTGGGGAGCCCCTCGGGCTCCTCTGAGTATCGCATTTTCAGAAGATGGTGGCATTAGCTGGCCTATATGTCGGGACATCGAGGTGGGGGATGGCTACTGCCTCAGCAATAATTCCAAAGATGGCTTAAACAGGGAATACTCATATCCCAGCATTATACAGGGGAGCGATGGACTGATTCATGTGGCTTATACTTATTTCCGGCAGAGGATAAAATATATTCGCTTCAATACAGCTTGGGTAGAAAAAGGTGAACCAGCGACCCTATCCGAAGCTAGAGCTCTATTATAGAACGACAGGTCCCGCAGATAGCTTTTAAGGCGGGTGCTGAACTCGAAGTTGTTCCCAAAATGGCAAAACCAGGGTATACTAATTTCAAAGTGCCCACAATTGTTCTCATAGCTCCTTATCTGAAGCTCAAGCAAATCGCCGACTCTTTGGCAGACCGTTACACTGTGCCAATAAGGACCGTAATAGGGGACCTTGGTGAAGGCCTTGCCCTTGCCCAAGAAGCCTTGTTGGAAGATGCTATCCTGGTAAGCAGGGGAGGTACGGCCAAGCTTATCAGAGAAGCGCTGGACATCGATGTCATCGAAATTGGCGTTTCCTATATTGACCTGATTAGTACTCTAAAACCTTACATGGGCAGGAATAAGCGGGTAGCTGTAGCTGGCTTCCGCGCCCTCATAGATTACGCCGAGAGTGTCTGTAAAGTGTTGGATATTCAGGCTGAGTACTTACCGGTGGACGATGAAGCTGAAATGTCCTACCGCATAGAGCAGGTGAGGGGCATGGATGTTGCCTGTCTGGTGGGCGATATGGTAGCTGTCCGTAGCGCTAAAGATCTGGGCATACCTTTGGCGCTGATCGAATCTGGGCCTGAAGCCGTTGCTGAGGCACTGGATAAGGCAGCAATGGTAGCCCGAAGTCTTTCATTACGCCAGGCCAGCGATCTAAGATTGGGAGTTGTGCTAAATACTGTTAAAGAAGGCATTGTTGCGGTGGATCGTTCGGGGCAGATAACTCATATAAATAGTACAGCAAAGGAGCTATTAGGCAAATCGGCTTCAGTAGGCATGCCTGCCGAAATCATACTTCCGGGCAAATACATCACCAGAGCGATGACGGAACGCCAAGAAGCCTTTGGTCGCCTGCTGGAGCTGGAGGGGCATCGCGCGGTCCTTAATGTTACCCCGATTCTATCTCACGACTCGGTAGAAGGGGCCGTTATTGTCCTACAAGAAGTTGCGCAGATTCAGAATATAGAAAAAAAGGTGAGGCGGCAGCTGAGCGCCGGAGGGCTGGTGGCCAAGTACCGCTTTGAGGATATGGCCTCCAAATCCCCAGCTATGTGCGCCTGCTTAAGCATAGCTAGACAGTATGCTCGAAGCGCCAGTGCAATACTGATCTACGGAGAAACAGGTACAGGAAAAGAAAGACTGGCTCAAAGCATCCACAGCGAGAGTGCAGTCCGAGACGGTCCCTTTGTAGCCATCAACTGCGGAGCCCTGCCTCCGAGCCTTTTGGAGAGCGAGCTCTTCAGTTATGTGGAAGGAGCATTTACCGGGGCTGGTCGTGGCGGGAAAATGGGTCTCTTCGAGCTAGCTCATGGAGGCACAATATTTTTGGACGAAATAAACGAGCTAGATGTGCAACTCCAAGGCAAGCTCTTGCGAGTTATCCAGGAGCGGGAAGTTATGCGGGTCGGTGGAGTAAAGGTAATTCCCGTGAGCTTCCGTCTGATAGTCGCGTCCAATGTGCCCTTGAAGGAGGAGATGGAGCGGGGCAAGATGCGTCGAGACCTTTTCTACCGACTGAATGTGCTGGATATTCGGCTCCCTCCCTTGCGAGAGAGGCCCGAGGATATCGAACAACTTTTTTCCTCTTTTACCAAGCAGTGCGCGCTGCGGGACGGCCAGAATGAGCCTCCGCCTCCTCCAGAGCGCTTTATTAGGGCTTTAAAAGAGCACAGCTGGCCAGGGAACGTTAGAGAGCTGGAGAATGTGGCGGAAAAGTGGACGGTGTTACGAAGGCTCCTAGATGCTGATTCCGCGACTGATGAATTACTCTCTTCCCTTGCAGCGGTGGATAAGAGAAAATTCTATAGTACTGATTCTGCTTACTCAGGTCCAGTAACACCAATCCAATATTCCGGAACCTTAGATAAAATTGTCTGTGATATCTTAAAAACAGTACTTGCAGAAGAAGGTGGCAATATATCCAGAACCGCCAAACGTCTAGGGATTAATAGGCAAACACTAAAAAATAGATTGGGTTCTTAATAAAGCTTCAATACAGTATTTATAATCAGCAGAAAACTGATCTATGTCCGGCGTGGATCATAGCCAATCTCGTTGATCAAAACTATATTCTCATGAGCCTTTCATAAAAGCCTAGGTTACTCGAACTTTTATGACCATTAGAACCGCACCTCAACGCTGGATTGGGGAGATATTACGCGAAAAAATTAAAATTTTCTCTGAGTCGCTCTATATCGAGGCTGCTTCATTTTAGACGGTGTATAGTAATTGCAAGACTAATCAATTGATTCTTCTTATCAGAACAATAAGCCATGAAAAACGCATTACATAAAATTTACGCTCTTTTTCGGCTTATCAATTTTTCCGCTTTTTCGGCTATAGCATCCGCATCCATGTCAAATTTTTTGAGAGTCTTAAGATAAGCTCCGCTTTCTCCAAATGTATCTTCTAATCCTATCAAAGATATTGGAACTGGTTTATTCTCAAGG